>Ga0310697_10000866_pt1 | contig 38092 bp, 45 predicted proteins | sample 172DNAGHGlowgp2_FD_203883 | JGI IMG/M metagenome (GOLD analysis project Ga0310697, IMG submission 203883) | Sheep rumen microbial communities from Palmerston North, Manawatu-Wanganui, New Zealand - 1728 DNA GHGlow gp2 (v2) (version 2) | ecosystem: Host-associated > Mammals > Digestive system >...
CTTCGCCGCTGATAAGACCCGGCTCCTCGATATGAATTTTCAGGTTACAGATAGCGTCCTTCAGGTCTAGGGTATTACAGACAGCCATATCATCTTCGAGTTCCGGCTCTGCACCCAGAAGGTCGAGCACATCAAAGTACTTCTTAGGAAACCTGAACTTCGGCATTTCCGCCATTTTCTTGAACTTTACCATTTTTCTTCTCTTCTTTAGGAGTTCTTTTATGTTTCTTCTCATCCTTCTTGACTGGCTCCGGAGCCTGTACCGGCGGCAGCTCGATGCCCTTCTTCTTTTTCAAAAGTACATCATCCATAAAGTGATGGTATGTGGCAGACCAGCGCAGCTGGAAAGTGCCTTTCGACGTATCTGCAAACACGAAGTGAAAAACCTCTGCTTTCTCCTCGTCGAGTTCTTCCATGAAAAGATCTCTGTACACCTGTACACTTGTCACATGAAGAGCGACGTTAAACTTCTTCTCGATTGCCTCCTGAATGAGGCGCTTCTGAGTCTCCTTAATCAACTCATTAAATAAAATCTTTGCCATAATCTTTATTGTTTAAATTGTTTGACTTATTATAAATCACTTTTAAGCATAACTCCAGCGCTATACAGCGTTTCTCCATTTTCATCGTCTAAGACTTCGATAACGACCTCATTATCGTCGATGTCATACAATTCCTCAATTGAGTGACTGCGAATGATTTTTCCTTCGATTAAACCATCGGCGAACTTCTTTGCGAGATTAACTGCGTTGTCTCCAGAGAATGACTCGATGACATTTCTCTCATATTCATCTTCGATTTTTGAAATCGCTACGACATAAACTTCATACTGTTTCATAATCTTTTGCTTTTATTGTTTGACAGTGCAAATATACAATAAGTTTTCTAAATTTCAAAATTTCGCCACAACAATCTTCTGTCTTTTAGGTGAATTTAATATTTTTACACTTTTAATTAACGTCCATTAACAAAAAAGAAGATTTCCAATTGAAAATCTTCTTCAAAAATATAAAATGCGAAATTAATACATTAGTTACACTGTATTTATCACACAAAAAGAGACCCTCGAAATCGAGAGTCTCAGAAAAAAAATCACAATTCCATTATAAATGATGATAGTTCGTTTACGCGTGCGTACATTATTTATAATAAAAAAGGCTTGCCCATTTCTGCGCAAGCCTGTCGAATATTTAAATATGACATAACAAAGAAAATCAATCAATCAAGCACAACATAAAGTGTTGAAGCGTCCTTCGTCAGCGATTCATAAGCGGTCGATGTGCAGCTCACCAGATGAGTGATAGTCGTATCACCGTAGATTTTCACTTCAGACTCAAGCGCTGATACAGAAGCGTCCAGAACAGCGATAGAAGCATCGACAGCACTCTTCTTAGCCAGCGTCGCGATCTCTGCCCAAATAGAAGTAGAAGCGTCGTTAATCTTAGTGTCAACTTCTGCCTTTGTGTAGTAGTTGCTTAAATCAACTTCTGTAGTTCCTATCTGCTCCCATGCATATCTTGGGTCAGAGCCTTCACCATTGTCGAGCGTTATATACTCGTCCTTTATATTCGTAGTTTTAGCGTTGGGTGAAGGAACCAGATAGATTTTACGCAAAGTATCTGCTGTTGCAGTCGGTAGAACATCGACTGCAACCAGATCAATTCCGATAGCAGCCTCGATTTCCTGCTCCAGAGCAGCAACAGAAGCATCGATATGAGTTTTGTCGTAGTAATCGTTTGTGACCTTAGTAACGAGTGCTGAGAGCGAAGCATCAAGGTCTCCGACAGTGTCAGTCAAAGAGTCAATCTGACCCTCAACATAGCCATATGAAGCGTCAATTTGCGCTTTAGTGTAATACCCCGAAAGGTCAACGATGGCAGTATTGCCTAAATAGAGTTTGTTCATTTTTTAATTAACGTTAACGTTTAGTATATTTATTCAATTGATGTGATAGGCAGGATCGAGTATCCATTTTCCCTTTTGTTTTATGAGTTTGCACCAGGCCTGAACTTGACCTGGATCAGCAGCTGTTGCATAATACTATGAGCGGTTGTACTTGAACTTAACGTCGTATTTTGAAGAGTTTCCACCAAAACCCGATTGTGAACCGATAAATCTTGAAGCCCAATAAGAATAAGGGTCTGCATAAGAAGATGTGTCATATGGAATTCTTCCTATGCCTACATTGTAAGTATTTTTCACAGTTAATGCACCAGCGTCTATTTTATCAAGATGAACTCCTTCTTCGATTAGTTCATGCATCGACGGCAGATACCAGTAGCCTTGCATATCCAATACTTCAGAAATCGGATTGTATCTCCAGCAACATAGTGAAGCCGGAGAATAGCCTCTGTTCTAAACGTCAGCGTGTGGTAAAGTGCTTGAAGTTCTCCAGGAACCAGCCTGACCGGAACTGTCTGACAGTTGTATCTGGACGTTATGATCGTGCCAGCCGTCAACGAACGGCGGTGTATAATCTGTTCTATAATTGCTGTTGTCCCAATAAGGTCCTGTGAATTCTGACTTATGCGACAAAAAACTACCATCAGAATTTCGCATTGTTACTCTGGAACTTTCTGTTCCAGTTTCCGGATGATCATAATCCATATTGAAAAGACTTATGACTCGTATAGAATCATCACCAGTTACTGATGATGGCACACCTATTACTCCAAAAGGCTTTCCTTTATACGTAACGACTCCGCCATAATCGTCTGAAGATATATCAATCGTCGGAATTCTAGATGGCATGAAATGATATTCATTTCCGAAAAAAGCAACAGAACTCATATCAGAAATATCTATCACTTTTTTATGGTTATTTAACAAAATGACTTCTCTGCTCATAATATTTCCAAATACTCAGTCGTTTCCGTATAAGTCCAGGAGGGAGACTCAGGATTGTAAAAATAATTTCCAGACACATTGTCCATGAAGCACCATCCGTAATCTGGTTTGTTTATAGGATAGAGTTCCATGATTTTATTGTCGCCTTCGTATATACGTATGAGGTACCAGCGCATATATCCGTTGTTGCTGTGATAGGGCTCTAGTTTTAGAGTTTCGCGATCCCATATATATTCTCCAGAAACAGACATCGACCCGTTATATATAAGATAATCGTCAGAGCATCTGGTTATCTTCATGGCGGTCTTTGAGCACTCAAACTTGAACATTTTATTATAATAGGATGACGACCGTAAAGAATAGTTAGCACGACCTGATGCCATATCGAAATAAAAATTAGAAGTCCAGAAAAAGCGCCAGTCATTATTATCTGGATATATTTTATTTGTTATTAATCCTAAATTTGTCACACCGTTTCCCATTGTTGCATTTGCGTTAAACAAATACATCTCAAGCCTAGTATTTTTAGAAGGATATAATCCTAAATCTATTTCTTTATGAGTAGAAACTGCATTAGGAGTGATATACCCGTGTATGATTATGGACTTCTGATAATCAGGCCACAGTTCACGAGAACCACGACAAATTTTCTTTACATTCGTCGAGCCGCTTTTGACGCTCTTTATATCTGGCAAATCAACTTTCATATTAATCCGTGATAAAGTATATTGTATTTGCGTCAGGTGTTATCTCAGCGTACTCTGCCTCAGTCATCACTTCGAATGACTTCATGTCAGCCATCTTAGTGTCGATTTCCGAAATAGCAGTATTCTTCGCTGTATTGACTGCGTTTACGCTCGTCGTCTGCTGGGTCTGCACAGCACTGACTGCATTGTTCTTCGCTGTCGTGCACTGACTCTGACACTGTGATACGTTAGTCGTCTTCCAATAGTTCATGGACGAGTTGGCAGCCGTGATGACTGCATCACCGGTCTCATTGAGCGAAGCGTTTATACGCGCTTTCTCCGCATTAAGGTCGTCTATTGTAACGATATTTGACAGTTCATCGGTTGATGCAATATCGGTTATCACGTACATCGTATCTGGGTCGATAGTGCCTTCAGAGACGTCTTCGTCGTACTCGTCCTTAGTCGTATATACTATCGGCTTGAAAGTTGAAATATCATCTTCCGAAACACATGCATTGAACGAAGCGTCCAGGTAACCCTTATTATAGGTGTACTCACGAAGTGAAGCGTCGAGTTGTGCCGGCGTTATGCCGCCGCCTCCACCGCCTTGGGCGAGTTCTTTAATTGAAGCGTCGAAAGCCAAAGCAGAAGCATCGAGTGCAATGATAGATGTATCTACTGCACCGAACGAAGCATTAAGGTAACCCTTATTATAGGTGTACTCCTTCAGAGAAGCATCGAGCTGTGCCGGCGTTATGCCGCCGCCTCCTCCGCCTCCGCCTTGCTGAGCGATTTCCCTGATAGAAGCGTCAAATGCCAAAGCAGAAGCATCGAGTGCAACGATAGACGTATCTACTGCACCGAAAGAAGCATCAAGATAAACTTTATTATAGGTGTACTCCTTCAGAGAAGCGTCAAGCTGTGCCGGCGTGATGCCGCCGCCTCCGCCTCCGCCGCCTTGCTGAGCGATTTCCCTGATAGAAACGTCAAATGATAAAGCAGAAGCATCGAGATAATTAATCATCTCTGCCAAATCTTTCATCGAATCATTAAATCTGTCATAGTATTCGATTTTTCTGCTAAGATTGTCAGTACTTTTATATCCTTTCACACGAAAAGCGTCGATATTACTTGCGCCGACGCGAAATACAATAGGTGCATCCGTTCCATCAAGATAATAGTCTTCTGGAGATTGACCAACTACATTATAAACTTCTTTTTGACTATCTTTACTGGCATGATACTTCGTCAATCCGTCTGGGGCTGCAATCACCCTCTGCAAAATCTGAGTTCCATTCTTTATGTTGTTTGAAAGAGTTGAGATATCATCAGTTACACTTTCAAGAGCGTTTACAGATGCATTAATCACCGTAGGATCAAACGAACCTCCACCACCACCTTGTGAGAGTTCACGGATAGAAGCATCGAAAGCCAAAGCAGAAGCATCTAAAGCAATAATAGAAGCGTCGAAAGCCAAAGCAGAAGCATCTATATGAGCCTTATCATAAGTATATTCCTTCAAACTAGCATCGAGTTGCTGAGGAGTTATGCCTCCGCTTTCCTGTTCTAGCTCGCTCACTCGCCCGTCGAGTGATGCTATTGCAGCAGCAGCGACCTTGTCTGCCATGTCTATTTCTGATTTAGTATAGACAGTCGAGACGTCTGCCTTGTTCGTCACTTCAGAACGGACGATAGAGACGTCTTTAGAGTTCTTGTCGCTGACCTCTTCCAGATTATCAGTGATGCCCTTAAGGTCGAGCAAAGCAGAAGCAGCGACCCTCGTCATCTCAGAAAAAGAAGCATTGGTGACATAATCACCGCCGCCTCCGCCGCCGGTATTGGCGACTTCTATTTCTCCTAAATAAACCTTATTCATGTTAAATCAGATAGATGACGTTTTTAGAGTTCATGGACGCCTGTAATAAACACCGGGTAATAAGTTGATGTCTATGTTTTTGCGCTCCATGTTTTTACATCCCTACCGGCTTCTAACTTGTTTTGTGTGTAGCCTGCATATTGATTTCCAGATGGAATGCCTGAAAAATAGTCTAAACTTAAATACGGATTAACACATTTTGAATTCTTCGATCTCAAAGAATTAATTATGCTGAACAATTCTTTATAATCTGTACTAAACCTTGATATATCATAATAGCTTGGCATGTACCAGTCACCAGCAGAAGTTCCTGTGGTGTAAAATCTCCAACAACATTCCCAAGCAGGGTAATTACCGCTTTTTGTCGAATTTTCTATCGTTGCTCCAGACCAGTCTGCTGTAACGACATTTTTCATAGCATCATTTAAATCTTTAGTCGAAATATGTGTATCAGAATTTATATTAGGCACAATACTCGTCAAATCGAGTTCGTTGCCCCAGTATATTTTTTTACTGTTCCTCCAATTTACATCAGCAATTCCAGGATGCTCATAATCACACGGAATCAAACTCATAAATACACATTCATTTCCGACATTAGATTTTTTGTCAAAAATACAAATGCCAATCGGAGTATACTCATTAACCGGGTAATCTGTTGTATTATACGAATCCTCGCTCAAATTTAACAATGAATTGCTTTGAAGATCGCAAATAAGAAGATCACCAAAATTAGCATTGGAGACTTCTATTCCATTATAAGTCGAATAATGCAAATCACCGGTCGTATCAATAAGCGACACGTTCGGGTAGTCCAAAGTGTCTTTAGCAGCCTGGTACTGCGCCTCAGTTTGGAATAATGAAAAATATTTGCTCATATCTCTACAATAACATATAAAACATTTTCGTCTTTTACAGGGAGTTCATCATAGCCTTCCTGTGTGATATACTTCTTCCTTAAAACGCCCATACCGGCGATGACTTCCTTGATGTGCGCATCGACGTCGTCGTACTTCTTTCCGATGGCCTCGAGTGCGGCAATCTCCGCACGGAGTTCTGAAATAAGAGGACTGTCGGGCGTCCGGTTAATCGTGATAAGTATATCGTTTTTCCTGAGCTGTATATCGGCCTGAGCGATATTCTCGCGGACGCATATATTGGCGCCAGAGACATTTGCACTGCACTTCTTCACCATGGTATCATGCAGGCAACGTTTTAAGGAAATAACCAGTCAGGCGCTCGCTTGTCTGGTCGTACTTCTCGTCCTGGAAACCGGAGTCCGGAAGTGCGATGAAAAAGCGGACGCGCAGCGGCCCGTCAGGAAGCTCAGCAAGACTATCTGCATTAACATAAAGTATGCCCTCAGGAGTGACATCTTCCTTGTTGTAAGTTATTGTTTCTGAGCCTGTTGTATAAAACTCGATTCGGATCGCGTCGAGCTCGCTCACAAGGATTGGAACATCAGGGTCATCTTCGGAAGTAACCGATATGACATAATAGAGGTCGTCCTTGCCTTTATAAAGATTTTTCATATGTGAAAGACTCTTGATTTACTGTTATTTATCGCCAACAAAAAACTGACCGGCCAAACGACCGGTCAGAGAAAAAAATTTCTAATACGTTTAAAAATATGTTTAACACTCATTATTTATCATCTTCAATCCATCTGAACTTGTACCCCCTTTTCCTGAGGTCCATGTGTCGCCCGACCGGCTCTTTCGTGTCAAGGGAAATCCACAGCAAATCCGGAAGGAACTTTGAATATCTGCTGATCTTCCTGACTTCACAAGGGATGACTTCGCCTGTGGGTGTGACCAGATCTGCGTCGTGACGAAGTCTGTATTTCTCTATTTTCTTAATCTTCATGAAATATTTATAGTCAAAAAAGCGTCAGGCTGAAAGCCCGACGCCTACTACGATCGAAAAACTTCAAATTAATATAAATGAAGAAAACATCTTCTGCATTATTTATCCTTGATCCCGCCGTTGAAGATGAACGGAATTCCGGCCTTCTCGAGCAGATTCTCCAGGTATTCGACGTATATCTCATATTTTTTGACGTCAGACTCGTACTGCTTCAGTTCCTTTGCCTGTTTCTTGATTAATGCTTCAAGCTCGTCGAGGTGAGTCTGGTTCTCTTGTAGTTCGCATCTTCTCATAATTTAAATATGTTAAGTTTATTCCTATTTTACCGGTCAGAAAAGCTGATTTGCTTTGTTAATAAAACTAAAAATGTGAGCGATGACGTCCACAGTCCACCCGTCTCCTGTTACATTAGAAGTCTATGCCCTGGACAGCCCCGCTGAAGTGCAGTACCCGTCAGGGAGCGTCTGAAGTCTTTCCATTTCGACTGTCGTCGGCATCCTTGACTTTTCGAAATAATCTGGATATTCTTCAGGAAGTCCGACGACGCTCTTAGCATCTGGAAAATTCTTCTCGAAATAATCCTTGCAAAGAAGCCATGTCTCTTCATCGTCGAAAATCATATTATGATCCGTATAAGTGACGAAAGATGAACTATACAGTTTCAGCTTGTTTCGCCAAGGGTGCACACTAGCGAGCAGACAGTTCGATTTTTCCTTCGGCGTGTACCCGCTTTCCAATATCGACTGAAAAGTGATATGGCGGTCATCTGGCTCATAAACGTTAGGTATATTAGTCCAATACATACGGCGCCTCGACTGAGCGCTGACGAGCGCAGAATTGATTGTTATCGGCTCTACTCCCAGAAGCCGGTTAATCACCTCAAGATGCTCCTTTGCAACGACGACGTTCTCCAGGAGAAAGAAGCGAGGCCGGCACTCTTTCAACAGTCGAAGGTACTCGAAGAAGAGCCTCGACTTCTCACCCTCGAGACCCCTTCTGTCTTGCTGATTAAAACTAGAAAAATTCTGACAAGGAGACCCTCCGATAAGCAGGTCTATCTTCGGCAGGTCAGCAGCCTTCACCTTGCACACGTCGCCTAACTGAACAGTCTCCTGGAAATGATGCTGAGTGCACTTTATGGCGTGATTCTTGATCTCGCTCGCAAAGTACTTATCGACTTTGATGCCGGCTCTCTGGAGGGCTAGCTGACCACACGATATGCCGTCAAATAGTGATAGAACGTTCATGTTAAAACAGCTGGTTCTCCGTATTTCTTTTTTCTATTTCCTGATTCTCTTTCTCTGCCTCTATTCTTCTGAGGCACGTCTGGTAAAAGCCAGGGTCCAATTCAAAGCCGATGAAGTTGCGATTCTCCCTCATGGCAGCTATGCACGTCGTGCCGCTTCCGAGACAGTTATCGAGGACTAAATCACCAGGGTTCGTATAAGTTCTGATAAGATAGCGTATCAAGTCAACAGGCTTCTGGGTGGGGTGAAGACTTTCGCCTGGCGCTTTGTTGTTGCTGAACGTGACGATTGTCGTAGGGACTCTCGTTCCATCGTTGACCGCATTGCAATCAAGACCTTGCTTCATCAAGTCCGATATGCCGTCTTTAACCGTAATACGACGACCGACACGTTTGTATGACTCGCCTTTTTGCATCTGCGGATTGTACGTCGGCTGATGCTTGTAGAAAATGGAAATCATTTCGTGCGTTCTACCAGGCTGACGACCTGTCATTGCAAAATTGACGAGTTTCGTCTTCTGCCATACAATATCGTACCTAAACTCCTTGATATTTGACATTCTTAGATAAGAACTAAAAGGCTCAGCGCCGAACAAGATGATTGCTGCATTATCTTTCCTTATACGCTTGTACTGCTCCCATAAAGGTTCAAAGGGAATCACGCTGTCCCATTTACAAGCAGTCGTCCCATACGGCAAATCACAGATAATGCAATCTATGCTCTTATCCGGAATTCTGTCCATCCCGACGAGGCAGTCCTCGTTAAAAATCTTGTTTAAAACTTCGTCCATAATCTTCTCTCTTTGTCATATTTATTTCCTTAATATGCTCTGCTCATTTGCGAGCATTTCGAGTTCGTCGATGTTGGCCTGGACGTCCTGGAAGTCCGATTTGAAATTCCCGGATAAGATGTCATCGAGTGTGTAGTTGGTCTTTGTCATATTGATATATTGTTACGTTTTAAAATATTCTTCAGACGTTCGATTTCCTCATCTTTATCTTTGATGATTTTGTTCAGACGTTCTATTTCCTTATCTTTCTCCTTTATGATTTTATTCTTAGCAGAACGCTCGTACTCAAGGTTCGCTCTAAGCGCTTGGATCTGCTGCTCATAATTAACGCTCGTTATCGGCTGAAGTGTATCCTTGTCGATATTGAAGTCCTCTAGTTTCTTGTAAACATATTTAATAGAACTATACTTGAACGCTTCTCTTATGCGCTCAAGATTTTCCTTCTTCGTCAGCGAGTAATCGACGTACTGAAGTATATCTTCTCTTTTTTCCGGCTTTAACTTTTTGATAGGTTGCATTTTCGCCTGTCGCCTTGCTTCTTCCATGACGTCCTTCATCTCCAGGAACTCCATGTAGGCGTCCCAGTTAACGTCGTCGAAGTCCAAAATAGTGTTAAGGCAATCACTCAGAGAGTCTGCGTCAAATAACCAATTATATTCTACAGCAGCCAGCTCGTATATCTTGAAATATTTTATTAAAATCCTCATGGCGAAAGCAAATATCTCGAACGTATATACGTTTCCGTATCGAGCGAACTGCATTGCACACTGAGCGCTGACAGCCTTCTTGAAAGCGTCCTTTGTGAAGTGCAACCTGTGACCGTATTTCACTGAATAACCGGTTGCTATCTTTACCAGTGACTCATAGTACTTGTCGCGGAAACTCCTGATGAATATATTCTTCGACCGCTGACGCAGACTACCCGTGTCACGTATTTTGGCATCGAACCATAACTCATCGAACTTATCTAGGTAATCTTTGAACTGTCGTACTGTTGATTTAGGGCTTGCGTTTCTCTGCATCGCTCCGATGAAGGACTCGTTTATCTGGTCGAAGATCTTATCATCGAACTCTCTGTCTGGAAATGCTGTTGCTTTGACAATCTTGTTTAAAATCATATTCTAAAAAATTTACTTTCTACTATTTATACGTCCTTATGCGGATTTAGTTTTTTAGCAAATAAAAAGGCTGAGTCATCACGACTGAGCCTTATAAAAAGTAAAAAATTAAAATATGATAGTTAAACTAATCAGTCTATTTATTGTTCTGTAAATTATACTAAAAAACGGACTTTTTGGTTATAAAAAATCACTTTCTCATAACAGGATAAACTCGTTTTTCAAAAAAACTCGTTTTTTATAGAAAATTTCTATGCCTTTTTTTGTAACTGTCTGATTATCAATTCGTTTAAACTCAAATCAATTTTTTGGTAACTTCCATTTTGTAACTATCTGATTATCAATTCGTTTAAACTCGTTTTTGACTTTTCCAATGCTTTCCACGTTTTTTCCAATTTTCTTTTCCAGTTTTTTTCCAAAATGAGTTTAACTATTAACAATATGAAGTATATGAAGTATTGAAGTAAAGAATAATATGAAGTATATTCTTAATATGAAGTATATTAAATCTTAAATGAAGTATATTCTTAAAAGATATTAATATCCAATAAAGAAATAGAGTTATAGAAGACTATAGTGAAGCTGCGCTTCAGAGGTTTTACCTGAATCTATTTCACTTCGTTTTTTTATTTCTCTTTTGGAGAAGCCTGCTCGCCCTTTGGCTCGACGAACCGGCTTCTCTTACTCCAGGTCTTATTTGAGGCACTTTACTTCGCTTCTGAGCGACTTTCTTACCTCAGATGATAAAGTGTTAAGGGACGTTAAAATAAACGTCCCAGAAGGCTTTAAAATAACTTGTTTACCGGTTTGATGCCTTTATCGTACAGAAAGTCGTATAAGAACTTACGACCACGTTGAGTCCATTTCATTGTCATAGCAACTTCCTTAGGTGTATTTAACAGATATGTTTCTGTACCTACGAGTCCTTTGTCAAGATATTTCTTGTAAAGATACCAGTGCTTTCCTTGTTTGTACTGAATCGACATTGCTTCTAAAAGCCGGTTAAACTCAGCAGCTGTCATACCATAATCAAGGGCTATCATCTTAGTACTAAACAACTGATCAGTCGAAAGTACTTTATCACAGTAATCAGCCTTATCCTGGTTCTGTTCTGCCTTATCCTGAGCCAGAAGCAACTGCTTCTGCTCTTCGATCCATGCCTTAGCCCTTTCTATAGGATCATCTATAAGATACGAGTCCTTCATGGAATAAGTACCCGACTGTCTTATCTGAGGAATCACTTCATCGCATATCCAATCCTGAAAAGCCACAGCCTGTGGCTTGTCAGACCTCATGATAAGACGATACAGGTTTGACTCGCTTACATAAGTCATTTGTTGCACTCCTCCAGACGTAAGGGTATCAATCTGACTTACCCCCTTTTGATTTAGTCTGTTCTTCACCATGGAACTGTTCGACAATTCCAAAACCCTACACACGTCAGACAGGCAGAACATAGGTCGTTCTGCATTGCCTGCCACTCTCACTTCGCCGAAATCGGCACTTTCAAAAATCTTAATCTCGTTCATATCTTATAAAATTAATGAACAGCGACGTTGCTGTTCACTTTCTCTTATCTCACTTCATTAGTTTAGTTTCTGCTTTCTTAGTTAAACTTTGTTAAGGACTGAAACGCCCCAAAATATCAAAATAAGAATCGCCCTTGAGTCATCACGACTGAAGAGCGATAGAAATCAAATTATATAAACGTCTTTTCTACACCTTGTATCGAAGTCCTATATCTTAGTTTCTTATTTCAGCGTTAAAAAATCATAACGATAAATACTAAAAGAAAAGAAGAGAAGAAGCATGGAAACATTAAATGACAATGAAGCCGGACGTCCCGCATCATCACAGGCATCACAGGCATCACAGACAAATGATACACCTTATACCACTCAGATTCCTCGTTTATCTGATATGGGTAAAGAGCGTTCTAGACGTAAGAAAGCAGAAAGACAGGCTCGTTATATACAGGAACAATCTCACACCGGTGAAGCGTCCAGATATTATAACAGTACTTCCTGGAAGTCTCTCCGAAAGATTTACTTGATGACACATCCGGTCGATGAACTCGAGTTACTTAAAAAGAAAGTCCTTTCGGCTGAACACGTTCATCACCTGGTAAAATGGTTTGACCAGCCAACAGATGAACTCAGATGGCAACTTCTCTTAGATGAAGATAATTTAATAAGCCTATCAGCAGAGACCCATCAGCGAGTTCATTATAACTACTCTTCATTATCACCGGAGCAAGATGAGTTCTTGCGACAGAAGAAACTCGAACTCGCCATGAAGTACGCATCGAAAGGAATTCAAATCGTAGTACCTGAAGACAGCAATCGCTGATAAATATTTGAGAATCAACTACTTATGAAGAATTCAAAGACCCGGGGGCTGGTCAAATGTTAATAAATGTTAAAATATGGCGGCCGGGCTGCTACGTGTAATCCGGAGGTCTTTTTGACCCCAGGTACATCATTTGAAAAAATTTTTTTGGATTAAAATATTTATGCAAAAAGATTCTAAAGACAAAAACGAGAAACTCGTAAAATCTTATATAAAATCAGTTACTGCTTCACTCAAAGAAGTTTATGGCGGAAAAGTACCGACACAGTTTTATGCTCAGTTAAAGCAGCTCGCAGATTTTTATCGAGCATATCTTATCGCTTCAGATGAATTTTCTGCGAACCCGCAAATCGTCACTTTAATCAACGACGGAAAGACCGCTGCAACAAATTCCAATTTGACTGCGATGCTTTCCATATCCAATCATATGGACAAGTTGATAAAGAATTTCGGTTTATCTCCGCTTGCACTCAAACGCTTGACCGGTACTCTCCAGACTGAAGATGAATCAGATTTTCTGGACGAGCTTTAAACATTTTATAAACTTCTCAAGAAAAGTTTATGGCTACGAAGTTAAAAAATATAAAAAAGAAAGTTCAGTTATCTGAAGAAGAACGACTTCAGCATTGGAAGAAATACCCTGAAGACGTTCTTTCCGGAAAGATCGTAGCCGGGAAATATATCAGGCTTGCTTGCGAGCGTTTCTTATCATGGTTCGAGCGGGAAGATATTTTCTTTGACATCGACCGCATGGACAAGATAGAAAACTTCATCAATCACATGAAGCATTTCCAGGGTCATTTCGCCGGTAAGCCATTTATTCTTCTCGACTTTCAACGCTTTGTTTTGGCTGGCATTTTTGGTTGGTATTATACCGCTAATCCAGATAAGAGGGTGACTGAAACTGTAATTTTATTTGTGGCTAGGAAGAATGCGAAGACAGCTCTCTCGGCGGCCATATTATTGAGCGAACTCTGTATTCAAAAAGAGGCCGGAGCGGAGGTATTTCTTGCCGCCAACACACGAGACTAGGCACGCATAGCGCTCTCATTTATAAAGGGTTATGCGAAGTCTCTGGACCCCAAGGGAAAGCATTTCAAGATAATGCGAGACTCCGTACAGTTTCCTAAGACCAATTCTTTTTGTAAGGTGATTTCCGCACAAGCTGGCGTCAATGACGGAGGCAATCCGTCAATATTTTTGATAGATGAACATCATGCTTGTCAGGACCCGAATGACGGAATGTTTCAGGTCCTTCGCTCCGGTCAGGCAATGCGAAAGAACCCCATGGCAATCATCATTTCATCAGGGGGTTATCTTATGGACGGGTTTCCTTTCTACGAAAGAATAAAATCAGCGCATCAGCAGCTTGACGGAGTAGCCCCTTTGAAGGACTCAGTCTTTTATGCGCTCTTCGAGTTAGATAGGGATGATGATTGGACAGATGAAGCCAATTATATAAAGGCTAATCCTTCTCTTGGCTCTATCGTTCAGCCGGAGTTCCTGGAAGACCGGCTTGCAGATGCGAAGCAGAATATGGCAGCACAGGTCGATTTCAAAATCAAAAATCTTGACATTTTCGTAACGGCGAAGAATATATGGCTTGAACCGCAGATAGTTCTAGACTCATTCGAGAAGCTCGATATGGAAGCCCTGAAAGGTGAGCCTTGCTACGGTGGTATAGACCTTTCTTCAGTGTCCGATTTGACTGCGTTTGCAGCCTGCTGGCCTCCTAATCCTTACCGCACTTACTTACCGGACAAGTACCTCATTAAAATCTTCTCCTGGGTGCCGCAGGCGGCTCTTGAGACGTCCAACGGAGTTATGTATAATCAGTTTATTCATCAGGGTCTCCTGAAGATGACTTCTGGCAATTCTGTAGATTATCAGGAAATACTTCACGACCTCGTTGAGTTCAGTCAGGAATACCCCATCACGAAGCTTCACTATGATGAGTGGAACGCAACTTCGTTTATCCAGTCTGCGCAGGCATCTGGTGCTCTCGGCATACTCACGCCGATGAGTCAGTCTTTAGGTTCTTTTAACAGAGGAACTAAGTCAATGGAGGTATTCATGAAGAACGGACAGCTGAAGTTTGACGGAAATGCGATGATAGCATGGTACTTCAAGAACGTTGAACTGAAGATGGACAGTTATGGAAACGTGAAGCCAGTTAAGGCTAACGGACAGATAACCAATAAGATAGACGGCATCATCGCTGCTATTGAAGCGCTGTCTGCACCGCTGTTCGAGCAGCTGTTCACAGGCGAGGTCGTGACTCTTGAACTGTGATAAATATTGGTGTCTTTCTATCTCAAATAAATAAAGAAAGTATTAGATCTAATTAGCTAATCATGAGTTGGTTTTCTAGAAAAGAGAAACGAGAGTCAGTACAGCCGCAGGCGCCTGTCCAGGAGCCTCAGAACTGTGAGTGTGCATCCGAGAATCTGCTCTTCGCAGAGTTGCTCGGGCGTGACTACAGTTATCGCTCGTTAGGGCCAGTCTATGCATGCGTCGAGCTCATCTCGAACGCAATTTCGAGTATGCCTCTTACTGTCTGTAAGATAGACCAGCACGGTCATAAAGAGGTCATCAAACACGACCCTTTGCAGGTGATATTCAGGAGCAAGAACGTGCAGACGATGACGATGCCTGCCATTATGAAGAGCGTTATGACAGACGTCCTTCTGAAGGGTGCAGGCTATATCCTGATAGAGCGTGGAGTCTCAGGGATTGTTACTTCTCTGCGTTATCTTCCGTACGGCTCAGTCAGTGTTATGTACAACGAGTACAATGACACTTTGAGTTATATCGTATCACTGAAAATATCTGACACTAAAGTCCATAAGTCAAATGTCTCTGCGAAGGATATCATCCATATAACGAGGGTTACCCGTGATGGAATTAACGGCCAATCAGTTATGCAGTTTGCGAAAGCAAGCGCAGATTTGGCTAAAGCAGCAGAACTCTCTGCACAGTCTTTCTTTGACTCTGGTCTTAACGTTTCTGGACTTCTATCAGCGAAGCAGGCCTTCAATCAGGCGCAGATGCAGCAGATTAAACAGCAATGGCAGTCGGGCTCACGCTCCGGGAAAGCCTCGCTTCAGTTCCTGCCTTTAGGCGTGGACTATATACAGTTGGGACAGTCCGGAAAGGACGCTCAGCTTCTTGAAAGCCGTGCATATAATTCGCTTGTTATAAGCCAGTTCTTCGGTGTTCCTGAGCAGTTAATCAACTCAGCAGCCAAACTCACTTATAATACGATTGAACAGTTGAATCTGCTCTTCTTCCAGCAGACTTTGCAGCCCATCATCACCGGAATCGAAGCCGAAATGAGCCGCAAGTTATTCCCAAATGACACTGAAATCTTCGTGGATATGGACGAATCAGAATTCCTCTTCAGAACTGACAAGTCGAGTGAGGCAAATTACATTTCGACGCTTGTCGGCGGAGGCGTGATGACCGTGAATGAGGGACGCCAGATGCTCGGGTTATCAGAAGTTGAAAACGGAGACTCGTTGCACATAGCTTATAGTGATGCTTCAAAAGCGGAAATCGGAAATGATACACAGAATTAATATGGAAACTAGAAAGATATATCGCAGCGTCCAGGAAATGCGAGCAGAAGGTAAAAAAATTCGTGGTCTCGCATGTGCAACTGAGTCGTGGTCAAAGGACCTCGGGGGCTTCCGGGAAATCATACATCGTTCGGCTCTGACGCCTGAACTTCTGGCGACCTCTGACATCATGCTCAACGTCGATCATGACACATCAAAGGTACTCGCTCGTTCGAAGTTCGGAAAGGGTTCCCTTCGCTGCTTCATCACAGACAGGGGTCTCGAGTTCGAGACAGAGGCTCCCGCAACACAGCTAGGCCGCGATATGCTCGTGATGCTCGAAAGGGGCGACTACAGCCAGTGCAGCTTCTGCTTCTCCTTACCAGTTGATGATGAAGGATTCTGGCACCGAAATGAGGCCGGAGAGCTGGTCAGGGAAATCAGTAAATTTGACAGATTGTACGATGTCAGTATTGTTTATGACCCAGCTTATGATGCAACAGAAGCCGATGCACGTTCCCGTGCCGTGGTCAGTGCATTCACGCACCTGGATTTGCTTGAAAAAGAAATCAACAGCATAAAATTTTATGAAAACTAATAAACGACAGAAAGCGGTCGAGATCCGCAAGTTCCTGCTCGACATGATTGCCGATGCCAGGAAGGAAGCAAGGGACCTCACGGACGAGGAGCAGAAGCTATTCGACGAGCAGAAGAGCGAGCTGATTGCTTTGGCTGAAGAGATCAACAAGACCAGCGATAAGCTCGACGAGATTGAGGCTGAACTTCCTGATATTGAGGATAAGGCTGATGAGCCCGATGAAGAGAAACCGGAAGAGCCCGCAGAAGAGCCAGAGAAGCCCGCTGAGGAGCCAGCAGAAGAGCCGGTTGATGAACCCAAGGAAGAGCCTGAAGAGAAGGCTGACGAGCCCGAAAAGGAGCCGGATGAGAAACCCGCTGAGGAGCCTGAAAATCAGCCTGATGAAACTCCGATAAATACGGAAGAAGAAGAGAAAAATCTTGACGAAAACGAAAACGAAAACAAAAAGCGTAATATTATGCAAAACTTTTCATTTATTAAAGCAATCCGCAGCATCGTGAACAACGAGCGCCCGGATGATTACACAGCCGCTGTTCTTGAAGCTGGTAAAAAGTCTTTCCGCGATGCAGGTCTCGGCTACACCGGTAACTTGCAGATTCCTTTCGAGAAGCGTACTTTCACTGTTACTACCGCACATGATGACGTTGTGGAGAGCGAGTTTGATAGCCTTCTGACACCTTTGTACGCCAATAGAGTACTCTCTAAGGCCAGAATTTACTCTGATCTTCATGGAGACCTTGTTCTGCCCATCCTGGAGGCGGGTGAAGAGGCACGTTGGGAATCAGAAATCTCAACAAATAAGGAGATAACCAACGGCACAGACAGCCTCAAGTTGACTCCGCACAGACTCAGCGTGTCTACAAAGATCAGCAAGCAGATGCTTGCCCAAGACAGCTTGGGAGTTGAGAATGCAATCCGCGAGGACCTCTTGAATAACCTTTACAACAAGCTGGAGAAGACTTTCCTGAGTGCAGACGCTGCTTCTGGCAATGTTCCTGCCGGTATCTTCGCAGGCAAGACCGCTACGCTCGTACAGAACTTCAAGGGCATTTGTGAACTCGAGGCTTCTATCGAAGAGAAGAACTACAATGGCGCTCTCGAGTACGTATTCTCTCCTGCCGCTAAGGCTGAATTCCGCCAGATGACTTTCGGCGGCGGTCGCACCCAGCGTATGGTCATGGAGGGTAACGAAATCGACGGTGTACCTTTCAGCACTACGACCAACGTTGCAAAGAACTACTTCGGCTTGCTCGACTGGAGCTCCGTGCGTCTGGCACAATGGGCCGGCATCGACCTCGTGGTTGATCCTTATACAGGCGCTCGCGATAATGTCATTATCCTGACACTTAATAGTTTCTGGGATTGTAAGGTCGCTCGTCCTGAGCTGGTTGCCTACGGTACTACCGTTGCCCCAACCAATAACCCCGGTTGATCATCGCTTCTATAAAGGGCGGCAGAAAGAGCCGCCCTTTAATCTAAATCGCATCGTGAAAAAATAATGACAGCTTATATCGACATAGACGACCTGAAGGTCCATTTGAACATCGACAAGGATTATACGGATGAGGACACTTATCTGCTCAATCTTTGGGAGGCTGCTTGCGCTGCGATAGAGCGATATATCGATCACCCGCTTGATGATTATCTTGAGGACGGACAGTTGCCGGCAGACATGGAACACGCTGCAAAGCTGCTTGTCGCTACATGGTATCAGAACAGGGAAAGCGTCGCATACGGGACGCCCGTAAAGGTGCCTCACACGCTTGAGTTCCTGCTCCAGACCTATGTGGACTACGGCGGCTCAAAAGAAAATAACTGTTGCTGCAAATGAAAGCCGGAAACTATCGCACACCTGTAAAGATTCTTCGCAAAGTCCAGGTCGAGACTGAGTACCGTACGAAAGAGGAATGGCAGTATATCTGCTCGACTAAGTGCTTCTTCGAGTGGTTAGGGGGCAGTCGTGAAGCGCAGAATAAGGAGATTTTCTTCTCACAGTCTGCAAGAATCACACTTCGCTCGTACATCAATATCCAGGATGAAGACCACGTCGTCATCGACGAAGTCGAGTACAGGGTGATGAGTATCGACAAGGAGCCGTGCACTGAGAAAAACTGTATTTTCGTAACTATCGAGAAGATTAACAAATGAGCAAGACACCTGATATTGATTTGTCGAAGTTCGGATTGAATCTGAACTCAGCGAAGAAGGAGTACGTCATCAACGAAAAGACTCCGATTTCCGCTTTCGACGTCTTCAAGGCTTTGCCATTTTCGGTTTTCACTAAGATAATACAGAAGGCTGTTAACATCGGCGCCGGCGCTCTTAAAGATAGCATCAAGGACAAAGTGAAGAGGGCTTTGCCGGCATCGACCCGGAAAAATCCGAAGTTCAATGACACCCTTTTACAGGCTGTCCGCATAGGTCGCTGGCGCGAAGAGGGTGAAAACGCTGATATACGTTCAGTGCACATCTTGGGTAGTCGGCAGAAGGGGTCCGGAACTTACCGCTTGCGCTTCTATGAGCAGGGCGGAGAGCGAGGAAAGGAAGGCACTTCAACATGGCGCGGTAGAATCCCCGGTTATCACTTCTTCGAGCAGGCGACAAGGGAAGTCGATCCTCAGCAAATCATCATAGAAAAATTAACAAAAGCATTAAGTCAGGTTAACGGATGAACGGCATACACATCAACAAATATATAAGGCGCTGGCTGACCGGCAGTACGGAGATAACCGATATTGTTCCGGCTAGCAATATACAGCCCCTGATCATCTCGCCGACACAGCAGCCATTTATCACATATACGCATGGCCCGATTCACCCTGACTATTCGAAGTAGGGCGTCGTGATCGATGAAGTCGAGGTCGCTATCGCAGTCGTTTCTGATGACTACGAGCAGTCGATAGATATTGCAGCCGCAGTCAGAAAGACGCTCGAGTGGCAGCAGTACCGCGATGATGACATATACATTCCGGATATCACTTTCGTGGATATTTCGGAAGACAACGTCGAGGATATGTACCTCCAGACGCTTGTGATAAAATTTCAAATCGAAACATTAAAATAATTTAATTAAATTATGGCAAATCCAACGTATACAAAAGCGAATCTGTTGCACATGTTCTACGCAACTGGCAACGACACCTGGGCCTACTTCGGCTATATCCAGAGCAACGGTCTGACCCTGACAAATAACTTTACGGAAATTTCGTCAAAGCAACATGGCTCGTGGGCTGACCAGGAGGTGTCAAGTACTTCATGGACGATGAGTCAGTCCGCTTATGTGACCGTAGAAAATGCAAACATCGCACTCAAGATGGCAGGTGACGCAAAGCCTATTACATGGTGTTTCTGTAAGGTCGCTGAAGACGAATCTGTCGCTGCTACAGGTCTGAAGCCTGTGACCGGAATGGGCTCCACAGACGCCTATACAATCGGCACTGCTTTCAAGAAATATGGCAATGGAATCGTATCTTCAGCGAGCATTTCATCAAACAGTGGTGAAGTTGCTACCATCGACATCGACATCCAGGGTCTTGGTGGTCTTCTGGACGCTGCACCCGATCCAGTCAAGCCTTATACAGCAGCTTGATTGCTTCTCTCTTTTTTTAAAACTTCTATATGTCAGGGTGTCCGGTTGCTAGTTCAGCCGGGCACTTTCTTTTGCAAATAAATATTGGAAAGAAAACGTTCTTAATTCTTTACATTTTATGGAAGTTACAATTAAGGGAAAAGAAGTGCAGATAAGGCACACATTCAAGGCTGAGATAATCTTCGAGACAGCCGAGAATCACACTTTCAACGGGACCTCTACGAAGGACTGGATAACCATGTTCTTCTGTTCAGTTATTTCATCGTCATCTGATGACGGGTGGCTGACGTTCAGCGAGTTCATCGACTGGCTCGACGAGGACGGAAACGAGGGCTCGCTCTATGACTTCATAGAAAGCTATACGACTCACGCAGTCGCAATGTCGGAAATGCGTAAGGCTAAGGAGGAGCCGGCTGATAAGTCAAAAAAGTCGAAGGGGGCGAAGAAGAAATAATTCGCCCCTATTACACATACATGTTCCGCACGCTCTGCATCAGCTACAAGCTGGTCAGCGTCGAGTACTATCTTCATAAGATGACTCCCCTGGAACTCGATATAACAGCGGAGCAGCTCGAATTCTCTGACCGCCCGTTATGGGACACGACAAGGGTCTTGGCGATGTACATGGCAGCGCCTTATTCAAAGAAAAAACTCAACGCTAGAAAGATGTTCCCGCTACCATGGGACCATGACTCTGAAGAGGACCTCAGAATGGAGGAAGAGGCATTCAAGGAGCAGGCGAAGAGGATGAACGAACTAGCTAAATTATTATAAAATAAGATATATGTCTATCGCGAAACTTTTAGTCGAATTCGGCGTCAAGGAGGGCAACCTGAAGAAGGCAATCGGAGAAGACAACGAGCTCTTTCAAGAATTCGCCCGTGAAGTAAAGAATGCGACTGACGAGGTAAAGACTCAGGATCAGGCGCTCAACACCTTGATAGCCCGCTCGGGCAACTATAAACAGATTCTGAGACGTTCTATACAGGACGTCCAGAACCTTTCTATTGCTTACTCAAAGCTCACATAGGAGCAGCGAAACAGCGAGTTCGGCCAGGAAATGGCTCGCCAGCTGGACGAGGCAAAGCAGAAATCCGCTGAACTCACCGATACCTTAGGTGATTTGAAGGCTGAAATCAAGAATATGGCTGATGACGAGCTCAACATGAAGGCTTTCGAGCAGGGTATAGGGCTGGTCAGGGACGGGCTTTCTGCTGCTGTATCTGTAGCCGCTCTTTTCGGCGCTGAGGAAAAGAAACTCGAGGCTGTCGTTACCAAAGTAACAGCAGTTATGACGACTGCAAATACAGTCATCGGTATATTCAACGCACTCCATAAAGAATCTTACTTGAGGATAGTCGCAAACAGACTCTCTATGACTCTTCTGAACGGCGCAATGAGCCTTTATACGAAAGTGACCGGTCAGGCAACAGTCGCAACCGGTGCCTTAGGAGTCGCACAGAAGGCTTTGCCAATCATGACGATTGTAGGAGTTCTGACTGCAATCGTTTCTGCATTATACGCTTATGTCTCTGCTTCTGAAGATGCAAAAGACGCTGAAAATAAGCAGGCTGAGGCCTTGAAGAAGGCCCGTGAGAAGCAGATTGAGTACGCTCGTGAAGTCGGTCGTTCTGCTGGTCAAATGGTCGTCTCCTATAACAAGCTCAAGAAGGAGTATTCTGAGCTGAAAACTCAGGCACAGAAGACTGAGTGGATACAAAAAAACGCATCTGAGTTCTCGAAGTTAGGACTCAAGATAAAGAACGTCAACGATGCTGAAAAAATCTTTACAGGAAATACCGGTCAAGTCGTCCGCTCACTCCAGATGCGTGCACAGGCTATGGCGCTTGAGCAGAAGATGCTGAAGGCCTATGAGGATTATTATGCAAAGGACGAAGAAATATCGACGTCAAAGAGTATACGAGTCTGGCATAAGGGCGATGAAGTCGATGATGCAACAGCAAAGGCAGCAGGCGTCCGCACAAAAAGTCAAAGAAAGCAGATAGATTTAGCCAGAGGTGTAGAACCTGATGCGCAGGATGTTAAATCTATCACAAAAGAATATGCCGATTTGACTCAGAAGGAAATCGACAAGGTCAACGCTTATGAGGCGAAGAAGGGTCATGAACTGAATGAGAAGAAGCGTGCTGAAAACAAGAAGACGCTCGACCAGCAGATCGCTTATATCACGAAAAAAACTGAGGAATTGAAGAAGAAGATACCCGGCAATCTGCAGGGCAATTTCCAGTTAACGGGTGAACCTGATAACTCGACTACTAAAACGACTACATCTTCTTCTAATAAGGAGACTGAGAAAGCGAAGACAGAACTTGAGAAACTTCGTGAGCAGTTGAAGAAACTACAGGAAGACAGAAACAAGGGTTTCGATTCGACTCCGGTCGTCGAGTTCGATGCCAAAGTCCGTGCACTGAAGAAGACAATCGCTGATAAGGAATTCCAGCTGACGCTCGATGCTAATCCGGCAGAGGCATCCATAGAGGCTCTCTATCAGAAAATGGAGACGCTCAATAAGTATCTCTCTACTAACATCGGGAATGTCACTGATGAGATGGCGCAGCGAATTTCGGACGTCCAGAATAAAATATCCAGGGAGATTGACCGTCGTGATTTTTCAAAACGCGGAACTTCAATGCCAAACTGGAGAAACAAGGCTACTAACGACGACCTCAAGCAGCGCCAGGAGGCTCTTCGCTCACAATTAAGGGAGAGAATACCAGACAATCCGCAGCGCAATATACAGACACAGATAGATGAGGTCAAGGCTAAGATAAAGGTCGAGACCGATGAGACAGAACTCACTGAACTGAAGACCCATCTGGCTGAACTCGAGACAGAACTCAAGAACACTCCTTTCACAGTCAATCTGACCCCTGATGACAAGAACATGATAGAGGAGGTCGATACCATTCAGAAGGAACTCGACAGCCGCGAACTCTCACTCGGGCTCGATGATGAAAAACTCAGGGAGCAACTCAAACTTCTCGGCGAAAGGGCTTCTCAGGTCAAGATGACACCAGAGTACTCTGACTTCGAGAAGGCTACCGGTGCACCGCAGCAGGATCAGGCCGCTCTTGCAGGAAAGCAGGGTACAGAGGCGCAGCTCGATGCACTCCAGAACCTCATGGACTTCTATCAGGAACTGAAGCAGACGCTCCAGGAATTGCAGAAAGAGTACGGAAAGCTGGGACCCGCCGGTCAGGAGGCTTTCGATGCATTAGGACAGTCGGTAAAAAATGTTGAGGAAAAACAGAAGGCACTTGCAGAGCAGACAGCCGATGTCGATAAGAAAGACAAGAAGAGAAAGAAGTCAGCAAAGGCATGGGGCGAAGTCGGAGAGTCGATAGGATATGTCGGAGATATGCTTTCTTCTGTGGCTGAATTATCTGATAATTCTCCGGAACTGAACGTCGCCGCAATCATCGCACAGGCAATCGGTCAGGTGATGTTAGGATATGCCACGGCGAGCGTAGCCGCAGCCCAGACTGGAAACCCGTTTGTTTGGGCCGCATTTATTTTAAGCGGGCTCGGGATCGCTCTTTCTACAGTGGCAAGCATAAAATCTGCTACCGACGGATATCAAGAGGGCGGTCTGATCGGAGGTCGATCTTTCACAGGTGATAAAGCCACAATTCACGTCAATTCCGGTGAGTCCGTTTTGACAAATGATCACATGGAGAAAGTGTGGAAATGGCTCAATTCATCAGATAATCCGCAGGCTGCTTCTTCTGCATCAAACGGCGGTCAGATAAGCTGGGTTCTCAAGGGCTCCGATTTGTACGGCTCCCTGAAGAACTACGGAAAGCAGCAGGCAAGAATCGGAAAAGACATAGGTATAAAATAATGACATATTCAGGCATTTTCAAGGACAGGCTGGGCGATGACATAACAGTTGTCATCACCACGCCTGAGTCCGGCCAGGACGTCAGCATAGGAGACCAGTGGGAGGATGATTTGCAGTTCGCTGCAAGCCCTCTAACTATATCAAGTGAAATGGACGACACGACATCAGTCATCGTCTATCACACCGCACAGCTGACGCTTCAGGTCAAAAGTTATCTGGCAGACTCGCTCTTCGCTTCAAACGAGAGAAATATACAGCTGGACGTCTATAAGGGGCTCCAGCCGCTCTTCGTCGGGTACGTCGAGCCGAACATATTCAATCAGCCTTATGACCACACATGGAACCAGCTGACGCTGAACGCAACAGACCTCTTATCGACGCTTCAGTACAGGCCCTGGAGAAATATCAAGACGCTTGCTGACTGGGCTCTATGGAGAAAGGATGCAGACCAGCTTTCCCTTATGGATATCATCCGGATAACATTCCAGAAGGTTGCTGAGGAAAGGGCTCTTAGGATCTTCTACGACGGGTCAGTCAGATTGTCCCAGAATTCTTCTGCACTTTCTATATTCGACGTTCAGATAAGCGAGTCAATTCTTCTCGGAGATGAGTATGACGATATACTCCAGAGCGATGAGGTTCTCGATACGGTGTTAAAATATTTCAACCTCCATATAAGACAGGAAGGCGGAGACATCTTCATCTATCATCTTTCATCGCAGAAGCAGGCGACCTCTATCACATGGACGCCGGTTCTCGCTTATTCAGATGAAGCCTATATACTTCTCATGGACGAGTGCACGTACAATGATGCCGGTGATGCTTTCGAAATACTACAGAAGACAAATAACAAGCAGCTCAGACTACGAGGAAATATGCTTGAGAAGGTTCTTTCGTCCCAACTCGAAGAGAAAGACGGGGCTTATGTGTACTATTATTATTGGGTGCTTCCGAACGGACGTCGCATCAAGTCGAAGTACTACGAGGAAGACCGTGATATACCACCTCTGGACTACATCCACAAGCCTCAGAAACCGACTCCGTACAGAATCCTGTCACAGGACGAGGACGGGAATTATTTTTACGATCAGCTCGACAATGCGCCTAACCGCGCATATGACGGGAGCACTTTTGTGAAGCCTTACTATGAGGCAGCAGAAGGAGAATATATCATTGCACAAAGATAATATATGGCTACATTAACTTTTAAAATTGCAGGTGAAATCTACACGACCATAACACAGGAAGTCGGCACTCCGGTGACCGCCCCGACTGTTGACAATCCCAACTTCATCGACTGGGGTTGGCAGAAGGTGCCTTCGACGATGCCTTCTGTCGATATGACTTTCAACGCAAGGTTCTATCAGACACAGTTCATCGTCGATAAGCTCAAATACACACCTATTTCGCTGACGCACGTCGAGGTGAAAGCAGACTCGACAGAAGTTCTTCCTTCTCCGCTTGAGATACCCGATACGGTCGTCTGTCCGGACACAGGCTACGAGTATAAAGTCGGTCAGATAGCTAATTACGGCTTCAATTACAATGCGTCATTGAACGTCGTCAGGTTAGGCAGATATGTAAAGAGAATCGGATATTACGCATTCGGTCAGTCATCACTGACGACGCTTGAGATGACAGCCAGCGGCGAGAATATCGCAATAGACAGCAACGCATTCCAGTATACTAATCTGACCACCTATTTCATGCCTGCCAGGGCTGGTGACCTTTCAATTTCTGCATTCTCGCAGGCTGATAAACTCGAGAAGGCTATGCTTTTCTCATCGCAGTCAATAGCAAACAGCGGCTGGCTCTTCATGAACGACTCGAAACTCGAAGAAGTTCTTCTGCCGTACGGAATGACGACTCTGGGTGACAGGATGTTCTACAACAACACCTCGCTTCACTTCCTGGACGTCCCGCCGACAGTCAATGAACTCGGTGACGGAATCTTTTACTTCTGCGACATAACGCTTAACTTCTATTCTGAGACACCTCCTTCAATCCCATCTGGAAAACAGCCTTTCACTAGTGCGACTGTAAAGATTTGTGCACCCGCCGCTTATCTTCCTGCGTACAGGACTGCATGGCAGAATCTGGACTGCGACTCGATTACATTCGAGGAGATGCGGGCTCTGCCTTATGTCAACCTTAACGCAAAGCTGTTTTCTAACAATAAGTTCCAGAGCGGATATTCATCTGTCACAATCGGTTCTAACGTGATTAACGGGGTTAGGATGCAGGCGACCGGTCGTTTCGTGTTCTACCCGTCATTCTCTGATGATGTATTTGCTTTCCAGACAATTTATATGTCAAGCGGGTCATGTCAGTTCGTCGTCGATGATATGTTCGGATTCTACAAATTCAGCATCAGGTTGTCTACATCGATTAATTTCTCGCTTTCATTTTCCCCTTCTCCGACGAATGTCGTCGAAATTAACGAAAGCACAAGAAGATATGATTTCATTTCGCAGTCTCCGCAGACGCATATCAGCGTCAATATGTCAGGGACCGGAAGTTACATCAATGCGTACTTCAATGCGAACAGGACGACACAGAAGAAGCTGAGATTTCTTGACAAAGACGGTCAGGTCATAAGCGAGGAAATGGTCTGGCCTGGAGACCAGATTGAAAACGTTCCTGAAGTCCCTGTCGTCCCGCACAAGAAAGGATATTGGGAAGGTCTGCCTTAGAATAGGATGATGCCGGCTGATAACCTGGATGTGCAGGCGACATATGTCGATTACTCAGTGACTTTCATCGCAGAAGGTGTCATTGTGTCACAGCGCACATATGCTTACGGAGAGACAATCATCCTCCCGACTGCACCGGCTAAAGAACACTATCAGTTCGACCATTGGGAGCCGACTCCGGTCACGACGATGACTGACGGAGACAAGGTCTATACTGCTGTCTATTTGGGCAATCCGCACACCATAACATATCGTGTTGAAGGAGCGACCTGGCTCGTCCAGAACGTCAGATACGACGACCCGATTACACCGCCGACTGCACCTCCAAAGCGTTATCATACGTTCGAGGGCTGGACGCCTGCACTTCCAGAAACAGTTCCTGACCAGGACCTCATCGTTGATGCTGTCTATGAGCCTATCACATATTATATCTCTTATATGTACGACGGCGCCGAACTCATAAAAGAAGGATATAAGTACAATAGGAGTGTGACACCTCCGACTGCTCAGCTTGAGGCTTTGAAGTTAGGATATTATGTTTCCGGTTTCGACCCAGAACTTCCTGCTCTGATGCCCGGCTACAACTTCTCAGTCGATGTGATTTATGATCTGAAGACCTACTATATCACTTTCATGGTCGATGAACAGCAATACAAGCGCTTAGGCTATAAGTATAGTTTGCCTATTCAGGTGCCTGTCGTGCCACCGAAGACAGGGTACTACGGCTTCTGGGACCACGTGCCCGATACGATGCCTTATAATGATATAACAGTCACTGCTGTCTATATCGCAGAGGGTGATGCACAGATAATAACAGACTGGCCTATCTTCCGTGAGAAACTCGTCAGGAATACAGATCAGGACGTCCGCCAGGGAAATATCATCGGTGATACGTTTACACGTCCGGCTACGATTGCAGCATATGATGACTCTGGTGCATATTATCTGGATAATGTTGCTGTTCTGCTGACAGATTCTACGGAGACACTGACTACAAATTATTTTTACAAGAGGTTCAATAATACGGAAGATACTTTCGTCGATGTCGAACTTCCGGTAAAGACTCCTGAGGGAAAACTATACAAGGCTGAGTGGCTTCAGAGCAGAACGCAGAACGGAGTTGTCTTCGTCTTAGGAAGCGAGTTCGCTGACCCGGAGACAAACTATTATCTCCAGCTTGAAAACTACTTAGAGCAGGTCGATGACAAGTTCTATCAGGTCATCACTAACCATGTAACGGGAAGACAGCATCGCGGAAACGAAGTTCACGTCCTTACTGAAATGGCGTCTTGGTCAGGTCAGTACTACGAAAGCGCATATCCTAAGTGGCAGAGGGAAATAACTTCAGCCGATGACGGCCGGACATATGTTTGCTACATTCATGAGAAATATCTCATAAGACGTGACGTCATAGTGATGCCTGCCGGAAATGCATCTTATCACCCTGACTTCTCATACGGAGATGAGCCGTGGCCTTATGTGATGTACCCGAAGAATGTAAGACTTTATCGGGAGTACGACTCAGATATGTTCACTGCACTATTCGAGTGGTATGACGAGGACGACTATCCTATTCAGGCGATGTCTAAGGAAGGTGATGCATTTGTCATCATGACAGCAGGAGAGACTTCTGCGGGTGATAACTATACGACGCTTTGGATGATGAGCGAAGGAGTTATCTATGATGTGATAAGAAGAGAGCCTGGAACTCGCATCAACGCATGGCCTTCATATACAAGAGAAGGATATACTTTCTCGGGAGTTTCTACTTCTGCATCTGGCTCTGCGATAAGTCTGCCTTATACAGTACCTTCATCTTCGACCCGACTGTACATATTATGGACTGCGATTCCTGTGCCTCCTGTGCCTCAGCCGACACCAATCTGGACGCTGACCTATAAAGTTATGGGTTCTGTATATGCAACTGTGAAGATACCCGACGGACAGTCAGTTGCTTCATATCGTCCGGCTGCTCCTTCGGTGAGTGGATATACATTCACGGGTTGGTCTGGAGAGCCTTCGACTGCAACTGCTGATGCGACAATCAACGCACAGTTCACACAGGTCGCAACGGGCGTTCACACCTTAACCTATAAGATAGGAAGCGAGACCATTACGACGATGTCAGTCAAGACCGGAGACGTGATTCCTGTTGCTCCTTACCCGACACGTTCTGGCTATACTTTCAACGGCTGGACGGGCTTCCCGGCTGATATGCTGATGCCTGCATCTGCACTCACCATAACCGGTTCATGGACGAAGAAACCAGACCCTCTCGCATCTTGAAAATGTAAATAAATATGATATGCAAATACAGATTCAGAAGAACGGCGAGTACTTCACGGCCGACTACGATATGGGGACGCAGACCTACGTTATAACTGGGCCTGCGACCCCTTCGTATTCTCCTTATACAGAGCAAGTCGAAGATATATCAATCGGGCTTGAGGATTGGGGCGGCAACTCGACTTCGATCACCATAGATGAGGTCTTTAACCAGCTTGTGCTGACTTGCAATCTGGAAGACCTGGAGACGGTCGTCGATTCCCCGCTTGAAGAGGAGACCCTCACTTCTCCTTATGACAAGAAGGTATTATGGGCGACAGAGTACGTGTCGTCGGGTGAGGGTGAGTCAGCACTCAACGGATGCTTCGATATGATAGAGACAGGCTCGACCAGATACGACGGAGCGACTTCGTTTGAACATTATCTGAGACTGAAAAAATCAAACATATGGAAGTTGAACGGTGATAAGTACGTCGATACATCATATGATCAGGCGTACATAATGAAGCGTGCGAGAGCTGGCTCTTGTCTTGCATTCTTAGCCGGAATGGGCAACATAGAAAGGGTAGCCAACAAGCAGGACAATGCAGTCAAGAATGATATAAAGCTGACAGACTATCTGGTCATTTCCGTGAATGGAAACATGATAAACAAGGACGTCGAAGAGTCAGAGTCGATATTGCAGCCTAATACCTATCACAGATGGCCTTCAGACAATGTCATAAACAATGCACAGCCGATTGCTGAGTACGTCGGCAACCTGACTTCGACACACCTTTCTCCGGTCGATTCTCAGACGACGAACTATCTTGTCATAAAGGCTGAATTCACAATGGTCCCTGCTGCAAACCATGCCATGGTCTCGCCCGGTACTTTCTGGCCGCTTTTCAATTTCCCTCCTGAAATACTAGGTTATACGGAAAACGAGCCGATTTATTCGACAGAGCCGAAAGCAGGAGTCGCTTATGACTACGGCACGTTGAAACAGCAGATAAGACAGGACAGAGGAGGTCTATGGGATAAGCTCTGGCACCGCACCAGGCCTATTTCTGACAATACAGACGGCGCATACTACTTCGTGAAATTCTATGACAATAACGGTATGACCGAGAGGACTGCCGTAGGGGCACAGAACGAGTCGATTTATCCGTATAACAGCAAGTGGGATAGGATGAAATACCTGAAGTATTCGTATTCTTCATACGGAGACGAGACTGATATGCTTCATAAGTTGAATATCCTTTGCTGCCGGCTTTCAGTAGGTGACAAGTACTGTGTCGAGATATTCCACAACAATGCTCCTTCGACCTTTGAGTGGAGAAGACTTGAGGACTGCCCGGTCGTCACCTATCAGGGGCAGAAGATTATAAAGAATTTCATCTACATCGGACCGAACCCGAAAATCGACGACAACATCATCGATATGAGTAAGTCCTGGAAAATCGCCAATAACATCAACTACAAGATGAACCTTGAGGGCGAGGGAATGGCAATTCCTGTAAAATATTCTGACTAGCTTTCAGGTCCTGTCAAGTTTGAGATACTCGGGCCTGTGAATTCAATGTGGGCTGAAATCGTCAGAGAGCATCCTTCGTTTTGGAAGCATACCGCCTGGCATACTGATTCTTATGGAGTTCTGGCTAACACGGAGTGCATCCTTGTAAAAGATTTTACCATAGAAGTCCAGTCAGATAACGGTCTCAACGAAAGCATCGAAGAAGAGCGTGATTTAATATACCAGACCGCAGAGAACCCGATTTACATTTCGAAAAAAGATGACATCGAGTTTGACATTTGCACACAGCTGACTGCTGAAGAAGCAAAGGAAAAGGGAGTCAATACGCTCCCGAAAAAGAACAATGCATTCGTCGGTGATGAGGCTGTCAGGAGTCTGTACAATGTTAATACTGCTAACAGCGGAAAGGCAGAGGAACTCTATCTTACTGACTACTACCGTGAGTACTGCGAGCCGCAGACTTCCGTAGAGACGACGCTACAGGGGCTGAAGCCCTGGACAATACGTCCTGAGTGGCCGGAGACAGGTAAGTCATGGACGACAGGTCTCGAGTACGACGTCAAGCGGGTGAAGACAAAAATAATGACAAAAACAGTAGAGCAAATATGAGCCTTATTAATATAGATTCTTTTTCTGTTTCAAAGAAAAACGGTGAGGGTTCCGGAGGCGGAGGTTCGACCAATATCAACGTCACTTCATCGGCTGCTTCTAAGGCTGTCGAGATATGGGGTCAGATGTTGGATTTAGGCATGCCCGAAGACATCACAGGTGACTTCCTCATAGGCGGAGGCGCACAGATGAGATGCGGCGGGTACTTCACTGCGTTTAACGGTGCGTACGAGGATCAATTTATGCAATTCAGACCTGTCGGCAACCCTGCGACGAATTCTGATTTGCTTCTCCATAAGACCAATCTTGCAATCGACTACGGACGTCTATCCTTTGCCGACGACTGGACTGATGAAGAGGGTGACGTTCATGATAACATGATGCTTTTATGGCTTGATGCCAAGGGTCTCCATGCTGAGAAGGAGCTGCTGATAGAAGCGGCTGAACTCAACATGAATATGGACGAGGGTCATTTCGACTTAGGTCAGAAAGGTGATTTGAGAGCAGGCCGTGTGGAGACGAACGTCGTTAACTCGTACGATACGGGAAACGTCACTTTCGAGCCTCCTGTCATCATGAACGACGACCTTGATGTTTTTGGAAACCTCAATCTGTACAAGGATCTCTACACGAAGAATATTTACAATTCGGGTGAGATACGCACAAAGGATATGACGATTACTGGTAACCTCAGCGTCTTTAACCTCATCTTAGAATAGGTCCAGGCAGCAGGCGGTCAGGTGATTCTTTCTCCTGGAGAATTCCACATAGACGCCATAGGAGAGAGTAAAGAAATCACTGCATCGCAGAACTACGGAGTCGCCGGTAACGGGCTCGTTGACCAGAAGTATAAGGTGCTTTCTTTGTACCAGCTCGCAAGGGACGAGAACGGACAGCAGATAAAGAACTTCATCGTCGTCGGGGATCATCTTATTTCTTATACAGCCAATATCAGCGATGACCTTTCCGAACTAGAAGCGAGGTCGTGGTGGACGCTCGTTACGGATTCTGCAAGCAACGAAGACTACTATCTGAACGGTGTCTCTAAGAAGTGCAACAGAGTCGATATTGTAACGAAAATTTACTGCAACGACGGGCAGTGGCATGACCCCTCATGGCACTCAGTGAAAGTCAAGGAAGGCGATAATGCATGTGTGTTGGGTAGTGCACAGAAAGACCGCCAGAGCGCAATCGCACTTGCTGCACATAATTGGATAGATCCAGAGATTTTTGCTCCGTGCATCATCTTTTATGATAATATCGACGGCTTCTCTTTATACGGAAAGCAGACGACTTATTTCGGTAGAAATAAGAGTAAAATCGCTTCTGAGTTAATCGTCGATACGACAGGCCAGAATCTTGATGAGATCATCGCTGCCATAAAAGAAGGGCAGAAAATGTATATGCACGAGGCCTGGGCTAACAGTGCAGATGGCCGAACTGATTTTACAAAAAACGGTGATGACTCGACCTATCTTTACAAGGGCTTATGCAGCAATAACAATTCAAGCGATGATGACCTCTAGTTCGATGATTATATCTGGACTTTGCAATCTGCTCGCCAGGGGAAACTGGTGCCAGCAAGGGAGCGACTCTTCGTCGCTGCCGATGATAATATGTACCTCGACGTCGAGTACGACGTTTCCATGTTGGAAGGTCGTGAGTTCACTATAACGGCTGTCTGTTATACGAACGGGGGAAGCTCGACGACATATCAGGTTAATGAAAGTTCACAGGAAACTAAGTCACGTTATCGCAGGCAAAAAATTCAGACAGACTGGACGACGACCGAGTTCTCAGGACAGTACGCCCGATGCACAGTGACCTTATATGATGCAAGCGGGAATTCACTCGACGTCCGCTCATTTGAAGCGTCATGGGAAAGCGGTGCGATTCTGTCCGTGACAGACTCTATTAAGATGCGAGTTTCAGATTCTGAAGGGAATATCGCTTCTCTCACAATCGAGGCTGATGCTATCAAAACCAGAGTGTCTGACGCGGAGGGAAACATATCGACTTTGCAGCAGACAGCAACTTCGCTGACGACCCGTATTTCAAATGCTGAAGGTGATATATCTTCTCTTGAGCAGACTGCTACTTCTCTGACGACTCGTATATCAAACGCAGAAGGTGATATATCTTCACTAGAGCAGACAGCTGACGGTCTGACGACACGAGTTTCAAACGCGGAGGGCAGCATCACGACTCTGAACCAGTCAGCAACGAAGTGGAATGTCGTTGCGCAGCAGTTCAACTCTGACGGTACAGTCGCAGCGACCGGTTATGTGCAGCTAGCCATCGACGACTCGCTTTCGACCTTCTCTGTATCAGCCGATAAGATAGATTTCACGACCGGAAACTTTTACATCAGAAACCAGGCCGGTGATGTTACTTTCCACGTCGATGCCAATGGAAACGTCGAGTTCTCAGGTGAGATTCACGGAGGTTATATATCTGATACAGTGACAGTTGGCTCTGGTACTAGAAAGATGTACATCGAGCCTACTTCAACCGGTGCACACCTCGTCGCCAAGGAAGGAAGTTTTACATCAATTCAGTTGGGCTACTATACAAATGATAGCCAGATAGTACCTTCGCTCTTTTTGGAGACAGAAAACGGATCTCAGGATTCGGTTGTCCGTATAATGACCGGTGCTGACTTCGCGGAAATAATGGGCGAAGCGGCCGGAACGACAGGCAGTTATCACGTGATTCAGATGATAGCATATCCTCGTTATGGCTATTCTACGATCCACTCCAATAAATGGGCCAGAAGCGCCGATACGGTATCATGGGGTGATATGTGGGTCGATAGCGATTGGCACGTCCGTGTGAAGCCCTTTTAATTCTTGATGATAAATACAGCAAAAGAGAAGTTTTATATATGACTTATAACTTGAACGTACCTTTTATGGATATCAAAGGGCAGCCTGTCGGTGATACGAACGGGCACCCTACTATCATCGGTGAGTACATGGCTGCTCGTCTGTTCAATGCCGGAAACGCTGACATGGACCAGGACAAGATGCTGAAGTTATACAAGATTGCAAAGCGTATAACAGAGGACTGCGAGAAAGTCGAACTCTCTCACGAGGACGTCATTCTTATTGAAGAGCAGATGAAAAAAATCTTGACAATAGGAGCCTTCGGACAACTGTATGACTTGCTTGAGAAATAAGAGACTTTGACTTGACTAATAGAAGAATCCCGTCCGCTTCCGGCAGACGGGGTTTTTCATTTGATGATAAATATATAAATGGAAAAACGCTGAAGAATAAGATGAAACTAGCTTTAAAAACTATCTACGAAGCAATGATTCAAGACGTCGGGTTCCATGTCTTGACCACTATTTCTATCTTCCTGATAGTGACTTCTTTCTTTATTCCGCCGATTGGCATCATCGACCCTTCCATATTTGTCGCAGTCGGAGAACTCTTTGCTTTCGCTGGTCTGTGGGAATTACACGTTGCCGTTCGCAAAGGCATGGACGCCAAAATTCGGCACCATGATACTTCTTTTACTGTTAGCAGTAAAAAAGTTGAAGAAAGCGAGGAAGAGCAATGATTTAAATCCCGTACTTATTTTCTATGTAAACCTGCCAATGCATATCTGCATCATCTACGTCTGCATATAACGACGTATCATAGACGTATTTGTTATGACGTCGATTTTCTTCGACAGCAGACCATGAGACTTCCTGGAACTCCTGGACTATTTCATCATGGAAACTCTGCTCTGTCATCGTAGCGGGGTCGTATTGGCACTCATGTTTGCCCTGTAAAGCGAAGATATGTAAAGTATTTAAAGTCATACTATATTTATAAGAAAAAACAGATACCCAATAAAAAAGCGCTTTAGGGTATCTGCGTATATATACAATATTTAATAATGATAAGCACTGTTATTTATCTTATTCTATCGCCTGTGATTTTCATCCCGACCGGAACTGCGTTAGGGAACTTCCACATGATGTACGCAGAGACAAGACGCTCACCCAGATACCCTCCTATTCTAGACTGATGCTTTATGCCACCAATACAGGTCGTGTGACCCTTCATATATTCATCATAGACGTGTCTCTGGACGTCTTCATCAGTCGTGGCGTCTCCTTCGAACTCCCAGTTGTTGAATTCCATTAGAACGTCCCATACGAAGTCTATCATCTCGATGAAGTCATCCTTCTTCATGATGAACATGTTGCATGGGTAGAAGTCATGGCCGTCCAGGAATTTCGCAAAGAACTTGTTGAATTCCGGCTTCAGTGGTTCGTCGTGTCCTGGGAGTGCACACTATTCAAGAGTTTCCATATCATAGATGTTATGGTTCCATGCATAGTGCTGACGCACTGTCTCCTTGAACTTCAGGTGCTGCCCGACGATGCATCCCTTTTTGTCTATTGCTTTGGTAATCAAGTCTTCACGGACGTCGTCCATGAATGCGAAGTATTTTCTGTACCCGCAGAATCCGATGTAATCCGGCATCTCTTCATAAAGAGTGTTGTGTCTGTACCAATGATAATTGAAGAGTTCAGAAAAATAACTTCCAGACAGTTCGCCATAGCGGTCGTTGTCCATTTTCCTTGAGTCCAATATCTCATAGACCTGATTGTGGACAATTGGCTCGAAATCAGTGTGTGTGCAGATGTAGATTTTTGCGCTCATTTTTCTTTTTATGTCATTTCCTTATTTATTTTGCATAAAAAAGGACGTCAAACCGGACGTCCTTAAAAATATCTTTTTAAATCATTCAATGACTAACAATACAACAATCAGTCTATTTATCGCTCAAATCTTCAGGGCTGATTCTCTCCCAGTTAAACTCGTCAATTTTCATTTCTGCCCTGAAGCCGGAGCCAGATGAAGAAGTTCTGAAAAAGTTAGAGAAGCCGGCTTTCATCTTCACTTCGAAATACTTGTATTTGCTATCACGGGTAGGGACGACTTCCTGGACTTCCTTGTGTATCAGCTCGTATATTTCACGTCTCGATGCATTTTCGAGCGATGTTAATGAAGCATCGACGATGTTCTTTCCGGAAATGATGTCGTCCAGAGATGACTTGACTGCTGCCTGCTGCCGAATAAGTTCAGCGCAGAACTCGTCCGAACTTGAAATCTGCTTCTCGACAAAACGGAGTTTCTTGTCAAAATCCTTTCTGTCGATAACCTCATCTGAGTACAGTTCGACCAGATGATTCTTCTTGTTCTCAAGCTTTCTTCTGATAAGGTTCTGCGCTTCTAACTTTCGTGGTATTTCATCCAGAATCTGTCTGAACCGCTGCTCATCATCTTTTCTTTCAACTCTCATTCTGGCTGCATAGGTGTACTTTGCAGAAAGCAGAAGAAAGTAATCGAGGTACTTGTCATTTATGGAAAAACCGTCTGCACAATCATCATGGGGCTTGATTCTTCCTAAGCAGATATAACAGTTTGTTATGTGCACATAATGACGACCGCAACACGGACATTTTATGAGCTGCTCTCCTGGGGAATACAGTCTGAACTTCCTGTTTACTTTCGGGCGAGTCTCTTTGAAACGCTTTACTTCATCGAAAAGATCCTGACCGACGATTTCGATGTATTTAGGATTGTTTAACAATTTGTGGATATTGTACCCTTTTGTCTTGAGACCGAACTCGTTCAGATACTTTGCGATGTACTCCTGTGGCTGACCGTGAACGTACATTTCGAACATTCGTCTGACGATGAATGAATTCTGCTCGTCGGGTACTAGTTTCTTATCTTCAACCCTGAACCCGAAGAGCACACGACCGCCGTGCCAGTGACCCATCTTCCTCGCTCGCTCTGCACCGTTCTTGAAGCGCTCTTTCTTGAGTCGCATTTCGCTTTCAGAAAACTGTGCGAACATCGTGAAACCAAATTCTGCTGCATCGTTGATAGAGCCGTCTTCGTTGAGAAGCCTGAGTGAAGGCTCCGCTATGATTAACTGGATTTTTCTGCTGACCAGAAAATCCTCGATAGAGAAGAGAACTTTCTTCGTACGAGCGATACGGCTGATCTCAAAGGCATAGACAGTCGTTATTTCGGGATTGCTTTCGATTAATTCTTTCATTTCGGTAAGACCCAGACGCTCTTCTTCCAGAAGTTTAATTCCAGATTCCTTGTAGTCTATAAGATACTGATCTTCAATGAAAAAACCGTCAGATTCTGCAAGACGTCGAAGTCTGACAGTCTGTTCGTCCGTGGCCTGTCTGTCGGTCGATACACGAACGAAAATAATACATTTGTTTTTGCCCATATTAAATATATAACGTAAAAAAGTGTAAATTATTGTATATTAAAAGTGGCGCTCCGCCGAGCGCCTGAAAAAATCTTATTATATGATAAATGAACGCGTCTCACGACGCCATCAAACAATAAAACTTATTTGACTTTATACAGGATCAAAGTGTCGCAGATAACCTAAAAAATGATACGGCTGTATGCCTAACTTATCAATCGCTTCAAAGACCTCTTCTTCGCCGCTGATAAGACCCGGCTCCTCGATATGAATTTTCAGGTTACAGATAGCGTCCTTCAGGTCTAGGGTATTACAGACAGCCATATCATCTTCGAGTTCCGGCTCTGCACCCAGAAGGTCGAG
>Ga0310697_10000868_pt1 | contig 38054 bp, 31 predicted proteins | sample 172DNAGHGlowgp2_FD_203883 | JGI IMG/M metagenome (GOLD analysis project Ga0310697, IMG submission 203883) | Sheep rumen microbial communities from Palmerston North, Manawatu-Wanganui, New Zealand - 1728 DNA GHGlow gp2 (v2) (version 2) | ecosystem: Host-associated > Mammals > Digestive system >...
AAAACCAGAGTCATGTCTGATGACGAGATTGAAGAATATGCAGCCACTCACATGGAGAATCTATTCAAAGGAAATTTCAATAATAAAAACAAAAAGAAATGATGGACATAACAACATTAGGCAATCAAAGAATTGACCAGAAGACATTTGAACAACTATTAAAGCACATTAAGCTGAAGGTTACTGAGGAATACGCTTTTCCACCTGAAATCATCACTTGCGGAGGGGCAACAATAGCAACTCTGGGCAACTTCAGTGCTTCGGTCGGCAAGCCAAAGAGTAAGAAGACGTTCAACGTCTCTGCTATTGTTGCTGCTGCCATATCTGGGAAAGAGATTCTTGGGTATAAAGCTCACTTGCCTGAAGACAAGAAGAAGATTCTTTATATTGATACGGAACAGAGCAAGTACCACTGCCATAAGGTTCTGGAACGAATACTGAAGCTGGCCAACCTCCCATTGAACAAGGAAAGCGGACTCATCGACTTCTTTGTTTTACGTGAGTACACTCCAGAACAGAGACGCGACATCATCTCCCTGGCATTACGTGGTGATTCGCGATATGGCTTGGTTGTCATCGATGGTGTCCGTGACCTGCTCAGGGACATTAACAATCCAAGTGAGGCTCTTGACATTATCAATGATCTAATGCGATGGTCAAGTTTCTATGACCTACACATTCACACTGTGCTTCACTTGAACAAAGGCGATGACAACACTCGTGGCCATATTGGTTCCGAGTTGAACAACAAGGCTGAGACTGTGCTCCAGATTACCAAGAATATTGATGATAGCAACATGAGCGAGGTGAAAGCCATGTTCATTCGAGACAAGGAATTTGCCCCTTTTGCGTTTCGTATCGACAACAACGGTCTTCCAGACTATGTGGAAGGCTACAAGGCTGAACTTGCCAGACGTGACAAGAAGATGCACTTCTCCAGATTAACGGAAGAGCAGCATCGAGAGGCTATTGAAAGCGTTGTTGGCGATAATGCTCCACTGGGTTATTCAAAGATGATCAATCTCCTGATGGACGGTTATTCTAACATTGGTTATTCACGAGGTCGAAACACCATCATCAGCTTGCTCCGATACCTGATAGAGATGGGACTGATACTGAAGACTGATAAGGCTTACCAGTATGTTCCACAGAAACAGGAATCGGAAAAGCAGCCAGAAGATACTGATGAGGACGGTTTAGTTTAGTTTGGCTGTTTATATATATGTACTGGCATACTTACGATGTAAACTATGAACATATCACAAGCCAAACTCATCAATTTAGTGGACTTTCTTGAACAGGAAGGACACAAGGCAGTTAAGCAGAGGGGACACATTTATTGGTACAATTCCCCAATCCGTAGTGAGAGTTCACCTTCTTTCAAGGTTGACTCCAGTCGAAATGAATGGTATGACTATGGTTTAGGGGAAGGTGGTGACATCCTCGACTTAATAAAAGGGCTATACAATGTGAAGACCACCAGTGAAGCCCTTACCATACTCGCGCCTAAAAGCAATTCATTCATTAACGCTATTTATCATAGGAAAGATGCCCCACCAAAAAGACAGGAATCCGGGCAGATGCACAATGTAGCGTACCATCCGCTTACACATCAAGCCCTGTTATCGTATATGCTGAAGCGGAAGATTGATGTGAACCTAAGCCGTGTGTATTGTTGCGAAGTCCATTATGACCTGCGCGATAAGCACTATTTCGGTATCGCTTTTCGTAATAGAATTGGAGGGTACGAAATCAGGAACCAATATTATAAAGGATGTATAGGGCATAAAGATATAACACTTATTCGGAAGAGTAATGAGGAGATCCAGGAGCACATCATTGTTTTCGAAGGTTTTATGGATTTCCTTTCATACATGATGCTCACTGACATAAAGAGCAGCCGTATTTGCCTACCCTATCAATGTGATTATATGATATTGAACTCCATCAACTGCCTTGATAAGGCTTTGAGTGAGCTTCCATCATATAAATATGTACACTCATTTCTCGACAATGACGACGGCGGCAAGCGTACATTTCAGTCTATGAAAGATATTCTTGGTGATATTGTCATTGATGAAACGCACAGATTCAATCCCTATAACGATTTGAATGACTATCTGGTAAAACAACCTAATTCCGAATTGTAGCCAGTTTGTGCTGCCATGTATATAAGGAGTCTCGACAGAGGCTCCTTTTTTGTTTACACACCTTTTCGAGTATGATTATTTCTGCAATATTATACTCAAAACTAAACTCCTGTTAATATTCGATTGTAATTCAAATTTTCTTCATTTTATATTGATTTATCTATGTTCCTTTGCACTCGCAAATTTTAAGTCGAACCAAAAATTCAAGTATCAAAATGAGTGCATTTTCCATATTCGTATTAGTTCTGACAGTCATCTATGTCATCTACTATTCCGCAATAATCATGCAAGATTTGTACGCGAAGAAAGATGCTCCCAAGACAGAAGAGGAAGACTTTGATGTCAGTCAGATGCAGAATCAGGAAGAACCTATTAGCATTACTGAAGATGCTAATGGATTCCATCTTAATGGTGATACCACTGAAGAACAGGAAGAACCATCGTCCGTCACTTGGATTGAAAATGATGATGATGCAAACAAGTACCAGGAAAAGATTAAGAAGGAACATACCAGTGTCGAGGAAGAATGCCAACGTTTGCAGGATTCCATGGAAGACGTGGATGTTGACAGCACAGGTGAAACTGAGGCTGATGTCATGGTGAACATGCTGCTTAACCAGAAGCCTGGTGGTCCAAAAATCTTCTATTCAAGGGATAACGTATGAAAACAGGTTTGGGTGTAACACATAAGATTGTCGGTTTTTGTTCGGCTGGCATCCTGCTCTTCCAGCCAATGTTAGCATCTGCCAAATGCGGAGGTGTTGACTATAGCTGGGGAGCGGATGCTTTGGCGAATGCGCATGACTATACAGTTACAATGATGCTGTATGTAGTCTATCTCTCCTATGCCATCGCTGCTATCGTTGCCATCATTGGTGCATTGCAGATTTATTTCAAGATGACAACTGGAGAAGGCGACATCACTAAGAGCATTATGATGCTCGTCGGAGCTTGCCTATTCATGATTGGAGCATTCATCTTATTCCCAGCCTTCTTCGGATATAATATCATTTAGGATAACGAACACGATAACAAACAGGATAACAAATAAACAGGATAACGAAAAATCTCAAATGGCCAAGAGAGAAGAATCGTGTGAATAGTAATTAACAAAATCTGTAAAACGTAAGAAAGAAATGAAGAAAATTAAAAAGTTTGCTAAGAATCTCTTCAGTGCCAATCGCATGAAGATGCTCGCCATGATGCTTCTTTGCGGTACTGCCGTAACCTTTGCGCAGAACGCAGCTGGTGACTACACCGCAGGAACCAATGCTCTCTCCACCGTCACGGAGGAGATTGCAAAGTATGTTCCTTATGTAGTGAAGTTGTGCTATGCCATCGCCGGTGTAGTTGCCGTTGTCGGTGCGATCTCCGTGTACATCGCCATGAACAACGAGGAGCAGGACGTGAAGAAGAAGATTATGATGGTTGTCGGTGCTTGCATCTTCCTCGTTGCAGCTGCACAGGCTCTGCCTCTCTTCTTCGGTCTCTAAACCAGATTCAAGCGTAGATACACACTATGGCAGCAGGAACAGAACACAACGAATACGTTAGTTACCCAATGTTCAAAGGACTTCAGAAACCTCTTGAGTTCATGGGCATCCAAGGGCGTTACATCACATGGGCAGCTTGCGCTGTTGGCGGTGCCATTCTTGGCTTCATAATTGCCTACTGCATCTTGGGATTTGTTGTTGGTCTGATTGTTCTTGCTGTTTCTCTCTGCACTGGTGCCGGACTTATCTTCTTCAAACAGAAGAAAGGTCTGCACACAAAGAAAGAAGACCACGGTGTGTTTATCTACGCTTGTTCACGAAGAATGTAATTTTCATCGAGTGTAGTTAATGAGCAAGTGTATTGAAATCTGAATAAATGTAATCGGTAGGCTCGCCCCTTCGACAGGGTGAGTCTGCCTTAATTTGGAGATAAGAATGATTCTATATGTCATCATAGCATTTACCGCGATACTCATAGGCATGGCCATTTCTGTCTATGCCTTTGGAACTGGCGGTAAGCGCAAGAAGATATTCCAGGACATCTACTTCTCCATCGAGGATGTAGATGGTATTGGTGTTCTCTACACGAAGACTGGTGAATATTCAGCTATAATCAAGATCGAGAATCCCGTTCAGAAGTACTCAGCCAATATTGACAGCTACTATGAGTTCACTCATTTGCTTACGGCTATTGCACAGACGCTTGGAGAAGGTTATGCCATCCACAAGCAGGATGTGTTTGTCAGGAAGCAGTTCAAGGATGAGACCTCGGATAATCATGAGTTTCTTTCTGAAAGCTATTTCCGATACTTTACTGGCCGTACCTATACAGACAGCCAGACCTATCTGATTATCACTCAGGAGAACAAAAAGAGCCGTCTATTGTCCTATGACAGCAAGAAATGGCGAGATTTCCTTGTAAAGATTCGCAAGGTTAAAGACCTCCTGAAGGACAGCGGTGTAGATTCCACCTATTTGGGTGGTGAAGAAGCGCGTCTTTATGTTGACCGCTATTTCTCTATGAACTTTAACGACAAGATTGTGTCGATGACCAACTTCAAGGTCGATGACGAGACCATTTCCATGGGCGATCGTCGATGCAAGGTGTATAGCCTTGTTGACGTGGACTGCATCAACATCCCTTCGATTGTCAGGCCGTTTACCAATATTGAAGTGAATAACGTCGCTATGCCTGTCGATCTTGTGTCTTTGGTTGACAGCATACCTTCAGCAGACGTGGTTGTCTATAACCAGATGTTCTTCATGCCAAATCAGAAACGTGAACTGGCATTGTTGGACAAAAAGAAGAACCGCCATTCCAGTATGCCCAATCCAAGTAATCTGATTGCTGTTGAGGACATCAAGAAGGTGCAGGATGTTATAGCCAGAGAGAACAAACAGCTTGTATATACCCATTTCAATTTGATTGTAGGTGTTCCCAAGGATGCCGACATTCAAAAATGTACGAACCATTTGGAGAATGCTTTTGGTCGCCTTGGCATTCATATCAGCAAACGAGCCTATAACCAGTTGGAGCTGTTCGTTAACTCCTTCCCCGGCAACTGTTATGGAATGAACCAGGACTATGACCGTTTCCTCACTTTGAGCGATGCTGCTGCTTGTTTGATGTACAAGGAGCATATTCAGCACAGTGAGGACACACCTCTTAAAATATACTATACGGACAGGCAAGGTGTGCCAGTAGCCATTGACATCAGCGGCAAGGAAGGCAAAAACAAGATTACGGATAACTCAAACTTTTTCTGCCTTGGCCCTTCTGGTAGCGGTAAGTCGTTCCACATGAATAGCGTAGTCCGTCAGATGTGGGAACAGAATACCGATGTTGTCATGGTCGATACAGGTAACTCTTACGAGGGCCTATGTGAATATGTAGGCGGTAAGTATATCAGTTATACAGACGAACATCCCATCACCATGAATCCATTCCGCATCAAGCGTGAGGAGTTGAACGTGGAAAAGACAGGTTTTCTGAAGAACCTTATCATGCTGATATGGAAAGGTACGCAAGGAACTGTCACTAAGACGGAGGAAAGACTTATTGAGCAAGTCATCACAGAATACTATGATGTCTATTTCAACGGCTTCAATGGCTTTACTCCACCCCAACGTGAAGACTTAAGGAAAGGGTTGCTCATTGATGACCGAAACAAGAATGTCAATAGTAGGGAAACAGAAAATGAGCGTATGGCACGTATCGAGGCACAGATTGACGAGATAGAAAGTCGCAGGAAACAACTTCCTGTAACCGAACTGTCATTCAATTCCTTCTATGAGTTCAGTGTGCAGCGTATTCCCGACATCTGTCAGGAAAACCAGATTCAGGGCATCGACATCAGTACCTATCGCTATATGATGAAGGACTTCTATCGAGGTGGTAACCACGATAAGACCCTGAATGAAGACCTGGATTCTACACTGTTTGATGAGACATTCATTGTCTTTGAGATTGACTCTATCAAGGATGATCCACTGCTTTTCCCCTTGGTGACGCTTATTATTATGGATGTATTCATCCAGAAAATGCGTATCAAGAAGAACCGCAAGGTGCTTGTCATTGAAGAGGCATGGAAAGCTATTGCCAGCCCTATGATGGCAGAATACATCAAGTACCTCTACAAGACAGCCCGTAAGTTCTGGGCAAGTGTCGGTGTGGTAACACAGGAAATTCAGGATATTGTTGGCAGTCCTATTGTGAAGGAGGCCATCATCAACAACTCCGATGTGGTGATGCTGCTTGACCAGAGCAAGTTCCGTGAGAGATTTGATGAAATCAAGGCTATCCTTGGTTTGACCGATGTGGACTGCAAAAAGATTTTCACCATCAATCGACTGGAAAACAAGGAAGGACGCAGTTTCTTCCGTGAAGTATTCATCCGTCGTGGAAGTGTTGGAGCCGTCTTTGGAGTCGAAGAACCCCATGAATGCTACATGACTTACACCACAGAAAGAGCCGAGAAGGAAGCCTTGAAGCTCTACAAGCGAGAACTGAAATGCAACCATCAGCAAGCAATCGAGGCATATTGCCGTGATTGGGATCGTTCTGGTATCAGTAAATCTCTGCCTTTTGCCCAAAAGGTAAATCAAGCAGGGCATGTATTGAACTTAAAACCAATTGAAAAGCGTTATACATGAAAAAATGTCTGCTTATAATCTCTCTTATCATCTGTGCCCTGGCAACAGCCAAGGCACAGTACTACAGTGTCAACTTTGATAAGGAAACTGTAGCCAAGATGGTAGCATCCTTCAATACCGAAGCTGCCACAGAGATGTATTATGCAGACCAGATAGCCAAAATTCGAGAGCATTATCAGGCTGCAGAGGTAGCTGCTGCTGGCATCTTCACGAGTAAGTTCCTTGACCGCAAGGCATTGACAGACCTTGGACTTTGGACAAGCAGCACAGAGAACTATTACTATCGACGTATTTATCACATGGTTTCGGCTAAGATTATGCCGAAGATTTGGACTGTAGCCGGAATGATGCTCAAAAGTCCCCAAAATGCCTTGTATTGGGGTTCCTACCTCTACAAGGTTTGTGATGAGACGAAAAATCTGTGCTATCAGTTTGAGTCTATCGTCACCAACAGTAGCCTGAGCTTCAGGGATATTGCATTTCTTGAAATCAACGAGCAACTTAGGGACATCCTGAAGCTTTCAGAGCTTGGAGATGTGGATTGGAAAGCCATTTTGGATAATATCGGTGATATACCTTCAAATTTCAGCAAAGAGAGTCTTCAGGAAGACCTTGACAACCTCTATGCAATGGGCGTTAACATTGCCACAGCTGGAGCAAACAATCTTATCAACTCAATACTGGCAAATAGTAACTTTAGTGGCACTATCATGGATAAAACAGCCAGTGTCATAGAGGTTGCTGACAACGTATATAACCTGTATGAGAACATAACGACCAATACAGGTGGTACTTTGCTTAATATGATTGGTGGCCAGGATGCAGTAGCAAACCTATTCAATCTCTCCAATTATAATGCTACGGCATGGTTAACAGACTATGCCCGTGAGGGAATGGGACAATATTATACCCAGCGTTGGTATATTTATCGTGTGGATAGAGGAAGTGTTAATCTATGCGACTACTACCCACCTACCGATGACAATAGCATCCTTTATGGAGATCATTGGTATCGTATTGATACCAGAGACCCTGACTTCTATCCAAACAGCAGCCAAAGAGAAGCCGCCTTGCAGAACTCCGAGAATCATGCCGGGTGGAGTCGTAGCCGAGTCCAACAGCTTAACAACAGCAATGACGGCTTCTATTACTATATCAACTATTGGAGCAGTGCCTATATTCTGAGCAAGAGCCGAAGCGGACAATATGCCAAGGCTTATGCCTACGAGATTCATGTCACAAAGTCTTGGAATAACACAGAAATCAAATATGAGGATGTCTTTGACTCCTATACGATGGATCTGGCTTCTTTCAAGGCTGGTCTGAATGCTCGTCTGGCTGACTATAATGACAACGAGGAAGGTTTCACCTACTACATCGGTTCAGATTCAAAGAAATACTATCAGGCAACCGATGCCCAGAAGATTGCAGGTTGCGAAACTGCCACTATCAGCGTGACCTGCCATGATGGAGCTAAACTTGGAGAGGGTTCAACCCAATACAAGTGCAGCAGTTGTGGTGGTTCTGTAAGTAACCACACCAAACAATGTGCCATGTCCACCTCCATCACAGAATCTGGATTTGACACTTCAGAACTGGATGGAAAAATCAGCGAGGCAGAGAGTAAGATTGCCATGCTTCAATCTCAGATAGCTGCATTGGAAGCTCAAAATGCAGACTTAATCAAGAAGATTGCCAATGCAAGTATCAATGATGCCGCCACCTATAGGCAGCAATATAATGCCAACAAGAATCAGATTGCCTCTCTTACATCAGAAAAGAGTAATTGGGAAAGCCTTTTGGCTCAGTATAATCAAGCCAAACAGGAGGCTATCAACAGTGAGTCTGCCCAAACAGATGACTATTATCGAATACCTGCCATCATGCAGGACTATAAGACAGCTTATAATCTTACATGGAATGGCAGTGGTTCCTGGGAGGGTAACACTTTCGTCCGTACTGCTACCATGCCAAACGTCAATGGAGTTATCACCTTCAGGGCAACAGTCTCGATAGCTCGTGGCCCGAAATATTTCCTTGGCATCAAGATACACCGTGCCATCGTACAGATAGCATGGACACTTACTACTGATTACAGCGATACGCAAGTTGTAGCCGTGCTTGACCTCGATTCTCAGAAGAGCGATGCGGAAAAAGCAGCTGAAGTAAATGCCAAGATTGCAGAGATTGCCCGTGAATATCCCAACTGTGATACGTCTGTGGAATACGCAAAGACAGAACCTGTAGAGGCTGATGATACGGATGACACTTACCATCTTCTTTGGTCAAGCGACCGTCTGGAGATTGCGCGAGACATCGACACTCGCCTGACAAAGATATATGCAGACCTTGTTTCGTTGGAGAAAATGATGCATTACAAGCATTCCATCATTGACATATTGAGGACTATTGCACCATATATCAATGATGAACAAGGCCGCAGACTTACTCTTGTAGAGCAATGCAGGAAGCGTTGGCTCAGACATGCTGCCAATAGCAGCCATTCAGATAGTTATAACGGAAAATACGACGATGAAGATGAATAGAATAATTATCATAGCTATTACGCTCTTGTCATTGTTTCCTACCATTTCGAGAGCACAGTTCGGTTTCGATATACCATCCGTCGAAGCCTATATCTATGACCATAAGGAACAGCGTAGTCTTCTGCTTGTCCGTTCTACCCTCGAAGCAAGCAACAAACTGCTGCATGACTATTCAAGTGACGCAAATATCGGCTATAAAGACATCAATGCCCAGCTCGACAGATATACTCGTGCCTTTGATGTCATAGATATATTATATCAGACCTTGCGAACAAGTCTCAATGTCTATAACACTTATGAGACAGTCAGTGACCGTATTGGTGATTATAAGGACATGCTTGAAGATTTCAACAAGAAATGTCTGGAGCGAGGAAACATTGTCAGTACCGATACGCTTATCATCACCATCAATGCCAGAGCTTTGGCAAAGATTGCTGATGAAGGAGACAATTTATATAAGTCTGTGAGTGATTTGGTCCTCTATGCCACAGGAGCTGCTGCCTGTTCTACATCTGACTTAATCTTGGTTCTGAGTAGTATAAACCAGTCCCTCGACAATATAAAGAAACATCTGAACAAAGCCTACTTCGACACATGGAAATACATCCAGGTTCGTATAGGATATTGGAAACGTCAGGTGTATCGTGCTAAGACAAAACAGGAGATTATCGAAGGTGCTTTTGGAAGATGGAAAGGAGCTGGCTACCTCGGATATTAGTTCATAACAGATATTAAATCATCACTTTATGAGAAAATACATAATTTATTTGAAATCAATGACATTCTTACTTGGATTGATAGTAACAATTCAAGTAAAAGCACAGTCTTATGTGACCTACAATCACGATGAAGCCAAGATGAACCAGATAACGGTTCAGGAGATTGGAGCCGGATGCCTTACTCCCGATTTGTACTATTGGGCATTTCACAACAGTTACCGAAACTCAGCTGCATCGAAAAACAAACTGACCTATCGCGCATTGGCAGGAGTCTCTGCCTATCCACAGGTAGAAGATGCAGACTCCATAGAGGCGGCATTAACGAAACGAGCAGAGATTGAAGCCTTGAATATAGCAGACCGCCAGATTGACATTGCCTGGTTAGCTGAAGGGTCAAAGATAACAGACAAGCTAAATGCTTTCCAGACGAACATCAACCGTATTGTCGGTGCTGGCGGTTCTATTCATGACAAAGACCGATGGAATGACTACTACCATATCTTTCAATGTGCCATCAAAGCTACTCAGGATGCTTATATGCCCAATGCACAGCGAAAGAAAGAGTATCTTGCCATCTATGCGGACATAACCAAACAGAATGAAACGCTGATAGCCTATCTTGTTCAACTCAACAAGAAAGCGAAAACGGCAGACCTTCTTTCTGCAACATATAACAAGCCTGACCATCGTGCAGCTATTGCTACGGCAGCTCACAATCGTTGGAGGGATGCCGGATGGGGAAATAATGGAGGCAACTCCAATAGTGGCTCAAATACTAATGGCATAATTATCCAAGAATAATATGGCAGATACGAATATCCTTTCAGACTTTGGCATCAACATCCTTGAAGAGGAGATTGATGATGTTATCTTCCAGACCAACGAGTTCCTTTGTGATGCTACTTTCACTGGTTCACAAGGGCCTTTCTGGTGGATATTGCAGATGTGTATGGCTCTTGCAGCACTCTTCTCCATCATTGTAGCAGCAGGAATGGCTTACAAGATGATGGTGAAACATGAACCGCTTGACATCATGAAGCTGTTCAAACCCCTTGTTGTCAGCATTATCCTATGCTGGTGGTACCCACCTGCAGATACAGGCATGACAAATAGCGGCAGCAGCTGGTGCGTTCTGGACTTCCTTTCCTACATTCCAAACTGCATTGGCTCTTATACGCATGACCTCTACGAGGCTGAATCCACTCAGATTGAGGATAAGTTTGCGGAAGTCCAGGAACTCATCTATACAAGAGATACTATGTACACAGCTCTACAAGCACAGGCTGATGTGGCTCATACAGGAACTTCTGACCCCAATCTTATTGAAAGTACAATGGAACAGGCTGGTGTCGATGAAGTGACGAACATGGAACAGGATGCTTCAAAACTATGGTTCACGTCTCTTACGGCTGGAGCAGTCGTAGGTATCGATAAAATTATCATGTTGATTGCCCTGATAGTTTTCCGTATCGGTTGGTGGGCTACCATCTATTGCCAGCAGATTCTTTTAGGTATGCTGACGATATTCGGGCCTATCCAATGGGCTTTCTCGCTACTCCCGAAATGGGAAGGAGCTTGGGCGAAATGGCTTATACGCTATCTCACTGTCCATTTCTACGGAGCTTGTCTATACTTCGTCGGCTTCTATGTGCTGTTGCTCTTTGACATTGTTCTCTGTATTCAGGTTGAAAACCTTGAAGCCATTACGCAGAGTGAGCAGACAATGGCAGCATACCTTCAGAACTCCTTCTTCTCAGCAGGTTATCTGATGGCAGCAAGTATTGTTGCGCTCAAATGTCTGAACCTTGTACCAGACCTTGCAGCATGGATGATTCCAGAAGGTGATACCGCATTCTCAACTCGTAACTTTGGTGAAGGTGTAGCACAGCAAGCAAAGGTATCTACCCAAGGTATGATTAGCAGAGTATTATAAATTATCGAAATAGTAAAACTATGGTTATCAAGAATCTCGAAAACAAAATCAAGTTGGTGATGATAATATGCTCCCTCTTCTTGGTGGGATGCATCATCATCAGCATTTCCAGTATCTGGACAGCTCGTGTGATGGTAACAGACGCACAGCAGAAAGTGTATGTGTTGGATGGCAATGTTCCTATCCTGGTTCAAAGAAGTACGATGGAAGAAACGCTCGATGTGGAAGCCAAAAGCCATATCGAAATGTTCCATCATTTCTTCTTCACGCTTGCCCCTGATGACAAGTACATCAAATACACGATGGAGAAAGCCATGTACCTGATTGACGAAACAGGTCTGGCACAGTACAACACCTTGAAGGAAAAAGGCTTCTACTCTAACATCATGGGTACGAGTGCCGTCTTCAGCATCTTCTGTGACAGCATCAAGTTTGACAAGGATAAGATGGAGTTTACCTACTATGGTCGTCAGAGGATAGAACGTCGTTCCAGCATCCTGACACGAGAGTTGGTGACGGCAGGACAGATAAAGCGTGTTCCTCGTACAGACAACAACCCTCATGGTTTGCTTATCACTAACTGGCGTACCCTGCTGAATAAAGACATAGAGCAGAAAACAAAGATGTCATACTAACAACATACAGCTATGTCTTGGAAGAAAATGATTATGGGCGAAAAGATGCCCGACAAGGATGACCCGAAGTATCGAGACCGCTATGAAAGAGAGGTCGATGCCGGACGCAAGTTTGCCAGAGCAACAAAGATTGACAAAGCAGCTGCCAAAATCCAGCAGTTTGCCAATGACCACAAGAAGCTCTTCTTAGCCATCGTCTTTGGTTTCATCATTCTCAGTTTCGCTGGAAATCTCATTCGTATGGGCAAGGTATATAACGCCCATCAGTCACAGAAATCCGCTACTGAAGTACAAGAAGAGTTGGTCAGGAACCGACATAAGCGAGTTAAGCACGCTATCAGCTCCGTCCACACCATGCCTGTAAGTGTAAACAAGGAGTTCAAAGAATCACAAACTAAAATCAATAAAGACAATGGACATTCTGAAGAAGATTAACTGGAAGCAGCCTAAATACATGCTGCCCCTCATCATCTATTTTCCTTTGCTTTTTGTCGGATATTTCGTCATTGACCTCTTCCATACGGAAAAGGCTGAGATACCAGACAACAGCCTTACTACCACAGAATACCTGAACCCTGTATTGCCTGATGCAAAGATGAAGGGTGACGGCATTGGCAACAAATATGAGAGTATGGTTAAGTCATACGGTAAGATCGATGACTTAACTGCAATGGAAAATATAGACAGAAACAATGAAGAAGAAAAAGAATCTTACGACTCCAAGTATTCAGACGAGGAGCGTCAATTACTCGAATCCCAGGAAGCCGCGAAGCTCGCTGAGATTGAGAGACAACTACAGGCGAGTGCGCAAAAAGGTCAAGAAATCGCGAATGGTAGCGGCATGAGTGAAGCAGACCGTCTCGCCCGTAGTCAGCAACGTGAGCAGGAAGCAATGGAAGAACTCAACCGTGCGCTTGCTCAGGCACGGCTGCAGGGTCAGCAAGCGATGACACCTCCAGCTGATAGCAATGTAGATAACACACCTGCCAACAGTCAACCTTCGGACAAAGTGGAAGGCAAAATCAGTGTGAATGAAAGAGCTGTTAAAGGTGTCTCAGATGATGATGAAGCGCAAGAGGTCGTGAAGAAAGTGAAAGTCACTTCCGATTACTTCAACACCCTTACTGAAAATGACCCTGAGCCGAACCTTATCAAAGCCATTATTGATGAAAATGTAAAGGCAGTAGATGGTTCTCGTGTAAGGCTTCGTCTGCTTGATGACATTGAAATCAATGATATTGTAGTTCCCAAGGGAACGTACATCTATGCACTTATGAGTGGTTTTGGCAGTCAGCGTGTCAAGGGAAACATCAAGAGCATACTCATCAATGATAACATCATCAAGGTCAACCTTTCGATTTACGACACAGACGGATTGGAAGGTCTGTATGTCCCAAGCAGTAATTTCCGAGAGACCACGAAGGACGTAGCAAGTGGAGCCATGAACAACTCTTCAGCTCTAACGTCAAGTTCAACCACAGCAGGAAACTCCCTCATTCAATGGGGCAACCAAGCCATCACAAATGCCGTTCAGAAAACGAGCAATGCCATTAGCAAGTCCATCAAGAAGAACTCAGCCAAGCTTAAATATGGCACGTTTGTTTATCTGGTCAACGGCAAAGAGAAGAAAAACGATTAAAACAATTTTCAAATAAAATGCACATGAAGACTTTCAAGAAAATCGGCACATCACTTATCTGTGCTTTGTTTGCAATGCCTCTGATGGCACAGCAGACGTATGAAGAGATGGAACAACTCACTGTTAACGAACAGGTGACTACTGTCATCACGGCTTCTGAGCCAATCCGTTTCGTTGACATCAGTACCGACATGGTGGTTGGTGACCAGCCCATCAACAACACTATCCGACTGAAGCCCAAGGAGGGCGCACATGCCGATGGTGAAGTGCTTGCCATTGTCACCATAGTCACAGAAAGATACCGAACTCAATATGCTCTTCTCTATACAACAAGACTTCAGGAAGCTGTTACTGATAAGCAAATCCAGCCGGAAGAGAGAATTGCGTATAACAATCCATCCGTATCAATGAGTACTGAGGATATGGCAAAGTATGCTCGTTCCATCTGGAACTCAACTGCCCGAATCCGTAATGTCAGTACCAAGCAGCATCGTATGATGATACGTCTGAACAACATCTATTCCGTTGGAGAATATTTCTTCCTGGACTTCTCAGTGGAGAACAAGACGAACATTCGCTTTGACATTGATGAAATGCGCTTCAAACTGGCAGACAAAAAGCAGTCGAAGGCTACTAACTCTCAGATTATCGAGCTTACTCCTGCCTTTGTCCTCGACCAAAGCAAGACGTTCAAGTATGGCTATCGTAACGTCGTTGTTCTGAAGAAGATGACCTTTCCCAATGACAAGGTGCTTTCTATCGAGATTTCAGAGAAGCAGATTAGTGGGCGTACCATCATGCTCAACATTGACTATGAGGATGTTCTCTACGCCGATTCGTTCAATGCTATTTTACTGAAGGAGGACTAAACAATGAAGAAGTTATTTGCTATTATCGCCATCTTGGGTTCTATTTCCCTTTCATCCTTTGCTCAGTCACATAGTGACAGGATTACCTTTGGCGTGGGACTACTTTATGAGCGTGGCCTTGATGCCACACTTGCATGGGAACACGAAACCAAGTACCATAACGCTTGGGAATACTTCGTTAATGGCTATCTCAAATGGGATGAGTGTGAAAGTTGTGGGCATGTGTGTCCTGAATCATTCTGGAAGAACTACCGAACATGGGGTGTTGGTGTAGCCTACAAGCCTTGTGTGTGGCGAGGTCGTAACAATCATGGCAATCTGCGCATCGGGGCCAGTGCTGGTAGTAATACAGACAAGTTCTTAGGGGGCATCCACGTTGGCTACGAGCATAATTATGCACTTAGGCACGGATGGGTTCTGTATTGGCAAGCTAAATGTGACCTGATGTTGCCGGATAGAAAAGACTTGTTCCGTACAGGAGTTACCCTTGGATTCAAAATTCCTACAAGATAATTTAACTTAATACAGAGTAAAATGAAGCTATTACATACTATCTGTGCTGCCCTGATGATGGTGGCCATAACAAGTTGCGACGAACACCGTGAGTTTCCTGATACGGCAATGAAGACCTGTGACATACTATGTACAGACGGAAAGGTTGTGCGCTATGAAGACATGAAGAGTCAGGGGAAACAGCCTATTGCCGTGGTGTTTCATATCAACCAGAATAATGAGACACAGGGAACAGGTTATGCCGTTTATCTTTGGGACATTGCGCCAGAAGCATACAGTGACAGTATAGGCGTGAAGCATAATACTTCGGCTAACATTACCACTTTCGACGGGAACATTAATACTCATTCCATGTATTCCTCTGGGGTATCTCCAGCTGCCACTGCTGTCTTTGATATGTGGCAATATGGACAGAGTGCCTACATACCATCAGTGGCCGAGATACGTCTGCTTTATGGGGCAAAGAACACGGTAAATAACTATATCAAGAAGTGTGGTGGCGATGTCATATCTGATGATCCTGACGAGTGTTGGTATTGGACTTCAACGGAGGTGAAAGATATGGAATCGGCTAAAGCATGGTTGTTCTCTCTTGCTTCTGGAGCACTTCAAGAAACACCTAAAGAACAATCACATAAAATACGTCCAATCATCACTTTATACAATTAGAGTTTACAACAATTTAAGTAAGAAATGGAAGAAACCAAAGAACTTCAAACTGCTTATAAGATATTTCGCGCGGTCATCTATGTGTCGCTACTCTTGGAGTTTTTCGAGTATGCCATTGACCCGGAACTGCTTGACTACTGGGGCGGCATAGTTTGCGATGTTCATGACCGAATCAAACGGTGGTTCATCTATCTGGATGGGAATCTTATTTGGAGTAAGATTGCAACATTCGTGATTATATGTATCACCTGTATTGGAACCAGAAATAAGAAGCATTTGGAGTTTGATGCAAGACGGCAGGTTCTCTATCCCCTTGTCAGTGGTGTAGGTATTACAATCCTGTCCGTTTGGCTGTTCGGCTATCGAATGGACATGCGGTTTTACATGATACCGCTGAATATCTGGCTTTACATGGCAGCCACCATCCTTGGAACCATTCTGATTCATGTAGCTCTTGATAATATCTCGAAGTTCCTAAAGGAAGGACTTCTGAAAGACAGATTCAACTTCGAGAACGAATCATTCGAGCAGTGCCAGGAACTGATAGAGAATAAGTATAGCGTGAATATACCTATGCGCTATTACTACAAATCGAAGTTCCGCAAAGGATGGGTTAACATTGTCAATCCGTTCCGTGGCACTTGGGTTGTCGGTACTCCTGGATCTGGTAAGACCTTCAGCATTATAGAGCCATTTATCCGTCAGCATAGTGCAAAAGGCTTTGCAATGGTAGTGTACGATTACAAGTTTCCAACACTTGCCCAGAAGCTATACTACCATTATCGCAAGAACCTTGCAGCCAATAAAAAGGCGGGCAGAGATTTCAAGTTCAACATCATCAACTTTGTGGATGTGGAGTATTCACGCCGTGTAAACCCTATCCAACAGAAGTATATTGGCAATCTTGCTGCTGCCAGTGAAACGGCTGAAACATTGCTTGAATCTCTACAGAAGGGAAAGAAGGAAGGTGGTGGCGGTAGTGACCAGTTCTTCCAGACATCAGCTGTTAACTTCTTGGCTGCTTGCATTTATTTCTTTGTGTCATACAAGAAAGTGCCATACGATAAGGATGGTAATCCCTTGATTGCAGAGATGACGGAAGAACCCAAAACACACAGACCGAAGCCAACAGGCCGTGTCTTTGACCATTCAGGCAGGGAGGTGGAACCTGCATACTGGCTTGGCAAATACAGTGACATGCCTCATATTCTCTCTTTCCTCAATCAGGATTATAAAATAATCTTTGAAGTTTTAGAGACAGATCCAGAGGTTGCGCCGCTTCTTGGCCCTTTCCAGACAGCCATGAAGAATAATGCGATGGAACAGTTGGAAGGTATGATTGGTACGCTGCGCGTCTATACTTCTCGTCTGGCCACCAAAGAATCTTATTGGATTTTTCACAAAGACGGTGATGATTTCGATTTGAAAGTCAGTGATCCTGCGAATCCAAGCTATCTTCTTATTGCCAATGACCCTGAAATGGAGAGCATTATTGGCGCATTGAACGCCCTTATCCTGAACAGATTGGTCACTCGTGTCAATACTGGCCAGGGAAAGAATATTCCTGTAAGCATCATCGTCGATGAGCTGCCTACACTCTATTTCCATAAGATTGACCGTCTTATTGGTACTGCTCGAAGCAACAAGGTTAGTGTAGCTCTCGGCTTTCAGGAGCTTCCCCAGCTCGAATCTGACTACGGAAAGGTAGGAATGCAGAAGGTTATTACAACTGTAGGCAATGTCGTTTCCGGCTCTGCCCGTGCTAAGGAAACACTCGAATGGCTCTCCAATGACATCTTTGGCAAGGTGGTTCAACTGAAGAAAGGTGTAACCATCGACAGAGATAAAACATCCATCAACCTGAATGAGAACATGGATAGCCTTGTTCCTGCATCAAAGATTTCTGATATGCCTACTGGATGGATAGCTGGTCAGACGGCTCGTGACTTCATCAAGACAAAGACAGGGCGCAATGGTTCCATGAACATACAGGAATCAGCTGAGTTCCAGACCTCAAAGTTCTACTGCAAGACAGACTTCGACATGAAGGAGATACAGGCAGAAGAAGCCGATTACGAGAACTTCAAACTACCCAAATTCTACAAATTCCCGTCAAAAGATGCCAAAGAACGTATCTTATACCAGAACTTCTGCCAGGTTAATCTCGACGTGAAGAACATGATAGACGAAATAAACAAATTCAAGACCAAATGATTTTCAGAACAGTATTAACAACCTTATTCCTTACTCTTTGTCTGGGCATGGATGCTCAGGCAAATGAGTCGCCAAAACAAGCATCTATTTTTGCACTTCAACCATTTGAGCGAGCTATCTGCTGCATCAAATATTATGAGGGAATCCATCGTAAGAAGGATTATCCTTATGTTGGCTATGGCCACAAGCTAAGACCAGGAGAGCATTACTCTTCTAATATGTCTCTGAGGGAAGCTGATGCGCTTTTGCGTAAAGACCTGAAAGAACTATGCACTATGTTCCAGCGTTACGGAAAAGACTCCCTCCTACTCGCCGCATTAGCTTATAATGTTGGGCCTTATAGAATCCTTGGCAACAGAACCAAATACCCCAAAAGCATACTTCTGAAGAAAATAGAGACTGGAAACCGAGATTTCAAAGACGATTACGTCCAGTTCTGCCATTGGAAGGGCAAAAAAATACCGTCTATCGAACGAAGACGGTATGCAGAGTTGATGTTACTCTATATGGAATGAGTTTTATAGGTCATCCATTATTTGCTTTCTCAATTTATCCTGATTTGCATTGTCAAAGTAGCTTATCATGACATAGCAGGAAAAGCTTTGGTGGGTGATTTCTATCTGTATCTCACCTTCTTCGCATTTGAATATGCTGAGGTATTTGCATCTATCCATTCCTAATTCATGCTTCTTTGAGCTGTCATCATCAACATAATCGTTTTGAAAACGCTCTATGCAAGTTTCAGGCTCCCCGTATTTCTCTGTTAGCATAGACTTGTAGTTGCTATAACAACTTTCCAGATCTCCCCACTTATCCATTTCGGGGAAAATGACAGAGACCTTACAAATCATTCCACTCTTGTCTGCAACAGCTCCAATGGTACAATTCTTGTAGCCAGCAAACTCACCTTTTAACAAAGAAACACCATCTTGTATGCCTACTGGCGTAAAACCCTTGGCCTTCAACTTGGTTGTGAATGACTGAAGAGTTCCTTCCATAGGAACGCCCTTGAACTTCATGTGTCCTGTCTGAGCATTGCAGACTGTGCAAACTGCGATTAGCAGCGATAAAACCAATTGTTTCATAGTTAATTTTATTTGAATGTTATATATATCAATATAGATTTGACTTTCAATCAGTTATTCCTAATAGTACTTTCCAAAAGCTTATTGGTAGATACACATTTGAGAGTTCTGCAGCATCACGGAACAAAGGGCCAATTTCCTTAGAGGTATAACCTGCTATGCCACATCCTACTGGAGTAACGTAAAACTTCAGCTCTTGATGTGCTTTGGCACATTGTGTAAAGTGTACTACAGCCTCTTTGGTACTATCGAGTCCTTCCATTGTTGGGAGTGCATAAGACTTACCCTGAAGTCCTTCGCCGTTTCCCCATTCTGCACCGAATTTGTTATATGCAGCTCTTGCTGCTCCTCCCATGTGCATTCCTTTGATATTGCTACCAAAAACAAATATTTCGTTTTCCCCCAATACGTTGATTTTGGATGGAGTTATTCTGACTGGTAGGGTTCCTGTATTGCCACCTGTCATCCAGTATAATTCTTCTTCAGTATAACAGTTCATCATACTATTCGTCTTTACAGTTTTGAATTTGTGTTTGAAAAGAATCCCAATCGATTCTAAAAGAGTCGTTGTTGCTTTCCAGCCATCGCAAATATTGGGCATCTGTAGCATATACGGAGGCTAAAGATTGACCTTTGTATTTGCCGAATTGCATTACATCTGATGGCTTTAAGCTGACAATACAAGATTCATGATAGCTTATAACAGCTTCCACATCGACGTATAATCGCTGAGATTGCAATACAGCCCATTCAATGTATTGCCAATCCTTCTCTATTACCTCTCTGATGGTAACGCCTTTGTATTTTCCAAAATCAATAACATCATCCAGTCCCAATACTTTCGGATTATCTAAGCTTGGCTCTCCTTGTATATCCAAAAGCATCCAAGATCCACATCCTGAATTTGGAATCTCCTGTGGCTCTTGATCTTCCTTTTTACACCAACAAAGACCTTCAATATCAGAACTGTCTGCACGTTCTCCGTTTCGATAATAGAATCCAAAAGCCTTTCCATACTTCCCGTATTTACCATGTGGCTTAACCTTCACCACCTGGACATACTGAGACCTGTACCAATCAGACACCCTTCCATCAGGAAATCTTTGGGCAGTGAAAGGTAAGGCTCTACCGATATTGTAGTAGAGTTCCATGATGTTATTGTGAGGGAACTTACAATTAACAGCATCTACGAGCTTACTTTTTTCTTCTTCTGTCATATTATCATTCATTATGGAGAGCGAACTTGACTGCAAATTTAGACTATGAAAGTGCGACCTATCTGCACAGACAATAAAAAAACGAAATGTGAAGCACAATAGCATCCAACGATTGCAAAAATACAAAAACCAGATGATAAAATTGGTGAAATCATCTTTTTTTTAATGAATAATTTGCTTTTTTTGTGTATTCATCGTGGATTTTGCGAAAAAAACATTATTTTTGCACATAGTTTTTAATTTAATAATGTGTAATTATGGATAATCCCAAGCCTCTGAACAGGATTAAAGTGATGCTTGCCGAGCGCATGGTGTCTAACAAGGAGCTTGCAGAAATGTTAGGCAAAGACCCTGCCACCGTTTCCAAATGGGTGACAAATACCTCTCAGCCCAGCTTAGAGAATCTGATTGAGATTGCTCGATGCTTGAAATGCGAGATTAACGACCTTGTACGAACTTAACCAATTGTTGAATGATAGAAAACCGATAGTTTATGCCTACAAACAAGAACGCCCTGTTACGGTATCAGATACTTGACCGTTGTTTCAGCAACCGTCATCGCAAGTACACGATTGAAGACCTCGTTGATGCAGTCAATGAAGCCTTATATGACATGTACGGTTCGGAAGTTAGTGTTCGTCAGATACGTGATGACATCAAGTATATGCGCGATCGTGTATCTTATGATGCACCTATCGAGGCCATTCCTTTCGATGGCAAAAGATGTTATTATCGATACACAGACCCTGATTTCACCATATTCAACAATGAACTGACAGTTGAAGAGGTTACAAAACTGAGTTCTACCATCAATATGCTTGGGCGTTACCGTGGAGGTGCAAACAGATGGCTGGAGGAAGTTATATCGAACCTCGAATTTCGTTTTGGCATCAAGACTAATCGGGAGCATATCGTATCTTTCGAACAAAATGACCAATTACGTGGCCTGGAGTTTTTATCAGAACTTATAGACAGTGCCATCAACCATCAGCCTCTGAACCTTCTGTATAGAACGTATAATGGGAAAGAGACCACAGTTGTCATCCACCCATATCACGTTAAACAGTATAACAATCGTTGGTTCCTGTTCGGTTTAGAGCAGACACCCTTTGGAGATAGGATTGCCAACAGGCCACTTGACCGTATTGTCAAGTTCTCCATTGCCAATGTGCCATTTATTCCCAACACCACTATCGATTTTACAACTTATTTCGATGATGTTGTTGGCGTAAGCATACCAGAAGATTGTGTCGGAAAAGAAACTGTGGTGCTAAAATTTGCTCCAGAACGATTCCCTTATGCGGTATCAAAGCCTATACACCATAGTCAGAAAATTCTCAGTGAGGATGACTGCATTCTTCAAATTGAAGTCCGTCCGAACAAGGAACTTGAATCAGTTATCTTCTCATACTTCCCTCATGTGGAAGTTCTTGCTCCGGCATCATTAAGAGAAGAGTTCAAAGAAAAAATAAGCAAAAATCTGAAAAAATACACATCAATGCAGAAAGGCTGCACAGATGAACAATAATTTTGCAACGAAATAAATATATGAATAATAACAGTCCATATTCAGCAGCTATTACAGGAGGTGGATTTCTCTTCACAGAGACGAATGCGCTTTTGCCATTGCTTCAGTCAACAGACAGAGAAGCATTGCTAAAAGACGAGAAGTTGAATAACCGTCTGCTAAAGATAAATGCTGAGACATCAAGATATAGGGCTATTGTAGAGATTGCCCGTAGATATGATACCATGCCATCATCATTCTGGCTCGACTATCAATCCATGAATGAAGAGAATCAATTGGTAGCATTGTTTTTTGTCATCCTGAAGACTTACAAAATTTGCTTTGACTTCCATGTCAATGTAACAATGCGTAAATGGAATAGCATCAGTAAGACTTTGGTCTATGATGACATTGACATGGAGTTTAATGAGGTTTCTGCCCGTGACGAATTTGTTGACTCATGGAGTGATAAAACGAAACGAAAGGTGGCCAGTGCATATCTTACTGTATTACGCAAAGTGGGCATTCTCGATAAAGAGGATAACCTTCATCCCCTCTCCGCAAGTAACTTCGATTACTATATTACCATCGGTGAACAGTGGTTTCTTGAAGCCTGTCTATTGCAGCCGTACCAGATAGATAATATTAAAAAGCAACTCGTATGACAATTAAGGAACTCGACGATAAGCTGAACAGTCCTGGATTCCAAGATCCAGAGAATGGTGATCTGTTTTATAACTTCTTCATCTACCAATATCCGGCAGACAAGGAGTATGACATCCGTCGCCAGATACAGGAATTCAAGGCAAATCTAATTCGTCCCATCAATTATGTGGATGTACTCTGCCTAAATCTCTTTGAGGAATTCTGCAATTTCCTCGACCAGAAGAAATTCCTAAAGCATCCCAGTATGCTGAAATATCAATTGGAGAAGGAACAAGCTGACCCATCAAAGTCACAGAACACCCAAGATACATTGGTTCGCAATGCACACAGCCCAGAGTTTGTGCAATTCCTTCACCAACGTATTATAGAACATGTCAGCATTAAGGATAAATATCGTCGTCCATACGTCTTTTTCTATGGCGTAGGCAGCATGTTCCCATATCTGCGTGTCAATGAATTACTGGCCCTATATGAGGATTACAACGATACCAGCAAATACAAGATTATCGTTTTTTATCCTGGTCATAGAGAAAACAATTCATTCCGGCTGTTCGGAACATTACCCGACAACCATACTTATCGTGCAACCCTCCTAATTAATGAGTAATATGAAACTGAGTGAGTTATACAAAAAGCCGATTGGCAGAGCTGTTAATCCTGCCGTTAGTGCAACAAAGTTCGATCCAGAGACTGAAAAGATAGAGATTGAAGAGTATGTGTTCACTGATGAAATCATCAATGGACTCTATCGAATCCTTGATGCCATCAAGAACAACAAACCATACGACCATGTGGGAATATGGATTGATGGTTACTATGGATCAGGTAAATCACACTTCTTGAAGTATCTCGACTACTGTATTACCCCTCGGACTCAGGAGAAAGCATTGGAGCGTCTTCTTGAGGCAGTCAAAGCGATTGACCCAATGGATGAAAATCACAATATCAGTTGTGATTTCGATGCAATTTTGAGTATTGCTAATTGGCTGAAACGCGCCACCATCGACACTTGTATATTCAATCTTGAAACCAGTTACGATAATTCTACGGATAAGAAAAAAGCCTTCCTTCATGTATTCTGGAATGAGTTTAACGGCAAACGTGGCTTTAACAAATTTAACCTTACTCTGGCTCAGAATCTCGAAAAGCCATTGCAGGAAAAGGGTGTGTTCGAGCAGTTTAAGGAGCGCATAGCCGAAGAAGGTGGCGATTGGAATGATCCAGGCGAAGCTGCCGACATGATAGACAATGAGCTTGGCATGGTTCTCGACATTGCTTGTGAATTAGCTCCTACTCTTGATAAAGAAAGCATCCGTGAGCGTATTCTGAAGCGTGATACTAATATTAGTATTGACCGTTTCAGTTCAGAATTGGCTTCTTACTTGAAAGATAAGGGCGATGACTACCGTTTGATAATGCTGGCCGATGAAGTAAGCCAGTTCATCAACAAGGAGCGTGACCGCTACCTGAACCTACAGGAAATCATCACCAAACTTTCTGAAGCTTGTGACAACAAGGTTTGGGTTGCATGTACTGCCCAGCAGGATTTGTCAGAAGTGCTCGATGATTGTAACATTGCTGAAGAAAAGGATAAGGAGGGAAAGATTAAGGGTCGCTTTGAAGTGAAAGTTTCACTTAAAGGTACTCAACCAGAAGTAATCACTCAGAAGCGTATTCTCGATAAGAAGAAGGAAGTTATTCCTACGCTTGAAGGACTTTACGACAAGCAAAAGGCAGCATTCGGACTTCAGTTCAAACTTCCCAATAGCTATGTGGCATACGAAACTAAGGACGATTTCGTTGCCTACTATCCATTTGTACCATATCAGTTCAAGCTGATTATGCAGGTGTTCAACTCATTCCTGAACCTCGGCTATGTAGCCAAGGAAGTGAAGGGAAACGAGAGAAGTATCATTAAGGTCATTCACTCTACGGCTAAGAACAATGCCAACGAAGAGGTTGGAAAGTTTGTCTCATTCGACGAACTTTATAACAATATGTTTGAGGAAGGTCTTCAGGCTCGCGGACAGAAAGCAGTTGACAATGCCATCCGTATGGCTCGTAAATATGAGCATGACCCAAAGATGGCAGTTCGTGTGGCCAATGTTCTGTTTATGATATGTAATATCTCACAGACAGACCAACTGCTCTTCCCTGCAAACATTGACAATGTTACCACTTTGTTGGTAAATGACATCAATACTCCTCGACTTACCATCAAGAATGAAGTTGAGAAGATTCTTGATTATCTCTGTGATAACAATATCATTCGTCGAGAACCTGGTAAGAATGGTACACTTGAAACCTATACCTTCTACAGTGAGGAGGAAATGAAGGTTGCCCAACTCATTCAGAGCCAGGGCGTGGACAATAACACACAGGCAGAAATGCTTCGTGAGATATTCTTCAAGTACCTCAGTTCTCTTCGTAATAAGGAACAGTATCTTACTCGTACCTTTGCAGTAGGAGCCTCTATCAAACAACGTCAGTTCCTCTCCAATTCACCTGATATCGTAGTGGAATTTGCAGTTGATGCTGATTACGACAGCCCAGACCAGTTGGCTCTCAGCAACACAACAAACAAGTTGGTTTACTATGTTGGCCCACAATTTGCTGAGAATAAGAAGCTGAAAAATGCTTTCTATTGGTATTGTCAGGTAAATCGCTATATGTCAACTCCGGCTTCAAGCGATGAAAATGCTAACACTCGTAAGGAATTTGAGAAAAGAGCTAAGGAACAATTCGATACGATTATTGCACCAGAGTTCCAAAAGATCCTTGACACCTGTCCTATCATCAGCGGTATGCGAGTGGTTGACGATATAGAATTAGGCAATAAGCGTGGAAATGAACGATTCCATAATGCCATCCAAAAACATTTGGCAGGCATCTATACCAAAGGTAATTTGGTGGATCGCCCTGATATGCCTCATACTACTGAATCTTTGAAAAAGGCAATCCTTCGCCCTGTTAATCCTGGCGATTACGACGGATTGAATGCAGAACTGACACCTGCTGAACACGAGGTAGAAATTTACCTGAACAAGCAGTTTGCTGAGGTAAATGTGGCCGATGTGACCAGCAAGTTTGCCAAGGCTCCTTATGGATGGGACTCTATCTGTACACTCTACATTGTCAATGAGTTGGTGCGTCGTCATCGTAGAGACTATTCGTACACCAATAATCCCAATGTGGAAACCAACCTCATTGCAAATCGTTTGGTACAGGAAACTAACAAGTTCACACTTCGTCAGGCAAAGGCTATTTCACCAGAGTTGATAAATCAGTTTACTTCAGCATGGAAAAATATCTTTGGCGTAACCGAGGCTTTCTCTACAAACGACAGTACTCAACTCTTCCGTCTAAGTCGTGAACCTGAGAATCCACGCAGTCTTTCCAAGTTCCGTGACGGCTATCGAAAGATAGAGTCAGAGATTGGCAGCTATCCTTTTGCCGAGCCAATACATCAGGCAATTGACATCTTTGACGCATGGCTTGCAGAGCGTGACCCCCAGAAGTACTTCGAGGCTGTTATTGACAAGCAGCAAGAAGCTCGCGAAGTCATTGACAAGTGCAAAGAGGTGGTGCAGTTCACCCATGACCAGCTGCAGAACTATAAGAAGTTGCGGCGTTTTGTATCTGACAATCAATACAACTTTTCATTCGTTCCAATTGATTGTCAAGGTAAAGTTGAGGAGTTCATAAAGATAGAGAATGATCCTTGGCCAATAAATGGTTTCAGGGCATATATACAATTGCACAGGGAACTTGAAATCATTCTCGAAGAGGTACGCAATGACCTTCGTGAAAAAATTCGCATCGCCTATAACGAACAATTCGACTATTTGGAGCGTGTTGCAAAAGAGCAGAATGTTCCAGTTACTGAGCTTGCCAGCCGCGAGAATACGATATTGGCAAAGACCACTCCGGACAATATTCTTGTGCTGAAAGGCAACATAAATACCGATACATTCTATCAAGAGCAGATTGCACATATTCTGGATTATGCCAATAAGCATAAGCCACAAGAACCAGGTAAACCTGCAGGTGGTGGTAATCCTGAGCCTCCAGTTCCACAGAAGAAGGTTCGTCAGGCATCCCTCCAGACAAAAACGAGCATTCCTTTGTCAACGGAAGAGGACATCGACCGTTATTTGAAAGGTCTGAAGGAGCAAATTACAAAATTGCTCGTGGACTATGACAGTGTTATGATTATTAAGTAGTAATAGATATTCAATGGATACTAATAGACTAAAGAAGTTTGCCACAGAGGCACGAAATAAATTGAAGGCAGGTATTGCTGCCAAGATAATCACGTTAGGTTTCGATAGAAACGGGAACGTACCAGAGCACATGCACCCACAGTTGATGCAAGGTGGTACTCTCTGGAACGGTCAATTACAGACAGAGGGATTCTACTATCAGTGGAAAGCCCTCTATGACCGTATTCAGAAGAAAGGCATCAAGGAGGTGTATGAAGAAGCTGCCTATACCTGGTTTAACCGTTTAGTGGCTATTCGTATCTTGATGAAGAACCAGCTGATAGAACCAGTTTTGGAGTATGTAGATACAGCCCGTACCCCTCGCATCGTGGACGAAGCTCGTATGGGGCGTATGCCACAAATGCCAGAACAGCAGCGTAAGCTCCTGATGGATTTGCTCGATGATGACAGTCGTATCACAGAGCAATTCGCTATCCTCGTTTCAGCTTTCTGTCACCAAAACGCAATACTTTATCGTTGCTTTGGTGCATTAGCCGACTACACAGAGCTTTTGCTGCCTAACGACATTCTGACCGAAGGAGGTTTTATCGACCTCTTGAACCACACAGAGTTTATTACAGATGAAGAGTTCCGTTCTCCAGAACTTATCGGTTGGCTTTATCAGTTCTATATTTCAGAACGTAAAGACGAGGTGTTTGCCAAGAAAGGAAAATTCGAGGCAGACGAGATTCCTGCTGCAACGCAGATATTCACACCCAATTGGATAGTGAAGTATATGGTGCAGAACACAGTTGGACGTATCTATCTTGACAACCATTCTACTGCTGCTTCAGAATTCAAACCGAAATGGAAGTATCTTGTTGAGCCATCAGAGCCTACTCCTAAGGAAAGTATATACAAATACAAGGAGTTGACAGACCTCCTTGTAGGTGACCTTGCCTGTGGTTCAGGTCATATACTCAATGAATGCTTCGACATTCTTTATGACCTTTATATCTATGAGGGTTACAGCCGTCGTGAAGCAATCGAAAACATCTTTAAGAAGAACCTCCGAGGCGTTGATCTTGATACTCGCGCCAAACAGCTGGCCATGTTTGCTTTGATGCTTAAAGCATGTCAGAAAGATGCTTCCTTTGCAGATGCCCATGTCTTGCCTCATGTATTATCGATGCCTACTCCTATTCCACAGGAGGAGGTTCCAAACCGTTTGCAGCAGTTCTTCCGTGAAACACCTTCACGTCAGCAACTATCTGACCTTTCAGACGCTTTCGAGTTGATGCAGGATGCCGAGTCTCTTGGTTCTATCATGAAGTTCGATATTGCTGATTCTACATTACTGGCTATACGTCAAGCTTTGGATTATTGGCATAAACAGCAGTTTGTACCAGAAGATGTTGAGGAGATTATTCCTGCAACAGAATTGATTCTGACTTTGACCGAGAAGTATTCATCTCTTGTTATGAATCCTCCATATATGAGTAATTCAACAATGAATGATGAATTGGGTAATTATATTAAACGGAATTACGAAGAAGGAAAAGCTGATCTATTCTCAACGTTTATGCTTCTGGCTATTGACCGATTAACAGATAAAGGAAAATACGGAATGATAAACATGCATTCATGGATGTTCCTTTCTTCCTTCGAGAAATTACGCCGTTCACTTCTTGAAAATTATCATATCGATTCACTTTTACATCTTGGGCCACATACCTTTGACGAACTCGGAGGAGAAGTGGTACAGAATGCAGCTTTTGTTATTACCAATGTAATAGGGAAAGATGATTTTGGAACATATTATCGTCTCGTCAATGGTAAAAATTGTAGAGATAAAGAAAGTATGTTCCTTGAAGCACAAACTAACCAGACACCTCAGGTCTATTACCCAAATGTAGGGCAAAAGAACTTTAACACAATAACAGGCAAGCCTATCGGTTATTGGGTTAGTGAGAAAATGCTTGATGCATTTAGGAAGAAGTCTGTAGGAGAAAATGCAGTTGTAAAAATTGGAATGGGTACAGGTAAGAATGACCTTTTCCTTAGAAAATGGTGGGAAATCATAAATAAGAATATAGACTATTCATTAAAGTCCTGTTCTCAACTGGATTCTTCGCATGGAAAATACTTTCCATATAACAAGGGGGGAGAGTATCGATTATGGTACGGAAACATTGTCGATGTTTGTTGGTACGATTCCCAAGGCAGAGAGGTTATGGAACAAACACCAGGACATAGAGAAAATGGTGGTTATGATTACTATTTTCATGAAGGTATTACTTGGTCCTTTATTAGTTCTGGACGATTAGGCGTTCGTTATTTACCTACAGGTTGTTTGTTCGACGTTGCAGGTTCTTCTCTTTTCACAAAAGATGTTGATGTAAAATACATATTAGGGTTATTATCTACAAATGTATCATATACAATATTAAAAATTCTGAATCCAACCATCAATTTTCAAGCTGGTAACATAAAAAGCATTCCTTTTATTCATACGAATGAAAGTGAAATTGTAAAATTGGTGTCTCGTAATATTGAGATAAGCAAGAGTGATTGGGATTCTCATGAATTTTCATATGGTTATCAACAGAATAATTTAGTAGAGCTTAGGAATGAATTTACACAAGAAGGAAATCAGGATTCCTCTTTTACTATTAAATCTATTGTTGATATATACAAATCCATATGGGAAGAGCGATTTCTTCAACTTCACAAAAACGAGGAAGAATTGAATCGTCAGTTTATTGAGATTTATGGGCTTCAGGACGAACTGACCCCTGAAGTTCCAATGGATGAAATCACCATTCTACAACAAGGTGAGATAAGCATAGTAAACAACAAAATAGAATGGCATACTGATGTACTGATGAAACAACTCATCAGCTATGCTGTTGGTATATGGATGGGACGCTATTGTCTGAATAAGAAAGGTCTGCACATTGCCCATCCACAGCCTACATCTCAGGAACTGCAAGAATACTGGTATGGTGGTGTTCAGGTATATATTGACGATGATGGTCTGATTCCTATCCTACCCCAGAGTTCTCCGTTTGACGATAATCTGGTAAGCCGTATAGCAGACTTTGTGCGCATTACTTTTGGTGAAGAAAAGCTGACAGAGAACCTGAACTATATCGAGCAGCAGCTTGGTCAGACTATCGAGCAGTATTTGCTGAAGGATTTCTGGAAAGATCATAAGAAAATGTACCAGAATCGTCCTATCTATTGGCTCTTCTCTTCAAAGAAGGGTGCTTTCAAGTGTTTGGCCTACATGCATCGCATGGATGCCTACACAGCAGAACGAGTTCGTAGTAACTACCTGCTGCCTTACATTGAATATCTTCAGAACCAAATAGCCGACCTCGAAAATCGAGCTTCCTCACTCTCTACAGCAGAGAACCGTAAGCTTCAGAATCTCCAAAAGATTCTTGACGAGTGCCGCGAGTATCATGAACGCCTCCAAGTCATAGCAGAACAAGCTATCGCTTTCGACCTCGATGACGGTGTTGTTGTAAACTATGCCAAGTTTGGCGATATATTAGCAAAAATAAAGTAATATGCTAAGCCCATATAGTATATTTAAGACACCAGAAGATGTAAGACCATACATCGATGACAATGAGAACTTGATTCTTCCCATTTGTGACAATATTGTATTTGCATTGGGAAAATGCCTTGATCCTTTCGAAAAGGACTTTGTCATATACGACAGGAATCAAGCAACTGTTTTAGGAGCATTCGTAAAGCAGTATCAACTATTTCAATCGTTTGTTAGAGCAAGTCGGGACGGCGATGTAGCAGCAACTATCATCTTTCAGAGAATATTATTTGAGGCATTCATAAAAATGAAATACCTGATTAAGCATGGGGAAGAAGCTCAAAAAGAGTATCGACTATGCTCGTATAAAAACAGGTATAAAGTATATCAAGCCCACAAGGATGATGCCAATCATATAACAAGAATATCGATTGAAAAATTCAAAGTTGACATAAAGAATGAGGATTTTTCAATTGAGGATATTGCTGAAGCTGACGCTAAAAAGAGAAAGAGTTTTGGTGGTAAGCCCTTCTCACAATTGGTAGAAGAATTTAATCAAAAGGAAACATATACCCCTGTATATGGTTATCTTTCCGATTCTATACATACAGATTGGGGTGAGACAAGACAACTCTTTTTACATGAAACAGAGGATGCTTCGTTTGTCTATAATCCTCATAAAGAAATTAAAATTCCTGCAAGACAATTGGCTGCACAGTCTCAGCTTATGCTTGAATCATCGTTTGTGTTTATTGACTGGTTGGAATCTGTTGATAAGAAATTCGAGATTGTAGGTATAATGGAATCTTCCCTAAAAGAACTCCAAAGAGTAATCTCCTTGATTATGGTTAATATATTAGAAGACTACCAAACAGACAAGTATCTATATGAGTAAATTAAATATGGTACAAGAAAGAATATATAACTATTTTGAGCGTAATCCTCAATTACACGTTCTATTCATCTTTGACAGGATGAATATCAACTACACAGAATTGGAACAGGTTGTGTGGCCTGACAATTATGTGTACAAAGTGTTTGATGGTGCTTGGTTTAATACCAAATATGCTATAGAGAATACATGGAAGAACAAGAATATTGTTCTGTTATTCACTGAAGGCACATATCCACACACGGAGGAGCAGATGTTGAAATTTCCGCTTCTTGATATGTTGAAAGCAAATATGGAGTTCAAAGAAGATGACTACGAGAGTTTCATGCAACAATACAATCTGCCTGAAAAGTTCCGTTTGTTCATCAAAAACAATGTTAGCGAAATTCAATCAACTAAGGTTAGCTCATTACTCGCTGGTCATTTGACCCCAGAAACTTTCAGTGAGGACTTAGTATGTCGTGCTTTTGTCTCTTCATACCTCGGCGATAAAAAGCTTTTAGACTGGGAGCCAATTATTGTCCGGATGTTGATACTTGGTATGCAATCGGAAGAAAAGAAACGAAATGATTTCTATCACCGTTTGAACAAGAATTTGGATGCTAAAAAGGCTGTAGATGCTAAATTAAAGAGAATCTTTGATAGAAGCTACAATCCTAATTCTGAACAAAAGATGAAGGAGATAGCAGAATGTCTGAAGTATAATAGCATTACTCAGTTACTGGATGTTGTTTCTGGCGATAACTATAAACAGTACAAAATCAAGAATCCAATGATGCTTGAAGGCCAGAATAAAATATATGAATATGGTCTTCAGAGCCGTCAATGGGCTGAAAAGTTCAATCAGGCTATGATTGAATTGGGCAAAGACATTAAAGAAGAGGCTATAATTGCAGCCTATGGTGTTGATGCTCAGTATAACTACATGCCAGAAGCCTTGTGTTGGCCGATATTGAAAGAGATACTGGAGAATAAGCTTGTTTCAGAACCTGACGAGGTTAATGACAGGATGCGCAATTTGTCTTTGAAGTTCTCTGCTGCTTCAAATATCCAAATCATCATAAAGTTTACAGAACAAGTTGCCCTGTACTATGAAAAGGTTAGGAATGTGGGTACAATGAAGCTCAACACTCCAGAAGACTATGTACAACTATACGTCAAAGAGTTGTATTTGGCAGATATGTTCTATCGTCATTCCTTGGAAGCATACCATGAGTTGGTTACGAAAGAAAACCCCATTGAACAAACGATTAACAATGTAAAACGCCAATTGGATCAGGAGTATGCCAAACTAACAAATGTTCTTAATTTGGAATGGCTGACTTGTGTGAAAGAGCGTGGTGACATGTTTGACAGCCTGACTATTGGGAAACAGGAGAATCTTTATCAAGAGGAAGCGACTCCAGATAGTCAGGTAATCATTATTTCAGATGCTCTTCGTTATGAGGTCGCTGCTGAACTCATGCAAGAACTGGCAAAGAAATCAACTGATCACGATTTAAGCTTGTATGTTAGAAGAGCAATGTTACCAACAGAAACAAAGTATTGCAAGACATCAATGCTGCCACATCATTCCTTAACACTGCAAGGTAACGACATGGCAGTTGATGACTTTGTGCTTTCAACCATTGACAGCAGGACTGCTCATGTGAGAAAATACAAAGAGAAATCTTTTTGTATCACTTATGAAGAATTGATGAATGGGCCAGTACAAAGTAAACGCGAGATTTTCAAGCAATATCCTTTGGTTTATGTGTTCCATGACACTATCGATAGAGCCAGTCATTCACAGAGTCCATTTGAAGTAATATCCGCATGTAAGAAAGCCATCGAGGAACTGGCGATTCTAATTCCTCGTGTTATGGCCTCATGGAATGTTACAAACATAGTAGTGACCTCAGATCATGGATTTATATATAATGACCAAGTGTTTGAAGAAAAGGATAAGCATAGTATTTCTGAGTCTTGTGAAGAAAAGAAGACCAGATATTATATAACGAAATCCTCTGAAGAAGTGGATGGAATTGTAAAATTCCCTATCAATAAGGTCTCTGGCATAACCGTATCAACTCCAACATTTGTAGCTGTACCTATAGGAACAAATAGGCTTGCAGCTCCTGGTGGATATAATTTTGCGCATGGAGGAGCAACACTCCAGGAACTATTGATTCCAGTCATTATAGGACATAAGGGAAAAGGACAAAAGACTGATAAGGTCAACATATCCTTGATGAGTCATAATCTGAATATGGTAAGCAGTCGCCTTAAATTCCAGATTATCCAGTCTGAGGCAGTATCAATGACTGTGATGGAACGAAGAGTGGTGTGTCAAGTATTTAATGGTGATGAACCCGTTACGACAGAAAAAGAAATACTACTGAATAGTCCAGATGCAGCCAATCTCAATAACCGTGTATTTGAGGTGACTCTGAATTTGAACAAATCAGTCTCTTCAAGCGTACTCCAACTTCGTATCTATGATGTAGATGACAGGTTGAATCCGCTGATAAAAGAGACGGTAAAGAATAATACAATGATAGAACAAGATTTTTAATACTCGAAGATATGACATTACAGCAGAAAATTATGGATGCCTTTATTGGCAAAGTGGTTAGAAAAGATCTCGCCTTTCAAGTAAAAGGCGGACTCCCAGTTCCAACCTATGTGCTGGAGTATCTGTTAGGACAGTATTGTGCCACTGACGATGAAGAGGCCATAGAAATTGGATTGGAGAAAGTAAAACAAGTTATCCAGAACAATTATGTTCATCGAGCAGAGGCAGAATCGGTTAAAGGTGTAATTCGTGAGAATGGAAAGCATCGTATCATTGATAAGGTGACAGTCATTCTTAATGAGAAGAGTGATGCCTATAATGCGACTTTTTCAAACTTAGGTCTTTCTGGAGTACCTATTGGAACCGAATATGTGCGTAAGAATCCAAAGCTTCTTTCCGGCAATGGCGTTTGGTGTATTGTTACGATAGGATATATTTCTGGCGAAGATGTAAAAGTTCGTTGGGAAATTCAGAATCTGAAGCCTATTCAAATATCGAATATCGACCTCGATGAATATATAGAGCAACGCAAGAACTTCACCACAGAAGAATGGCTCGATTTCATGATGCACACTGTAGGCTTGAATCCAGAGCACATGAACCGCCGTGAAAAGTTCATTACATTGGCTCGCTTGCTACCTCATGTAGAAAACAACTTCAACTTCATGGAACTTGGTCCGAAAGGTACAGGTAAGAGCCATGTGTTCCAGGAACTGTCACCTTATGGCGTTTTGGTCAGCGGTGGCGATGTAACTTCAGCTCGTCTTTTCGTTAAGATGAGTGGCAACAAGGAAATCCTTGGACTTGTTGGCTATTGGGATGTTGTGGCATGGGATGAGTTTGAGCAACAGAAAGGTCGTTCCGTTGATGCTGTGCTGATAGACACAATGCAAAACTATCTGGCCAACAAGTCATTCAACCGTGGTAAGGCTACCCATGAAGCATCTGCTTCTATGGTATTTGTCGGCAACACAAAGCACACAGTACCATATATGCTTAAAAACAGCCATCTGTTTGAGTCAATTCCAACTTCATTCATCAAAGGTGCCTTCCTCGACCGTATTCATTTATACAATCCAGGATGGGAAATAAAGATGCTGAAGAAAGATAGTTTCTCCAAAGGCTATGGCCTAATCACGGACTATGTTGCAGCAGTCCTTCATGCCATGCGCAATGATGACAGGACATCAGTCCTGAAGGAGTATGCTAAATTTGATGGAACACTATCTGAACGTGACCATTTAGCAATAAGAAAGACATTCTCCGGCATGATGAAACTTCTATATCCAGACGGAAAAATGACGGATGAGGAAGCATATGAGATAATTGATTTTGCAGCTGAATGTCGCAAGAGAGTGAAAGACCAACTCTATGTAGTTGATGAAACATTCAAAGCGGAACCAGCAGTATTCAAGTATATCAACATGAAGACTGGCGTGGAAATCAAAGTTGATACTCTTGAAAGAGTTAGTAATGCACACCTCTTCCCTACTAATGTTGCTGAGAATCCAGAAGAAGCAGAACTGAATGATGGTGACACTCAGGCTATGAATCAAGGAATGCCTCAAACTGAAAGTGGAGACGGGAAACGTCCTCGTATTCCCATCCTTCAGGAAAAGAACCTATCTTTCCGTATGGGGCAAACAGGCGTGAGTTATAAAAAACTCTTTGCTACCTATATGGCAGAAGCGACAGAGATAACAGTGGAAGATCCATATATTCGTGCTCCTTGGCAGATTAAAAATTTCATGGAGTTCGTTACCATGCTTATTGAGACTCGTCCAGTAGATGATCTGAAACTTCATTTGTTTACCAATGAGGAAGAAGAAAAGATTCCAGATTTGATTGACAAGTTGGATGACATCAAGGATGACCTTGCTGCCTACGGTATTGAATTTGATTATAAGCTCCGTGATTTCCACGACAGATGTATTAAGACTGATACAGGATGGACTATTACATTGGGACGTGGACTTGACATGTTTGAGAAGTATAATCCATATTCAATCGAAGCATTGCGTCAGGACAAGCGTAAATGTAAGGAGTTTATGGTGACTTATATGAAGACAAAAAATGTATAGAAAATAAAGTATTATTGCATTTTCCTTCTCATGTAAAATTATGGGAAGTAACTTATAGATACGTTGACAATGGCTGATAATATCAAGTTTGACAGGTATCATAAAAAGGCATTATCATGTATTGCCAATGGAGAGAATCTCTTCATCACAGGTAAGGCTGGTACAGGTAAAACAACTCTCTTACGAGAAATCAAAGAAAGATTTCAAGGAAAAAAGGTAGTTGCTGTACTGGCTCCAACTGGTGTGGCTGCAGAAAATGCAGAAGGCTTTACCATGCATAGTTTCTTGCGTTTACCCTTAAAGCCATATTTACCTCAACATAAGGTTCTTCCCAACCTATATCAATTAGATGAGGGTGGTGCGGATGTTGTTCGAAACATTGATATACTTATCATAGATGAAATAAGTATGGTCAGATGTGACATGTTAGATGCCACAGACATGATTCTCAGACATTACAGGAACAGCAGGAAACCATTTGGCGGTGTACAATTGGTTATGTTTGGTGACTTATATCAGTTGTGTCCTGTCGTAAAGAATGATGAATGGGAAACTCTTAAAGAATACTACAAATCATTGTACTTCTTCAGCTGCTATGCCTTTCAGAAACTGAAATACAAAGTAGTTGAATTGAAGAATGTTTATCGACAGGATGACCGTGACTTCATTGATTTACTCAACAACATCAGAACAGCAAAGGTTCAGTTAGATGACATCAATGAGTTGGATGCAAGATATGAACCCAAGTACGTTCCTAAAGTCAAGGATAATGTAGTTACTTTGATGACTCATATTAGAATGACTGAGGATTGGAACGATATGATGTTCTCCAAGGTAAAAAACAAATCAAAAACTTATGATGGCAAAGCCCGGAATTGGTTTGGAGAAAGATTTCCTGTTAAATATCATCTTGAATTAAAAGTTGGTGCCAGAGTTATGTTCCAAAGGAATGACAACAATGGCCATCAATATGTCAATGGTACTCTCGGCTGGGTAAAGGCACTATATGATGATTCCATAGTTGTTATAAAAGACAATGGTGAATTGGTCAATGTTGAAAGAGCTAAATGGGAGCAATACGATTATTTTGTTGACAAGAAAACAAAAACCATCTATACTGAGGTTTCTGGAACCTATACCCAATTCCCATTAAAACTGGCATGGGCAGTGAGCATACATAAAAGCCAAGGTTTAACATTTGATGAAGTCGCCATCGATGCTGCCAAATCATTTACTTTTGGTCAAGTTTATGTTGCACTCAGCCGATGCCGCACATTGGATGGTATTCACCTGTTATCACAAATTCCATCGCACAAGATCATAGCAGATGATGTTGTTATCCAGTACATGGACTGTATTGATAAAGACGGGAATGTGAATTTACCAGAAGAGTTTGAACCCATCAAATATGAGACTGGAGCCTTGGAATTAAATGTAAGGCGTTCCGTTTTTTGCAACATTAGGGATGGTGTAAAGAAGCTGTACAAACATACCATATATGATAATGAATATGCCCAAAAGATGTTTTTGCACAAAGGAAAAAAGGTGTGCATTAACAAAATCTTCAGCTCTGTAAAGAAAGATTGGAGTTATTGGGACACTAATGGAGGTCATTGTCCTTTTGTTATTAGGCAATATCATTAGTGTCCCGTTAAAATCGGGATCAGTTAAATATTAATCAAATAACCCCGGAAAGAGGGGACAATCGAGTTCTTTGACATTATTGAAATCAGTCCTTTATGAATTGTATTCAGTGAATTC
>Ga0310697_10000870_pt1 | contig 38025 bp, 23 predicted proteins | sample 172DNAGHGlowgp2_FD_203883 | JGI IMG/M metagenome (GOLD analysis project Ga0310697, IMG submission 203883) | Sheep rumen microbial communities from Palmerston North, Manawatu-Wanganui, New Zealand - 1728 DNA GHGlow gp2 (v2) (version 2) | ecosystem: Host-associated > Mammals > Digestive system >...
TCTGGTTAGACCAATGGGGTGATATGGTGTCAACAGACTTATCGTTCACTATCACTGTAACGAGCGACACCACGATTCACGCCGTGTTTGTTTCTACACTCTGTCAAATTGATACCTATACCGCTTTTGGAGGAACGACATCCGGCGACGGTGCGGTTTACAAAGGTGACGAAATCACGATTACCGCGATTCCTGCCGAAGGGTTCGAATTCAAACAATGGGAAGACGAGATAGGCAATATTGTTAGTTACGATGCAGTTTACACGTTCGAAGCAAGCTATTCAATGATATACACTGCCGTGTTTGAAAAAGCAAGTCAGCAAGTACAATATACCGTCACCCTTACATTCGAAGGTGAAGGAACGGTAACGGGTGCCGGCACTTACAACTACGGCGACGAAGTTATCCTTACTGCAAATCCTGCCGAGCACAACGAACTCAAGTTCTGGTTAGACCAATGGGGTGATATGGTGTCAACAGACTTATCGTTCACTATCACTGTAACGAGCGACACCACGATTCACGCCGTGTTTGTTTCTACACTCTGTCAAATTGATACCTATACTGAATTTGGTGGAACAACATCCGGCGACGGTGCGGTTTACAAAGGTGACGAAATCACTATTACCGCGATTCCTGCCGAAGGGTTCGAATTCAAACAATGGGAAGACGAAATCGGCAATATTGTTAGTTACGATGCAGTTTACACGTTCGAAGCAAGTTATTCAATGATATACACTGCCGTGTTTGCTCCTGAGGAGTGTGAACCGACCTATGGTGAATTTGACACAACAGCCTGTGGTTCATTTACATACAACGGCAAAACATATACTGAAAGTGGCAAGTATAGCGACAAGTTGCAAAATCACATGGGCTGCGACAGTATTGTCACCTTCAATCTTACAATTCTGCAACCGAGCGAAAATACGATAGAAGAAACTGCATGCGGTTCGTTCACGTACAACGACGTTGTGTACACCGAAAGCGGCACGTACTACCACACATTTACCAATGCGGAAGGTTGCGACAGTATTGTTACGCTGAATTTGGTTATAAACAAACCTACCACCAATCTTATTACGATTGTGAGTGACGAAGACTACGTTTTGAATGGTACGACGTATTCCGAAACTGGTGTTTACAAACAAACATTGACGAATGCGGTTGGTTGCGACAGCATTATAACGCTCGTCTATACCCGTGTAAACGAATATGGCGATATCGCTTCGGCAAATAGCGTGGATTCTGTTGATGCCGAAACGGAAATAATCATCCGTCCAGAAATGTTTGCAACCTTTACCGAAGGTCAGGTGCTGCAAAGCATCAATTTCAGCATCGGCAGCAGTTTGAACTTCGACAACAAGGACTTCACTATCAAGATTTATGAAAATGTTTCGCTTGACGACTCTTTGGCAACTGTTGATGGTCAATACGAACTTACCGAAGATTTTGAAGAAGTGTATTCTCAAGAGTATTCTGCAGAAACGTATGGCTCTCAGACGGTTACGTTCGACACTCCGTATAAAATCAACGGCTCTACGTTCTGGATTGCCATTGCGTGCAACGATGCTACAGCATTCTCTGCCAGCCACAAAATCTTGAGTGATTCGGTTGCTACTGCCGACAGTCTTGTGAGCAAGTGTAGCAAGGGATTCCTTATTCTTTCCGACGGAGTGCTTTCGACAAACTACGGATACACCGAGTTTATTGACAATGTTGGCGACGAGGAAGTAACCTACTATCAAGTGTACGACATAGAGTTTGCCGTTAGTTTCAGCGTGGCAGACAAGACACCTGAAGAGCCGAATGCAGTGGCAAAGGTTGCAGAAGAGAAAATGATTGTATATCCTAACCCTGTTGAAAACGGCTTCTACGTTGCAAACGGCAAAGGAAAGACAATTGAAATCTATACCCGCAATGGTAGCAAAGTCGCTTCAGTTCCGCTGAACGGCACAACGTGGGTAGATGCAAGCGAATTAAAGCCAGGAGTTTACTTTGTCCGTGTGGATAAGGAAATCCGCCAGATTTTGAAGAAATAGCAAGGACGGTTAATCAATCCGCACCACAAATACAAAACAACCCTGTTCGAACAAGATTTGGACAGGGTTGTTTTTTTCGGAGCAGGGATGTACCATTGCACATAAACGCGTTTTCACATCGTATGTTCTAAAAGGTCATCGTTTTTTAACTCAACAACTCCCCATTTTGTGTTGAATAAAATTGTTAATATCTTACAGGGCACAAATACAATTTGTATCTCATTTTTAATAATTTTGTGTCGTCAAAATAAAAATTTACACGGATGAATAGAGACAATACAATCTTTGATTTAATCGAAAAAGAACATCAAAGACAGATGCGGGGCATAGAGCTTATTGCTTCGGAAAACTTTGTAAGTGACCAAGTTATGCAGGCAATGGGTTCGTACTGCACAAACAAGTATGCAGAAGGTTACCCAGGCAAACGTCATTACGGCGGTTGCGAGGTTGTTGACGAAATTGAAACATTGGCAATCGAACGTCTGAAAAAATTGTACGATGCTGAGTTTGTGAACGTGCAACCTCACTCTGGCGCTCAGGCTAACGGAGCTGTTCTACTTTCAATTTTGAATCCAGGCGACAAATTCATGGGTTTGGATTTGAACCACGGCGGTCACTTGTCTCACGGTTCTCCAGTAAATACATCGGGACTTATCTACCACCCTATTCCATATTTCTTGAACAAAGAAACTGGTCGTGTTGATTACGATGAGATGGAAAAAATCGCATTGGCTGAAAAACCGAAATTGATTATCGGTGGTGGCTCTGCCTACAGCCGCGAATGGGATTATGAAAGAATGCGTGCCATTGCCGACAAAGTTGGTGCTATTTTTATGGTCGATATGGCTCACCCTGCTGGTTTGATTGCCGCTGGTTTGTTGAAAAACCCTGTAAAATACGCCCACATCGTAACCTCAACGACTCACAAAACGTTGCGTGGTCCTCGTGGTGGTATTATATTGATTGGCAAGGATTTCGAAAACCCATGGGGAAAGAAAACTCCGAAAGGCGTGGTAAAAACTATGGGACAATTAATAAATTCCGCAGTGTTCCCAGGAATGCAAGGTGGTCCGCTTGAACACGTGATTGCCGCAAAAGCTGTTGCTTTTGGCGAAGCACTTGCTCCTGAATTCAAGACATATCAAGAACAAGTTAAGAAAAATGCCGCTGTGATGGCAGAATCATTCATGGCAAAAGGCTACAAAATCATTTCCGATGGAACCGACAATCACTCTATGTTGGTTGACTTGCGTCCGAAAAATGCAGATTTGACGGGTAAAATCGCCGAAGAAGCTTTGGTTGCTGCCGATATTACAACAAACAAGAACCTTGTTCCATTCGATACTCGTAGTGCATTCCAAACTTCGGGATTGCGTTTCGGAACACCAGCAATCACAACTCGTGGCGTGAAAGAAAACGAAATCCGCACAATTGTTGACTTGATAGACAAGGTTTTGGAAAAACCGACAGACGAAAACAACATCGCTTCTGTCCGCAAACAAGTAAACGAAATGATGGCTCAATATCCATTGTTCGCGTACTAAAAAATTCCATAATCGGAACTTACACAAATGCTTCGTAGAATCTTACGAAGCATTTTTCATATAACTGACTCGTAAAAATTCTTAACTATGCAGAATAAAATCACTCCAGTAGTGCTTCTTACAGGTTACCTTGGTAGCGGAAAGACGACCTTGGTCAACCACATTTTGTCGAACCAAAAAGGAATTAAATTCGCAGTAATCGTCAACGATATTGGCGAAGTGAACATTGATGCAAATCTCATTCAGAAAGGCGGCGTAGTAGGTAAAAAAGACGAAAGTTTGGTCGCGCTTCAAAACGGCTGTATCTGCTGTACGCTGAAAATGGATTTGATTGAGCAATTGAACGACATTATGCGTTTGAACCGATTCGACTACATTGTGATTGAAGCAAGCGGAATCTGCGAGCCGGAACCAATTGCGCGGACAATCTGCTCGATTCCACAAATGGGCGGCGAATACACGCAACACGGCATAGCACGTCTCGACTGCATTGTGACGGTGGTTGACGCACTCCGTATGCAAAGCGAATTTTCGTGCGGCGAAAGCCTTACCAAGAAACACATTGACGACGAAGATATTGAAAATCTTCTGATTCAACAGATTGAATTCTGCAATATGGTGATTGTAAACAAAGCAGCCGAAGTCAGCTCTTCAGAATTGGAACGCATTAAACAGATTATCAAAGCATTGCAACCAACTGCCGAAATAATTGAAGCGAATTACGCTGATGTGGATTTGGACAAAATCATCAACACAGATTTGTTCAGCTACAATCAAATAGCCGTTTCAGCTGGTTGGATACAAGAAATCGAGCGACAAGCGACCGAGGAGGAAGAGCGTGAAGCAAAGGCTGAACATCACCACCACGAACACGAAGAAGAACATCACCACCATCATCACGACCACGACGACGACGATGATGACGATGATGACCACGAACATTGCGACCATAGTGCAGAAGAATGTCACGATCCGCATTGCCACCACCATCACCACCACCACGAAGGCGGCGAAGTTGAGGAATACGGCATTGGAACATTTGTATATTATCATCGTAAAGCATTCGATACCAAAAAGTTCGAAGCGTATGTCACACAACATTGGCCAAAATCGGTAATTCGTGCAAAAGGCGTATGCTATTTTTCCGACAATCCAGATATGTCGTATTTGTTTGAACAAGCTGGCGTTCAGAAAAAACTTACCGAGGCTGGTTTGTGGTTTGCAACCATGCCCAAAGACGAATTCGAGCGGTTAGTGGAGCAAGAACCCAGCGTTCTCCGCGATTGGGACGAAACCTACGGCGACCGTATGGAAAAAATAGTCTTTATCGGTCAAAAAATGGATAAAGAGCAGATTATTAAGGATTTAGATGATTGTTTAGCATAAAAAAGCAGTAAGTCTATAAGCCGGATTCTGTTCCCGTACGGGATTCTATCATTTATCTAACGCAACCTACCCTCCGACTCGGACGAGCAGCCCTCAAGCATCGGTTTACTTGGTCTTGCAACTTGTCGGTGGCACATCTGTGCGAATCACTCCGCACAATGGTGGTCTCTTACACCGCCTTCTCACCCTTACCAGATTGCTCTGGCGGTTATTCTCTTCTGCCATACCATACGCTCACGCACATCTGTTCTTTCAACAGGCACAACGCTCTTTGTTGTCCGGACTTTCCTCCCCCTTTCGGGAGCGATAGAACGACCTACTGCACCACAAAAATACAAGTTTTATTGGTTTGTGTTCCCTTTCCGCGGATTTTCTTTTCGGGAATTCTTTTTGAAAAATCTCCGTTTACCATTGGAACGCTTGCCATAAAAGCGTTTTTTCTTGGACTGCTCCGCGGGTGTTTTCCAAACAGGAGCTTCGCCCAATTCAGCCGGCAACGGAAGTTTTTCAACCGATTTTTCAATTAACGATTCTATACGGACAAACTTCGGAATATCGGCTTCACTTATAAATGTTATCGCCTCGCCTTTCGCATCAGCACGGGCTGTACGACCAACCCGATGGACATAATCGGCAGCATCGCGCGGCACATCAAAATTTATCACAAGATTGATGCCTTTTATATCAATACCACGGCTCAGGACATCGGTGGCAACCAAAATTTTTGTCTGCTTAGCCTTAAAACGCAACAAAACATCCTCGCGCTCATTCTGTTCAAAATCCGAAGAAATACCCTCCACTTCTATTCCCTGTATCGTTTCCCGAATGGAGTGTACAATGGAATTAATCAGTTTTTTCGTCGATGTGAATATCAGAATGCTATCATAATCAGGATTTTGCGCCAAAATATGCGTTATTAAATTGATTTTTTGATACGGATGCACCATATACGCAGCCTGTTTCACGCCTTCGGCTGGTTTTGCAATCGCAATGGAAATCATTTGCGGATTGACCAAAATTGAATTTGCAAGTTTACGGATTTCGGGAGCCATTGTGGCGCTGAACATCATTGTCTGACGCTTTTTCGGAATATAGCCGAGAATTTGACGTATGTCGTCGATAAAACCCATATCGAGCATTCGGTCAGCTTCGTCGAGCACCAAATGTCGGATATTGTTGCATTTTACGTAACCTAACCGCAAATGTGCAATTAACCTTCCAGGTGTCGCCACAATCACGTTTGTACCTTCGGTAAACGCCCGCTTTTGGTCGTCCCAGTCCATACCTTTATCGCCGCCATACACCGCTTTGCTCGTTGTGTCGGTGAAATACGAAAATCCCTGCAATTCCTGGTCTATTTGAATGGCAAGTTCGCGGGTCGGAACCACAATCAACGAAGTGAAACCATGCGCCCCGTTTTGCACCAAATCCTCCAATATCGGAATCAGAAATGTGGCTGTCTTTCCCGTTCCTGTTTGCGCGCACGCCAACACATCATGACCTTCCATTGCCACAGGAATCGCCTGCTCCTGAATTGGCGACGCTTTTTCAAAGTGCATATACGAAATAGCCTCAAGAAGTTTTTCGTTTATATTGAATTCTTCAAATGTCATTACCTACTCTATTTTCCACCAAAAGTACTATTTCTGGGGAATTTTCATCTCTATTATTTCAACATATCTGAAAAGTCAATAATCACTTCTGGATGTTTCACTTTTTCGTCCAAACGACGTTTCAACAATTCTATCTGATCTTCAAGATAATAGATTTGCCAATTTTTCGTGCTTCGTTTGCTGTAACCAAGGTTTTGCACGCGGTTTATCACTTCAGTTCTAAACGCACTTGATTCAGATGTAAGCGGACTGTAACGACGACCATCCTTTTGCGCAAATTCAACTACTGTTAGGAATTCCGAATACCAATTAGGATAATTTCGTAATAGATATTTATATTTATCTATATTTTCATCGTTTATTTTCGCAGAATCGATAATCGCAAGATTTGACTTAATAACATCAACATCACATTTTCTATAAAGCAATCCGTTCAAATATTTTCGGCAATATTTTATCTTCAGCGATTCTGGGATATTCATCAATTTCTGAATGGAATCACGCAACGTTTGTATTTCCGAATCTTTTTTTGCTATCTGCGATTTGTATTCATCGCAATTGTTGACAACAACAGGAGCGGCAGGCTGTGCAGTTTTTGCAGGCTTCGTTTTTGGTTCCTTTACTTTTGCCTGTTTATGAACGACTTCGTCGGAATCATAGTCATCATCGTCGTGTTCGGCATACGAAGGCTGTTTTTTCGTTGTTGGAGAACCCTCGCCAAATGTCAAAACCGCCCCAATCGCGATAGAACCAATCACATCATTTTTATCGCCAATCATAGCATCGAGTTTGTCGGAATGAACATACCAACGGTTGCATGCCATTGAGAGCGCCACCTGCGGAGTACATTGGTATTCAAAACCAATTCCGTGAGGAATAAACCACTCGCATGTCCGTTCAATTGGCTGAGCCTTTTTATAACCGAACGATGCCAACATTGCACCAGAGTTATCATCAAAATATTTTGCACGAAACCACATACCTCCGTAACCCACAGTTATATATGGTTGAAATTTGCTATCAGCTTTATTTCCAACGAGTTTAAGTGGTTCGAAAAGCAACGAAACCGAAAGGGCATTGAAAGCATTATCGAACTTCACGGTTGTTTGTCCCACATCTTTACTGCCGCCCAGCACGCCTTGCGAGAAAGCGAGTTTTCCAAACAAAGCCGATTCATACACATTTGTCCGCACGCCAAATTCCGTCATATATTTCATAGACTTGGCCATTGACGACGAAATGTCACCAAAAAATACTGTTGGACCAATCGACATAGAAGCGCCTATCGTATTAAATGATTGGGAAAAAATTTGTGCCGTACACGCACACCATAAACTTACAATTACAATTATTTTTTTCATTTGAATTAATTTTCTGGTCTTGATAAACTATAGAATTTTTGAGTGATTGCGCTCACCCGTTTGCTGATGTCGGAAATATCCTTTTTCTGACCATAGGTCGCTTGCGCCTTGGTATCGTAATCGTCAAGCGCTTTTCGCATTTGCGGCATTTTTGCAGCCACGTCGTTGTATGTACGGGAATAATTCCCTTTCAAAACTTTTGACATATCATATTTTCCTCGTTTTTTAGGAGCGGACAATTCCGAACTCAATTTTTGCAACACTTGGATTTGGAATTCGATTTGTTCCACAGTTTCAGTAACATACGCCCAATGGCTTGCATGCAATTGATTTGGATATGCTGTCAACGAAGCAGCCAACGAACCACAATTCGACAAATATTTGTCGTCCTTATATTTTCGAGAGAGAGCCACCTGATGTTTTGATTCCTCCATATTGCCAAATCCACGTTGTGTCAGCAATTTTGTTGCCGAACGATAATCCACTTCAACTTGTTGTATAGAAGCTATGTTAGCCTTGATTGTCGGCGAGAAAGTCTTGCTATTTGCTGAATCAAGCAACCACGCCGCACGTTCGAAGCGCCAATTTTCTTTTGAAAAATTCCATGGCTTAGTAAACTTACAAACACTTGACTCATAGAATTTTCCAGCATACGCAGCCACAAATTTTCCCATCAACTCGGCATATTTTGCAGAATCAATCAACGAATATTTTTCAAAGATTTTAAATTTATCGGCAAGTTTTGAATACAATTCTTCGGGATCTTTGGTACAATTCTCACAATCGAACGATGCCATTGCCTCAATATCCTTCTCCACATCGCACACGAATTGGTTGCCCGAAATTGCCAACGATGGTGTATTTGCCACCTGCGTTTGGTAAAAATAAACAGACACGGAACAAATCAAAACGATTGTTCCCGCCAAAATCAACAACTTAATTATCTTATTCATAGTTTTATTTTTTCATATTAATCATCAGCGCCCTGTCCGTTGTAATCCTTCACAGGCCGAGACGAGGATTCTTGTTTTTTCGTTGTTTTGGGCGCAGTTGAAACAGCTGTAAAACTTTTCATATACGCCTCCTTATTAATTTCCTCAGCATTCAAATAATGTTGTGGATGGCTTTTCCCCGACATATAGCACGATTCCCAAATCGACTTCAACGACGGGCGTTCCGCCGAAACATACTGTTTCACAATTTTACTGTTATACGCATACAACGCATCAAACAAATCGGTGTCGAACACATCAAGTTCTTCTTTGAACCAACTGTCGTACGTTTCCAAATAAATCGTCAACAATGTGTTAACGAAAGTTTTCACTTGAATACTTCCCGAAGTAAACCGTTTCGATGCATCAACCTGAAAACCAAGTTCAACAGCCTTGTCAACCATTGCTGTCAAATCTTTCAAGCCTGTGTATTTTTCCATCACATCCTTCTTCTCCTGCAAGCCTTTGAAATCGTATGCGGCAAGCAATTCGTACACGCCTTTGAGGTCGCTGCAACTGTCCATTGAGGACTTTTCCCACACGTGTGGATTTTCCTCAAAATAACGAGTGCAACTAAACGGACGAGCCTGAACCACAGGCACTTCCACAACTTCAGGCGTACGCGAAAATCCTATCACCAAACCGATAATCAAGCCAAGCAGCGCACCACCGACACCGAATGCGATTGTTTTCACCATCTTATTGCCCTCGGTCTTTTCAACGCCCCGCAAAGCAATATCAACCTTAGCGTTCGACATATTATAGTCGATAGGAAATTCCATTTCCCCATTTCGAAAATCTTTTCCATCAATCTTCACAATAAATGAAGATATTTCCTGACCTTTTTCGTCACGAATCTTAAACGACGATTTATTCATTAGTTTTTTATAATCATTTGGTGTGATTTGGAATGCCGCCGCATCGCCACCAACACCAGTTTTACAAACAGTTTTACATCCTGATTTTTTCCAATACACCGACAGTTGTTCGTTTTTACAAACAACCAACGCCGAATCAAGCGTTTCATCTTTCCCGTTGTAAGGCACCCATCCTTCCGCATTCGTTAACTGCGGAATCACAATCATTTGCGACAATGGTTCGCTGGTCAAATCCTTCACCGACGATTTACACGTTACCATCAGCTTTTGACTTTCGTCAAGCAACAACACAGCCTCAAAATTCTGATAACCAGCCTGATAGTAATTTTGCAGATACGTATAAATATTTTCCGTCACCGACAAATAACGACACGCATAGTTTTTGGGAGTATCAAGATTTTCAATCCGTGCGTCAACACAGTTATATTCCTTGTTGAGTACCGCATCCAACGCCAACCACGATTCTTTTTTCGCCATTGTTTCCTTCACGCTCAAAATTCCTACAATGGTGGAAATCAGACTATTCCAGTCGGAATAACTTGGCGACATACCTACTGGAATTTGGCACCACACAGCAATATTGTCGTTCCAACGCGATGTTTGTCCAACTTTCAGAATGACCAAATAAAAGAATTTCTGCGTGAATTTTACGAACGTAAGAGGTTTTGTGTCCTTCAATTTTTCGCGAAATTCATCGGTTGAAGAGTCAAACACGCCGCTAATCCAAGACAAACGAATATCGGTAACGATACCTTCGTTCACAAAATTCGCAGATTTGTACAAGAAGTCGCTACTATACCCGTCGTTGGTTTCTTTTACGCAAACAGCTATCCTCTTCATTATTTTCTGAAATTCTTTTTAAGTTTTACAAAGAAACTTTTATCGTCTTCCTCGAACGTTGCGCGCGAAACAATTTCATTCAAGACCTTCATCGGAGAATCTTCCTTCAACATACAGTAGCTTTTAAAACACACATCGCCAATGGAGAATGGAATCACCAAAATTTTTGGTTTTACAGCATCTTTGCCCGCAATTGGTTTCACGTAACCATTCAGTTCACATTCGCGGCATACGTTGCGCACAGCTGTAACCAAACCTTTATAGTGTGTTTTCACATACTCGTTTGCTTTCTCGCGTCGTTCCGACGGTGTGTTTGCTTTGATTCTATCAGCTTTAGTCAGCACCACATAAATAGCATCGGTGTCGCGTTTGAATGGATTTTCCATAGGGTCTTCCACGTTCAAAATGTCTATCACATTCTCCAACAACGCATCCTGCCCTAATTCTATATCGTTTCCAATTTTGATTTTCTTTCCCGCTGCGCCGTATTCAATCACAAAGAAATGGATTTTTCTATTTCCTTCTTTATGATTATCGAGCAAAACCCGACGGAACGCTTTCGCAGCCTTATCGTAAGCAGGGTCGTCAAGCACAATATTGTGGGCTTCGGCATAGATTGCTGTCAGCAGCTCACCAGCGAGGTCAACAAACGTGAGAGGATAATATTTATCCGAATTTGCCATTGTCATATCAAAGCCCATTTCGGCAAAACTATCGGTTGGCGTACCATTTGGCAACACTGAAGTTGGACGGGAATCGTGTTGGTTGAACAAATCCGACAACGCATCAAAATACGGGATTCCCTGTCCTTTTTTGTTGGTGATACCATAGCCGGCACGGCGCGCAGTATTTAAAATAGAACCAATTGCGCACGATTTTCCAGAGTTTTTTACGCCCCAAAAATAAATCTCCGTCGATGTTTTTTCAATTTGTTCCACCGCATCGCAATCCACCGATGGAATATCAATGTTGCTCAAATTTTTCTGCAACGATTGGATAAACATCGGATCAACGCCAGCTTCTTGAATCAAATCCTCATACGTAATATATGCGTGGTCAAGCAGTTCGTTGATACAATCGGTGTTGAAAACATTATGGTCATCAGCAATGATTTTCAAAATTTCAGGACGAGCAATCGTGCCTTCTTTCATTTGTTTTTCCAATTCGGCAAAATGTTCGTTTTCCTTCAGCATCCGCAAGGATTTCGCAAATTCCTTCAAATCGAATTGGGCTCGTTTTTCGGCTTCCTTCATCAACTTTTTCGCCTCAAGCGAGAATCGGCCTTCTGGAAATTCCGCCAAATATTTTTTAACTTCGTCAATATTCTTTTTGTTGGTATTTTGCCAGCGCATTGTGTCGGTTTTCCACGTGCGGATTTTTCCGATTCTGATGTTCGCCTCAATGCGGTTTGGTCCCATCGGGTATTTTCGGATATATTCCGAATAACTTTCCTCTGTATTCTCGCGCGCCGCGGCCTCCCAATCTTTCGGTTCCTGCCCAGCGATTAATTTTTTCACTTCCTCGCGAAGCACGTTTCCGAACTCACCGCCAGTGTTTTTGTACTCGCACAGTTCGTCGAACGTCACAATTCCACTGATTATAAACTCCGAAATCTCCGAAGCTGAATAATCACTTATATTATCGAATATTTCTTCTTTTGTTGGCATAACTTTTTATTTTTTCTATTGTTCTATATCGTTAAATTTCAAACGTATCATCGTCGTATTCTTCTATTTTCAACGGCTGTTCCTGTTGTGGGACAGATTGTTCGGGAATTTGTTCCTCGTAATCTTCTTCGGCTGTCCAATCCTTTTTACCAAACAATGAATTTGGATTTTTCACTGGCCGACGTTGAAGCAACCACGGCAACGCCATACAAAAATAGCCTACCAACGCCCACAATATTGCACGCCATTGGAACGCAACCGAGTTCGTGAATTTTTGTTTTAAATTATTGAAATTGCTGGTGATGTCGTATGTTGCCTTATAGGGTTCCATATCGCCATCGTAGAATTTTTTGCTCGACCACGATTCCAACGTCGTTTTCCACATTTCCACGCCAGACTGGATTTTCGTCAGGTTTCCAATCACAAACACATTCCATACGCTTGACTGACGAGCTTTGTCAATCCATTGTTCTATTTCTAACTTTTTCGTCTGATAGTCAAATGATTCCGTTTGTGTAGCGAATGACGGCTGCAATTGCAGACGCATCAATTCAGCCTGCGCATTTTTTTCAGGTGACTTACTTTGCAACGTTTTTTCAATCCGTTCTTCCACATAGGCGTCGTAATTTTCGAAAATACTTTTCGAAGAATCTATCGACATGGCAAATTCTTCCATTATTTCCGATTTGTTGCTATACACCGTCCAAAAATGTTTAAACGGAGAAATTGTCACCAACAGCACAAGCACCACAACAGAAAGCACCACACCAATTCGTTCCAACACAATGCTGCGGGTAAAATTCTTTTCCACCGCCTTCATTTGCTGTGTTCCCACGAACACCACAAACATTACGAGGAACGATGCGATTGCCCACAACGCCGACACAAGCAAATTCGTGTCGTACAAATATGCAGCACCCGTAAACGTGACATACGAAATCATAATCATTGCAAGAAATGCAACAATATGACCCCAAGAAAATTTCAGTGTTTCATTCATGTAGTAATCCTCCTTTTTCTTTACTCTCCATATAATTTTTCGGTTTTGCGAAGAATGTCGCCAATTTGCTTACTTGCGGCGGAATCAAACTGTTCAACCTCACTTGCATACAACAACCCCATTGTCACAAAATTCTCCCACTTCGGGAAATTATCCCAGAACGATAGATTCAGCAACGTAACCATATTTGAAAAATCAATCTGCGAACTTTGTTCAAGCACCGTCAATGCTTGTTTTACATCCTGACGTTTGAATTGAGCTGTCATTGCCAATGGTGAAATATCAGCGATTTTCACATTGCAAGCCGTTGCTTTTTCCTGAATTTTCTTCACTTCGTCGAAGCCCATATACGCACGGCCGAACGTTCCCACAAACTTGTTCAACTCAAACGTGATGAAATCAGCAACCGCATTCACCGAGTCGTGGCCGCCATACAAACTTTGATATTGGGTAACGCCTTCGGACAACGTTTTCGCCACATTGAAACGTTGGAACAAAGTCATCAACGCATATGTGATTTCCTCAGCGTGTGGCAACATTGTGCGAAGTTCCTCCACATTATTATTAATGTACTGCATCCAAAACGAAATCACCGATTGCACAAGCCCATCGGCATTCGAAGCATCTTCCACTTTTTGTACAGAAACGACATCTGCAATTGTAAATCCTTGTTTTTCATACAATTGAGCCAAATCTTCTTCCGAAAACGAATAATGCGCCAACAATTTTTCGGTATTTTGCTCCGCCGAATCCTTCATATCAATTTCACACTGACGGCGTATCATCTGAATGGCAGCAGTCGTGTTTGCCAATTCTTCAGGAGCCTGAAGTACAAGCGCATCGTACACAACTTTCCGAATGTCATCGGATTGCACCATCAAATCATCAAGTATTTTACCGAATAATTCTTGATTTTGTCCAATGTTCAAATCCAACATTGCCCGCATATCGCCAATCGTTTTTTGCAATGTGGCATTTTTTTCTCCATCATTTTTATGATAAACACGAAGCCAGTTCACAATACCATCGCGAATCTGCGAAACATTCACCTCGTCAGGTGTTGGTTCCGCACTTCCCGATTGGGTATCGAATTTTGCGATCAAAGCGGCAAACACACTTGTAAAACTTGCATTTTGATTCCAAAGGAACGAAAATAACGTTGGCCAATGTTTACATGCAATGTTGTTTATTTTTGGAGCGACAAGTTTACAAAAATCCGATTGATACACCGCAGCCGCCTTGCTACCAACCACTTGGCGCGCATAATCGTTCAACGCCAATATATCGTCCTCATTCACTAAATCTTGCGTGGCAGCAGAAACAAATTGCGGCAGCAATTCATTCACCTTCTGATTGATAGCATCCGACAACAACGGCAAATCTCCACGTGCATCAACATCAGAATAATACGCATCAAGCATAACTTTTAGCACATCGGCAACCGACAACATTACGCCAACACTCTGTTGTTCAGCTTGTTTTGCTGTTTTATCATCATTCTTTCCACATTCATTGATTGCACGCAAAGTCCGTTTGTATGCCTTAAAAACCTCAACAGGAAACGTTTGCACCGAATGAGCGTCAGCCCACGCCAACGCTTCGTCAATCAATTGTATATTTTGCTGAATATCTTGTGTTTTCATAGTCTTGTAGTTTAAAATTCAAACATTCCCGAATCAAGCCAAGTTCCTTTTTCGGTGGCAACATTCCTTATTTGCACATCAACGCAGGTTTCCGTCAGGATTTCACCTTTCGCATCGGTTATTGATGCAAGCGCCAACGAATCTTTGTCAATGCCGTTGCGTTCGACCACAACTGTTAGCGGAAGCCGTTCCTTCAAATCATTCATATTTTTTTCTATTTCAGCAGCAACCTCATCATCGGTCATTGCCATATTGCCATTTGCAATAGCCTGACGGCGGATTTTTTCAACCAACTTGGTTTGATTCACATCAATTGCATACACAACTCGGTTCGGATACGAATCAACATCAATTTGTCGTGCAAACAAGTTCGTCGGGAACTGTTTTACCGTAACCGTACCTTGTTTAATAATCGGTGTGAGAATATAATTGGTGCGAACGCCGCTTTTCGGACCTTCCACAAACTGCACCGCCTTCGACGAATCCACACTTTTCATATAGTCGTCGAACTGCACCGAGAATTGGTTATACGCATTTGGCGCAGCCGCTTTATTGCTCAGCAAAGCCCCCACAGGCACAATCGTCTTGAAATTCGAAATGTAGCCAGTGTTCTGAGCAAACGGATACCACAATCCGACAAAACTATTATTGAGCACAAGCAATCTATCGGGCGAAACCGCATAATATTTCAAGAAAATATCACGAATCGGCATAAGCGAAGCCAACCGCCCCGTAAGCAAAATCACATCACAGGAATAAGCGTGAAGCATTGTAGCGACTTTCTTCAACAGCGGTTCGAATTCATCGCGCACCATATCGGCAACCCGTTTCGCGCTGAACGACCATTGCAACTTGGTCAAGTCAACATCACATGTTTTTTCGCCTTTATTTTGCAACCAACTGTTCACCCCAGCCTTGAAACTTTCCACAAGTTGCTCATTCACAGGATTTTTGCCAGCAAAATCAGCATACTCAACAACACAGTCGCAACTATTTTTGCCGAGCAAATCCAAGAAATGCGTCACCAACGGAATACTATAACATATTGTAACCGCCGAGCGCACATTTTCGTTAATTGCTGCCGTAGGATTCTGTCCGAAGAAATCACGGACAAATTGGCGATATAAATCTATCGACAAGGCACTCAACGCTTTGCGCAATGCGCTATTTTCATCATCAAGCACCGCCTGAATCATTTTTTGCAACAAACTATTTCCAGCGGTGTGGAACATATCGTTGAACAACGGATTTGGCGTTATTTGTACATTTTCGTCTGTTTCGTTGTAAGTATATTCATTCACAGCCATATCGACCAATTCCGCACCAATGTCAACCGTGGCAATGGTGAGAGGCACATCTTTGCTTTGCTGGAACAATGTGAAAAATTCTTTTGCGCATCCTTTATATTTATAGGCGATTTCGCTATACAGATACACCAACTGAGAACACGTTGGTTCGTCGAAATTCCACGTCTTGTTGTCAGCATTTCGTTTCGTTTGTGGCAAGATGGTGATTTTTGTGTCACGCAATTCAAAGAATTTTCCAAACAACACCGACGCGTCAACAGCGCAATTCAGCATTGCATCACGCTCCGACTTCAGCAATGCCGACGAACCAGTCACAATTATATTACGTAACTGACGAGGTTGCAACATTGCACTTTCGCCCGAACGCGAGCGGTATTCCACACTATTGATTTGGATATATGCCTGATTTATCATTTCCAGAAACGCAAATGTCATCAACGAACGGCGCGAGAAACGATTTGCCTGTCCGCCGATTCCGCCAACACTCAATTCGCCCGAATTGGAAATATACCGTGACAAATTTGGGATTTCCTCTATTTGCCCTGTTCCTTGTTCTCCTTTCAAAACGACATTACTCCACGGTTCGCTGCTCGGTGCGGAATCCCATAAGAATTTCTTCGGACTTGAACATTGGAATTTCGTCTGCGCATTTGCTTCGCACGCCGTGGAAGCGTTTATCAATTCCAGAGCTTCGTCGCCCAAGCGCACATAGCTTGGATACACAAACTGACGGCTTTTATTGGGCCCGCACGTGCCAAAACTTGCTTGTCTGAATGCCAAACGCATGCCAAACGCATCGGAACTTTTACGTAACGAAACAGAATCGTCGGTACTTGTCGTAGGGTTGGTGAAATTCACCAGCCGCAACGGGCAAACCGAACCGAAATCATCTTTTTCAACCAACAAAGCCGCAGTAGTATCATTGCCAACACTCACAACCATATCCACCGGTCGAACTTGCTCCGCATTGTAGCGGTGCAGACTCACAAACGGCAATGAATCAGTTTCAGCAATGCAGTCTATCAAAAACAAATATGAAGTTATAAACGCATAGCGATGCATATCCTCGTCAATCAGCTGCGAGACATCGGTTTTATCAGGGTAAAACAGACTAAACAGCGAATCATACACAAACGAGCCGCCAAGCTGTTTTGCACAATAATCCATCATCAAAAGTTCATTGCGACAGAGACCAAAATCCAATTTTTCAACCGACGAATCGCCAAAAACGGGATATTCATTATTTTTCTGTTCCACAACGCCGAGCGACTCTTTATCACGAGCTCGTGTATCAAGCGCAAGCACCACATCGTACGACAAAACGCCATCGCTTGACTTGTGAGGGATTAATTTGAAACGACTCCAATTAAGAGGTCCCAACTTTCTGTAAATTACCTCACCGCTCTGTTTTTTCCGCTGGTAGAAATATGGCAACGGCAACCAAGTATTTTCAAACTTTGACACATTTCTTTCAAACGCCTGAAAATCAATGGTATAAATTTTTCCATTCTCAAGTTCCTCCCCCTCAACGGCAACTGGATTGATGCCATTTTTCTTCAACAGCGAGATGGAAATTGGCTGGTCGGGAGCAAGCCATCCATTTTCCACAAGCGGACGCAGATTAAAATACGCCACCGTGGTAGTGTCGTCCTCTGGATTCTTTTCCTCCAAGCGATACACCGCATCAATACCGCACCGTTTGTTCACAGGATTAATCCATTCGTAAAAATATTTACAAAAGCCATCCTGCTTTTGCAGATTAATCCGCGTCGCATACAACTGAATACCAGTATTTGCAATCAATGAAAGTGTTTTCATGTTATCGTTTCGATTCGTTAATTTTTATATGCATCTTGTTGTGTTTCATTACATAACAAAGAATTTACTTTTTTAATTTTCTCGCAAATCATCAAATCAATTCACAATGCACGAGAATTTCCCAAAGATAGAAATTTTTTCTATCCCTTTCGAGAGAATCTTCATTTTTTCTTAACAAGAAATTATCCGTTTTTGCTCTGTAATAAAGGCATGAAAAAAGGCCGCCACACCGTGACAGCCTCCTATATAATTGAACAATAACTATCAAAAACAAACAATAATTAACATAACTCGTTTTGAACGAACCGCCTATTTTCAAGGGTTTACAGGTGGTATTTTTTAGTTTTGTTGTCCTATAGGGATTCGAACCCCAACTAACAGATCCAGAGTCTGCTGTGCTACCATTACACAATAGGACAAAAAGAAGACCTCGACAAACGAGGTCTTTCAATTTTCTGTATTATTCTGCAACAACTTCGAAAGGAACGTTTACAACGATACCTTTGTAAAGTGTGATTTTGCAAGAATATGAACCAAGTTCTTTGATTGAAGTCTCTTTCAAAGCAATTTTGTGACGATCGATTTCGTAGCCAGCTTTTGAAAGTGCTTCAGAAACTTGGATTGCATTGACAGAACCAAAGATTTTGCCAGTTGCGCTTGCCTTCGTAGCAATAGTAAGAGAAACTGCTTCAAGTTTCGATGCCATTTCCATAGCTTCGTTTTTGATTTTCTCTTCCTTGTGAGCGCGTTGCTTCATTGTTTCAGCGTGTTGTTTCTTTGCTGATTCAGTTGCTCTAATAGCGAAACCTTGTGGAATCAAATAATTTTCTCCGTAACCATTCTTAACAGTCACGATTTCATTCTTCAGTCCTAAATTAGGAACGTCTTTTACCAATATAATTTCCATAGGGCGTACTATTTTAACAAGTCAGTTACATAAGGTAATAAAGCAAGGTGACGAGCACGCTTGATTGCAGTAGCAACTTTCTTCTGATATTTGATTGAAGTTCCAGTGATACGACGAGGAAGAATCTTTCCTTGCTCGTTAAGGAATTTTTTCAAATATTCAGGATCTTTATAATCAATGTATTTGATGCCTAATTTTCTGAATCGGCAATATTTTTTCTTTTTAACTTCTACCGAAGGAGGAGTCAAGTATCTAATTTCTGATTGTGCTTGTGCCATAACTATTCGTTTTTAGAAGATTCTTGAACATTGTTTCTTTTCTTTTCAGCATACGCAATTGCATGTTTGTTCATCTTTACAATAAGACTACGCAACACACGTTCGTCACGTTTGAATGCTACTGATAGTTTGTCAATTGACTCACTATCTGCTTTGAACTCATAAAGGTAGTAAAAACCAGAGCTTTTTTTATCGATGGCGTACGCCAACTTCTTCAAGCCCCAATTTTCAGAATGAACGATTTCGCCGCCCAATCCCTTTATAAGCTGTTCATACTTCTTAACCGATTCCTCTGCCTGAGACTCAGACAAAACGGGAGTTAAAATGAAAACGGTTTCATACTGATTTACCATAACAGCTAAATTGTTTAATTTGTTAATAAATTTTTTTCGGTGGCAAAAGTAATCAAATTCTTCGTTTTACCTAAAATCTTGCGATTTTTTTTCTTCATTTCATGAAAACACTTGCTAAAAATCCATAAACATCCATAGAAAACGGACAAGAATGCACGATTTTGCAGAGAAAAATCGGAATACCGTTTGAAATAACGAAAAAGTTTATATTTTTGCATTGCTTTTTCAAAAGCAGTTCGGTCAGGAAAGTTGGGTGAGTGGCTGAAACCAACAGTTTGCTAAACTGTCGAACGGGATTACCGTTCCGGGGGTTCGAATCCCCCACTTTCCGCAAACATAGAAAGCACGCTGATTAGCGTGCTTTTGTTTTTTCCCTTCCGCATCTTTTTCCTTACTCTATTGTGTATGTGAGAAATTTTTCCGTACTTTACACAAACAAAGATTTTGTGAATTTTTCAAAAATAAATGTTTATGAACGGAAGTAAGACATATCTTTTTAGTATTGTGTTGGTTGCGGTAATTGGTGGTTTACTGTTTGGCTACGACACGGCAGTGATTTCTGGTGCGGAAAAAGGTTTGCAGGCATTTTTCGCCGCGGCGACTGATTTCACATACACCGATGGGTGGCACGGAATTACGTGTTCAAGTGCACTCATTGGCTGTATTATCGGTAGTGCATTATCGGGATTGTTGGCGACACGGCTTGGAAGAAAAAAGTCGCTGTTCGTTGCTGGCGTGCTATTTTTCTTGTCCGCCCTTGGTTCTTGGTATCCTGAATTTTTATTTTTCAACTATGGTGAACCGTCGTTTAGTTTGTTAATAGCATTCAATTGTTATAGAATACTTGGTGGAATCGGTGTGGGACTTGCATCGGCAATTTGCCCGATGTACATAGCCGAAGTCGCGCCCGCAAATATGCGTGGAACATTGGTTTCGTGGAACCAGTTCGCCATTATTTTCGGTCAGTTGGTGGTGTATTTCGTGAATTTTGTGATAATGAAGAATCACACCATTCTCGACGTAGTTGACGCCGATTGGTATATGGCCACAGGTTGGCGCACCATGTTTGTGAGCGAAGGTTTTCCTGCTGGAATATTTGCATTGCTGATTCTTGCCGTTCCCGAAACGCCTCGATATCTTGCCCTTAATGGCAGTGACGACAAGGCTTTGCACGTACTTTCACGCATCAATGGCGAGGAAAAAGCCAAAGGTATTCTTGCCGAAATACACGAGAGTGCGGTGGAAAAGACGGAAAAACTGTTCACGTACGGTTTCCTCGTTATTTTTGTGGGAATAATGGTAAGCGTGTTCCAGCAGACAGTCGGAATCAATGCGGTGTTGTATTACGGTCCACGAATTTTCGAAGAAATGGGAATGGACAACCCAATGACGGTTCAAGTGATAATGGGAATTGTAAATATTTCGTTTACACTTTTGGCTGTGTTCACGGTTGAAAAACTTGGGCGCAAGCCGTTGCTTATTGTAGGTTCGCTTGGCATGGCTGTAGGCGCATTCGGCGTGATGATTTACTTTATGTTGGGCGGATTCGAAGGCTCGTTGCCGGGAATGTTTGCCGCAACAAGCATAATGGTTTACACCGCAAGTTTCATGTTTAGTTGGGGACCAATTGCATGGGTGTTGATAGCTGAAATTTTCCCGAACACAATCCGTGGCGCAGCTGTGGCAATCGCCGTTGCTTTCCAATGGATTTCGAACTTCATAGTAAGTTCCACATTCGTTTCAATGTTAAATTGGTCACCTTCGGGAACGTATTCAATATTTGGCATTGTGTGCGTGGTTGCCGCAATTTTCGTATGGAGACTTGTTCCTGAGACCAAAGGCAAGACGTTGGAAGATATGACGAAATTGTGGGGAAGAAAGTAACAACACTCGCCGTTTTATAATTTTCCGCCATATGTGAATCCAAGCGATTCCACAGTATTTCGTACATCATCGTCGCTTACCGTGCCTTCCACTACAACGGTTCCCGCCGTAAGGTCAACTTGTGCGGAAGTTACGCCTGCTAATTTTGCAATATTGGTTTCTACGCTCATTTTACAATGATTGCAACTCATACCAATTACTTTGTATGTTACAGTTTGTCCCATAGTTTGTATTGTTTTATGTTTATATTTCAATAGTAATGCGTTGATTATCAACAAGAAGAAAACCACACTCAAACCTATCTTCCAAAACGGAATCGCAACATAGCAACAATCTTTTGTGGTTTGCAAGACTGAAAACCATTCCCGTGGCATATAGTTGTCTATCATAATGCCAAAGAAATACGCTCCTAACACGATGCTCAACAGATATAAAATCACAGTGCGTGTGCCCATAACTTTCTTAACCACAAGAACAGATGCAAAATTCACCGCAGGTCCCGCCATAAGGAAAACCAATGCCGCACCTGGCGTTAATCCCTTGAGCATCAAGGCGGCTGCTATTGGAATTGAACCTGTAGCGCACACGTACATTGGCACAGCAATAAGCGTCACCGCCAACATTTCAAGCAACGGATAATTGGTAAATTGCAAAAGAAATGAATCGGGAACAACTATAGTGATAGCTCCAGCAAGTAACAATCCTATTACTATACGACCACCCAAATCCTGCAACATTGTTACGTATCCATATCGCAACGCCGCCACGATTCGGTTTTCTGAAGAATTATTGTTTGTTTTACAAACATCACATGATTGCTGTTCCTCCCGCTGTGTTTCTTTATCAAAGAGTGCAACCAAACTTCCAGAAAACAATGATGTTACGAGTGCCGCTATCGGTCGAATCACTGTAAATGCAAGACCAAAAACAGAATATGTGGCAAGAATCGAATCAACCCCCGTTTGCGGTGTGGAAGTAAGAAAAGCTACAGTAGCACCTTTCGAAGCGCCTTCTTTCCGCAACGACATTGCCGTAGGCAAAACGCCACACGAACACAAAGGCAACGGAATTCCAAACAGCGCAGCCCACAAAATTGAAGAAAACGAATTTTTCGATAAATAATTTGTATAGAATCGCTGTGGTACAATTACATGCAACAATCCCGCACACAAAAAGCCAAACATAAGAAATGGAACCATTCCTACAATCAATCGCCAAAAAGATTCTAAATTTGCCATCTCATAGTATTTATTGGCAAATGTATCTTTTTTTTTGCTTCGTGCAATCACAACTATTTAGTAATATTTCCACAAAACATCTATATTTGTAAAAAATATACGTATGGTTTTACAAGGTTTAGACATCGCAGTTATCTTTCTGTACATTGCAGTCATAGTTTTCATTGGAATTTATTTTAAGCGTCAAGCGCAAAAGGACAAAACTTCGTATTTACTTGGAGGAAGAAAAATGCCGTGGTATATGCTCGGACTTTCCGACGCATCGGGAATGTTCGACATTTCCGGAACAATGTGGTTGGTTACATTATTATTTGTATATGGACTCAAAAGTATCTGGATTCCTTGGCTTTGGCCAACATTCAACCAGATTTTCCTGATGATGTTTCTTTCCGCATGGCTCCGTCGTTCCAACGTAACCACGGGTGCTGAATGGATTCAAACCCGATTCGGAAACGGACGCGGAAGCGTGCTTTCACATTGGATTGTGGTTTGTTTCGCATTATTGATTGGTCTGTCTATGCTTTCGTATGGATTTGTGGGACTTGGAAAATTCCTCACCTTGTTCATTCCGTGGGAATCGGTTTGTGCATTCTTACACATTTCAACTGATTGTATTCCAGCGATGTACATTCCACACGTATATGGCATTTTCTTCACGTTGTTCGCCACATTCTACACCATTCTCGGTGGTATGATTAGCATAGTGTGGGCTGATGTAGTTCAATACAGCATCATGACTGTGGCATCTATCGCCATTGGAAATATTGCAATGTACAATGTAAGTCCAGAAACGCTCGCCGCACTTACGCCTGAAGGCTGGAACACGCCTTTTTTCGGCTCAAATATCGACATTGACTGGACAGGAACGTTGCACGAAGTAAACACTAAAATAGCCGAAGATGGTTACTCGTTGTTTAGCTTATTCTTTGGCTTTATGTTTATGAAAGGTATCTTAGTAAGTTTTGCGGGACCAGCACCTACTTACGATATGCAGAAAATCCTTGCGAACAAAACACCGCAGGACGCATTGAAAATGAGCGGCTCGGTTTCGGTTATCCTCAATCCTGTCCGTTATTTTATGGTTTCGGGTTTCGCAATTTTGGCAATCGCTTTTTACGATGAATTGAATCTTTCTGTGAACGGCGTGATAGATTTTGAACAAATTCTACCTGCCGCGATGGTGAAATTCTTACCTGCTGGATTGCTCGGATTGTTGTTGGTTGGACTGTTGGCAGCGTTCATTTCCACCTTTGCAGGAACACTCAACGCTACACAAGCGTATATCTCAAACGACATATACCTAAAATACATCAAGCCCGAAGCTACGCCGAACGAACAAAAACGATTGAACTATATTATTGGCATTTCGGCAGTAGCATTCAGCACGATTTTGGGATTTGTTCTGAAAAACATCAACGAAATTCTTCAAATTGTAACGGGAGCGTTTTACGCCAGCTACATTGCATCGAACGTGCTCAAATGGTATTGGTGGCGCTTCAACGGCGAAGGTTATTTCTGGGGGATGCTCACGGGTATTTTATCGGGTGTTGTGATTGGAACCATCCAAATTCTTGCGCCAGAAATTATTACCGACAATTTTAGTTTTATTCCGACAAGCTTGATTGCGTTATACACGTTCCCAATCACGTTAATAATCTCATTGATTGGTTGTTTGCTTGGAACACTTCTCACATCTCCAACCGACGAACATACGCTGAAATCGTTCTATTCTTCAATTCGTCCGTGGGGTTGCTGGAAACCTGTATTGAAATTAGTACAGCAAGAACAACCATCATTTGAGCCAAACAAACGATTCTGGAAAGATCTTGGCAACGTTGCCGTCGGTATTGTAACGCAAACAGCGATTGTTGCCATGCCAATTTGCTTAACATCACGGAATTGGACTGGCTTTTTCGTGACAATTTCAATCATTGCCATTGGCGTAATTACACTGAAATTCACATGGTGGGATAAATTGGACGAGATTTAAAACAAGAATTCTTGCTTACGGATTATAACTAATGCATCAACATTATCGAATACAATTTTTTTGACACAGTATCAAATCCTGTTTGAATTTTTTCACTTGTTGTTTGCGAGGTTTGTGCATTCCTGCGGTGTAATGCCAGATTTGTCACTCGTTGACGCCTGCCTGTTATATGACTCAACGCCGCATTGGTAACAATTCCGATATAACAAATTATAAACGCAGCAGCATCCAACTGAAGTTCAAGTTGATATTCCAACGAACATTTTATATTGGATTTATTAAATTTCCGTCTTTGACAATCTTATCTTTAGGAAACTCTGTTCCCGTAAATCTCGTATGGAATAACGTTTGAGGTATAAAGAATTATCAATAAAAAAAGGAATCTCAAAATTTCGAGATTCCTTCCAATGAAAAATTATTTACAAAAACACTAATTCAAGAATTTCTCACTTGGGTGGGCAACTGCCGAACGTCTTGCATCACGACTCTTCAACGCCAAATCGTGGATTTCAAAGCTCAACGTTACTTCGTGGGTACCACCAGTTGACAATCCAGCATTTGAAATTGTCATATCGTAGCTATACAAGAATTGGTATAGTTGTTTTTTGTCTTTTGAATACTTGATATAACCAATTGTAAGAATCAAAGCATCGAAGCTCTTTGTTTTCAGGCTATTAGCAATATCTTCGATTGAAGCCTTTTTCATAAACTGTTTACGAGCCCAACAACCTAAATAAAGCGATGACATAAACGAAACTTTTGATGGAATTGTCGTGTTCAAACCAAATGTGAATGTTTTAGAACCTGATTCCGAGCCTTTAAACCATTGGTTAGCTTCTGCTTGATTTTCGAATATAAAACCTGGACAAACCAAGAAATATCTGTTGTGGAAACCTTGTCGGTTGATACGGAACTGCATATATCCGTGAAGGTCGAATTTCATTGGAAGTGGAGCTTCTTGACCATCATCAATCCACGACATATCTGGTTGAGAAAGGTGGTGGAATGCCACACCAAAAACACCTGTTGCCAAATATTTAATAGGTGTCTGTTTGATATTGAACTGAACAGCTGCACCAGCATTATAATCGAACACACCTTGATGTTGGTGGGTTTCACCATCAGGATATACGAATTCAGTTTCATAGATTGCACCAAAACGAGGATCCAACTGGTCGGTGAACGTGAAATCATCGTAACTAATGCTCTTATATACATATTGAGCACCAGCACCAATCTGGAACATCAAGTCGGGCAATACGCGGATTTGTTTTGCGTAAGCCAAACCACCTTGAAACGTGTTAAGAAAATTCTTTCCTTGTGAGTTACGTACTAAAAAAGCACCGATACCACCTTGTGCGAATTTCACATCAAAGTAGTCAAAACTCAAACTTTGTGTACTCCAATCACCTGGAACAGCAGTCCATAAATGACGGTCGGAAACAGTTCCACGCAAACCTGGATTAATACCCGTCATAGCAGGATTATAATATGTTTCCTTCAGGTAATATTGAGAAAAGTTCGGATCCTGAGCCTGCAACATATTTGCGAATAGCAAAGATGATATTAAAGCAATAATAGAAATGTAAATCTTTCTCATTGTATTCTTTCTTATTATTTTCAATTCATTTTTTATTTTTCCTGCCAATTTTAGATACTATGCAGTTGTGCAAATATAAGAAAAAAAATAAAGATTGCTTGAAAAAGCCCGATTTTTTTGAGGTAAAAGCAAAAAAATGTTTTTCGACTTTTCTTTTTTTCTTTTTAGGTGATTGAAAATAAACACATTAGTAAGTTTACAACTCGGTAACTTTATTTGCATGCTTTTCCATCTTTTCTATGAAATATTGCATTTTTCCATCTATATCGAACCTGATTTCGTTTTTATCCACAGATAATATTCTATATTTGCGCAAAATATTTTGAAGCGCTCGTCGTTATTTATATATGTATTATAAAAAAATTATAACGGTATTGTTGATTTTTCTATGTACGGCCTGTGCCTCGCATAAAAAAATGGTGAAAAAAGCGGAATTAGCGTATGCCAACGGGGAATACTTGAAAGCCGTTGAACTCTACGAGCAGCTTGCCGAAGGCGAAGAATCGAAATACATAAAAACTTCATACCAATATATCATTGCCGAGTGCTACCGCCATCTAAATGACTCAAAAAAAGCGGAAATCGCCTACAAAAAAATTGCAAAACAAAAATCATCAAAGGAAAAAACTGCCACCTACTGGTATGGCTATTATTTGCTGAAATCGGAGAAATTCGACGAGGCGGAAAAAATGTTTAAAGCATACAAAAAGTCAAATCCCCGCGACCATCGCGGCGCAAATGGTATTTTGTCGTGCTCGCTCGCCGTGGCGTATAAAGAAAAACCGACGCGCTACCTCGTTGAAAACATTAAAGTGCTGAATTCCAAGTTCAACGATTTCTGTCCAATGTATTCCGACAATAGCTACGATGCAATTTATTTCACTTCATCACGAATTGAAGAAGGTGTGAAACCTCAAATAAATCAAGTTTCGGGAATGAATTTCACCGACATTTACGAGGCTCGCTACGACAGAAAAGGGAAATGGAAAGAACCTGAAAAAATCTTGGATTCCACTGTAAACTGTGAATTCGATGATGGAAATGTTTCTATTTCATCGGATGGTTTTACTATGTATTTCACCCGCTGTTTGCAGGAACCAGGCAAGCAACTCGGTTGTCAGATTTATACTAACACATATAGAAACGGTTCGTGGCATTCCACCCAGCTGGTGGAGATTGTTCCCGATTCAATTTCCATCGGGCAACCTGCTATTTCCCCTGACGGGCTGACATTATATTTTAGTTCACGAATGAAAGGCGGACACGGCGGCGCAGATATTTGGAAAGTGGAACGGGCTTCGGAAAACGGAGTGTGGGGACGACCGATAAACCTGGGAACTTCAATCAATACCGAAGGCGACGAAATGTTTCCTTATGTACGGCAGGATGGGACTCTGTATTTTGCCTCTGATGGATTGCCTGGTATGGGCGGACTCGATATTTTCAGGGCTGTGAAAGGCGACGATGGAAAATGGAAAGTCACTAATATGATGTATCCTATAAACTCCTCGCAAGACGATTTTGGTATTGTGTTTCAAGGAAATAAGGAACAAGGTCTGCTGACCTCAAACAGAAAAGGTACTCGAGGAATGGAAGATATTTATTCATTTGAATTGCCAGAACTAAAACTTGCCGTTGAAGGATCCATGATTGACATTTCCGTAAACAAACCGATTGTTGAGGGCGATGTGACGCTGATTGGCAGCGATGGTTCGCTACAAACTGCTAAAACAAAACAAGACGGGACATATTCATTTAAACTGGAACAATACACCGACTATATTATAATAGGTTCGTATCAAGGTTTTTTGAAACAGAAAGTTCAAATTTCCACAGCTAATATCGGCGACGACACCACGTTTAAACAGAATCTTGACCTGATTACGATGAGTAAACCTGTGGAAATACCTAATATCTACTACGACCCCGGCAAATGGACCCTTAACGAAGCCTCGAAATCGGCGTTGGAACAGTTAGGGAAATTGTTGGACGATAATCCAAACATCACAATTGAATTGGGTGCCCACACCGATATGGTAGGCGATGCAAATGCCAACCTTCAGTTGTCGAAACGCCGTGCGCAGGCTGTTGTGGACTACTTGGCACAACGCGGCTACGATGTTGACCGACTTGTGGCTAAAGGTTACGGAGAATCGGTACCTGTTGTCGTGACTGAAGAAATTGCAAAACAAGACACTGCTTTTGTGGTTGGAACAAGCCTTTCGCAGGAAGTAATTGAAAAACTGCCCAAAGAAACTCGAGAAAAAGCAAATCAAATAAACCGTAGAACCGAGTTGAGGATATTATCAACCGACTATATTCCAAAACCAGAATATTTCGTTCGCCAGAAAAAGAAACAATTTGCAAAACGATAATCCTAAAATTTTAAATTCATTGAATGGGATTTCTTAGATTTATTCTTTTTCATTCAAAATTATTTTTATATTTGCACTCGTAAAAACAACGATATGCTTTTAGAAACTGTATTTGTGGTAGTCGTGGATGTCATTCAGTAATGAATGGTGTTTGACTATTTCCAATATAAAGCACCATTCTTCACTAAGTCTGGTGCTTTTTTATTTCGGGGCACATCAAAGGATTTAAGAATTAAAAATTAAGATACAATGGGATTTCCGTTACGAAGCGAAACATCGACGCAAGGCCGTCTGATGGCAGGAGCACGAAGCTTATGGCGTGCTAATGGTATGAAAGAAGAACAAATTGGCAAACCTATCATTGCCATTGCAAACTCGTTTACACAATTTGTTCCTGGTCACGTACACCTACACGAAATTGGTCAAAAAGTCAAAGCTGCCATCGAAGCACAGGGCTGTTTTGCGGCTGAATTCAACACAATCGCAATCGACGACGGAATCGCAATGGGACACACGGGAATGTTGTACTCCCTCCCCTCGCGTGAAATCATCGCCGACAGCGTGGAATATATGTGCAACGCTCACAAAGTTGACGCTCTCGTTTGCATCAGCAACTGCGACAAAATCACTCCGGGAATGTTGATTGCCGCCATGCGTCTGAACATTCCTACAATTTTCGTCTCGGGCGGACCTATGGAAGCCGGCGTAATCAACAAAGAAAAATACGACTTGATTGACGCCATGGTTATGGCTCTCGATTCAAACGTTGACGACGCCACCCTCGACGCTGTTGAGAAAAACGCCTGCCCTACCTGTGGCTCTTGTTCGGGTATGTTCACGGCTAACTCAATGAACTGTTTGACAGAAGCTCTTGGTTTGTCGCTTCCGGGCAACGGTAGCATTGTGGCAACGCACAAAAATCGTGAGAATTTGTTCATCCGTGCGGCAAAACAAATCGTTGAAAATACTAAGAAATACTACTACGACGGCGACACATCGGTTCTTCCTCGTTCCATCGCCACTCGTGCGGCATTCCTCAACTCAATGAAGATGGACATTGCTATGGGTGGTTCGTCGAACACGGTGCTACACCTTTTGGCTGTGGCTCACGAAGCTGGCGTGGAATTCAAGATGAAGGACATTGACATGCTTTCGCGTCAAGTTCCTTGTATCTGCAAAGTTGCTCCAAATACGAAGAAATATCACATTGAAGACGTGAACCGTGCCGGCGGCGTGATGGGAATCCTCGGCGTTCTTGACCGTAACGGATTGCTCGACACGTCTGTAAAACGTGTTGACGGACTGACATTGAAGGAAGCGTTGGATTCATACGACATTCTTCGTCCGACAGCAAAGACTGAATTGACGGAAATCTACAAAAGTGCTCCGAAAGGCGACAGAACAACTGCCATGGGCTCTCAAAACACTATGTACAAGGAATTCGACACCGACCGTGAAAATGGCTGTATTCGCGACATTAAGAACGCATACACCAAAGATGGCGGTCTGGCAGTATTGTTCGGAAACATCGCTAAAGAAGGTTGTATCGTGAAAGTTGCCGGTGTTGACGAATCACTGTTCACATTTAAAGGAACAGCAAAAGTATTTCATTCTCAAGAAGATGCGTGCGAAGCAATCATCACCGACAAAATTCAGGCAGGCGACGTGGTTGTCATCATCTACGAAGGTCCGAAAGGTGGTCCGGGTATGCAGGAAATGCTCTACCCTACTTCATATTTGAAATCAAAACATTTGGGCAAAGCATGCGCACTCATCACCGACGGTCGTTTCTCTGGCGGAACTTCTGGCTTGTCAATCGGACACGTATCGCCCGAAGCGGCAAGCGGCGGCGAAATCGGATTGGTACGCGACGGCGATTCAATCTTGTTCGACATTCCTAACCGTAAGGTGGAATTGCTCATCTCCGACCAAGAAATGGAAAAACGTAGAAACGAAGAACTTGCAAAAGGCAAAAACGCATTCAAACCGAACAGAGAACGTTTCGTTCCCGATTCACTGAAAGTGTATGCACAAAATGTTGCTTCGGCTGACCTTGGTGGCGTGAGAGTGATTGAATAATATACAATGCACAATTCATAATGCACAATGAGTAACTCATAATTCTTAACTTTTAACTCTTAACTCATAATTAAAAACATGACTGGTTCAGACGCACTGTTACAATGTTTGACAAACGAGGGAATCGACACCGTTTTCGGTTATCCGGGCGGAACGATTATGCCTTTGTACGATAAATTATATAGTTACACCGACAAATTACGTCACATTCTCACCCGCCACGAGCAAGGAGCCGTTCACGCGGCACAAGGTTACGCACGTGCAACGGGGAAAGTGGGCGTTTGTATGGCGACTTCGGGCCCCGGCGCCACAAACTTGGTTACGGGAATTGCCGATGCAATGATTGACTCAACACCTATTGTGGCAATCACCGCTCAAGTAGTTGCCCGCTCTTTAGGAACCGACGAGTTTCAGGAAGTTGACATCATTGGTGTGACAATGCCAATCACTAAATGGAACTACCAAATCACCTCGGCCGACGAAATTCCCGAAATTATCGCCAAGGCGTTCTATCTGGCTCGCACAGGCCGTCCGGGTCCAGTCTTGATTGACATTACGAAAGACGCTCTTGTAACCGAAATTGCTAACTTCACCTACAAACCGTGTGAATACGTTCGTGGCTACTATCCGTACCCTAAACTGAACCAGACGGAAATTGACGAAGCCATCAAGTTGATTGACAACGCAAAACAACCAATCATCTTTGCTGGTCACGGTGTGGAACTTTCGCAGGCACAAGATGAACTGATTGCTTTGTCGGAAAAGGCGAATATTCCTATCGCTTCGACCATAATGAGTTTGAACACAATCAATTACGACCATCCAAATTTCGTTGGAATGCTCGGAATGCACGGAAACTATGCACCGAACATAAAAACCAACGAAGCCGACGTGATTATTGGCGTGGGACTTCGTTTCGACAGCCGTGTGACGGGTAATCTCGCCAAATTTGCAAAACAGGCGAAAATCATCCACATAGAAATCGACCGTGCCGAAATCGGTAAAATTCTTCAGCCGACGCTTGCAGTGAACTGCGATGCGAAAACAGCCCTGAAAGCCCTTGCCAACGGTGTAAAATCTGCAAATCACCAAGCGTGGATTGACAGTTTCAAACCATTGGATAAAATCGAACACGACGAAGTGATTGAAAACGCAATTCATCCAAAGTCGGGCGACATAAAGATGGGCGAAGTCGTAAACCTGATTTCTGAAAAAACCAAAGGAACCGCCATTGTGGTAACCGACGTAGGTCAAAACCAGATGGCAACCTGCCGTTACTACAAATTCCGCCAAGGGTCGAAAATCTTGACTTCGGGCGGACTTGGAACCATGGGCTACGGTATTCCTGCCGGCGTGGGTGCAAAAGTTGCCCGTCCCGAAAAACAGGTTATCACATTCGTGGGCGACGGTGGTTTCCAAATGACAGCACAGGAATTAGGCACGATGGCGGCCAACAACATCGGTTTGAAAATCGTACTTTTGAATAACACATACCTTGGAAACGTACGCCAGTGGCAGGAACGATTCTTCGGACACCGCTATTCGTTCGTCGATATTGCCGGTCCCGACTACATCACCATTGCCAAAGGTTGGCAAGTTGACGGACAGCGTGTGGTTGACAGAAAAGACCTTTCCGCTGCAATCGACGCAATGCTCGCTGACGACCGTCCATACGTGCTCGAAGTGGCGATAGAACCTGAAGAAGGCATTTTGCCTATGGTTGAACCGGGCGACGGAGTTTCTGATATGAAATTAAAATAACGAATTATGGAGAAAAAACAATATACAATCACAGCGTTCACCGAAAACCACATTGGTTTGCTGAACAAAATCACCATTGTGTTTACCCGCCGAAAAATCAACATCGAGAGCTTGACGGTTTCCGAATCGCAGATTAAAGGCATACACAGTTTCACCATCGTAGTCAATTCTACCAAGGAAACGGTTGAGAAAGTCGTAAAACAAATCGACAAGCTCGTGGAAGTCATCAAGGCGTTCTACTACGAAGAAGAACAACTGATTGCACAGGAATTGGCTCTGTACAAAATGCCGATGGCGGCAATCAAGATGATAAACATGGGACGCTTCATCCGCGAAAACAATGCCCGAATCCTCGATATGCAACAAGAGTATTTCGTGATTGAAAAAACGGGAACGGCAGAACAAACACAGGAATTGTTGGAAAAACTCCGTCCGCTGGGAATCCTTGAATTTATCCGTTCAGGGCGTGTAATCATCACCAAACCGATGAAAACCCTCGACGAATATATGGACGAAAAGGACCAAAGCTATTCGTTTACGAATTAAGAATTGTAAATTCGGAATTACGAGAAAAGCCACGTGAAAGCGTGGCTTTTTTGTTTTTAGCGGAATCTTTATTTCGTTGGCAATGATTTGATATTGTCTAAGAAATCTTTCTCCACTTGGCTTAGCGTGCGTTGTTGATATTTCTTGTATTCATTTGTGGCATGGTCAATGGCTTGCTGGTGAGAAACATTTCCTGCTCCTTCAAGCAATTTTTCACCGCTCATAGTCAGAATCTTATCCAAATGCATTGCCCAATCCTTCATCGTCATTGTCTGTTGGCGTTCCGCCTGACGTTCAGCAAAGTCCAAATAACCCGAAACAATTTGTCCCATTGCACGCAGTTCTTTCTCGTTCAAATAATTTTTAGCAATAACGGCATCTTTCAAATGCGGTCGGTCGCCTTCGAATGTGGTAAGTCCCATAAATTCCTTTTCGGCATTGGCACGACTGACAATGACCTCGGCAGCAGTCTGTCCGTGTACGGCAAAATGAATCTTGTTCTGAACGCGTTTGAAAAACTCGATGGAAATTTCGGCACGAGGGTCGTAGTCAATACTTGTGGCGTAAATATCAAGCACCTGGCGGTAAAAGACTTTCTCCGACGACCGAATGTCACGTATGCGTTCAATAAGTTCCTTCCAATAACCGCCGCCACCAAGATTTTTCAGGCGTGCATCGTCAAGGACAAAGCCTTTTCGGATGTATTCTTTTAGCACACCTGTAGCCCAAATACGGAATTTTGTTGCTTTTGCTGAATTAACACGATAGCCAACGGAAATAATAGCATCAAGGTTATAGAATAGAGTCTGATAGTTTTTCCCATCTGTGGCAGTTGCCGAGTTTTTCTCGGTAACTGAATTTTTATCTAATTCAGAAGATGCAAAAATATTTTTCAGATGTAGAGACACATTGTCCGTAGAACAACCAAATAGCTGTGCCATCGCCTTTTGCGTTGCCCATATTGATTCGTCTTTAATAATCACTTGTATAACTCCTTCTTCCTCTGGAAGTTGGTATAACACGAATTGATTTTCGTTGATTGGTGTTGGGTTGTTAGTTTTCATGATTTTATTGTATCTTTACATTCTGTTGTTTGCGATTCCATATTGCGCCAAGTCAAATCCGTTACCTATGAGGACTATTCTGTTCATTGCTGTTTTTATTTTGTGTTTCCTTCCACCACTTTCACCTCATCTTCACTCAACCCATATAGTTCATACACCATTTTATCTATTTCTTTATCAGTGTTTTCTATTTCGGTTTTGATAGATATACATTCAGTTGTGTATGCGTTGAAATAATCTTCCAACTCGTCTTTCTGCACAAGCGAAAGTTTTATTTTCTGCTTTCCCAATTCCTTTACAAAGGTACTGAAATCTATAGAATAAAACGACTCTATATTTTGCGTTATTTTTTGCAGATTGTAGGTTTCGGTTATTCGACGCAGAAAACGACCACATTTTTCCTGCAATGTTTGTGTTAATGAAACCATCTTATCTGTATAACCAGAAAGGACATTTGTCGTATTTTCATTCAATTCGGGCACAGGAAAATTCTCAAAATAAACTTTGCGGATTTCGCGAGTGCCGCCTAAAAGTTCAGGACAGTTGTACCAAATCCATAATTTACATAATTTTGAATTGAAAATGGCAGCAAGAGCCTTCAAGTCAAAACTGTCATTGGTGGCGGTAATCATAAATGTCTTGTCGTTTCCGTAAAATCCCTTGCCATCGAAAATGAATGGAAATGCTGAAGTCATATTCGGATACATTATTTTGGGCTTCGAAAACTCCTGATAATAATCTGCCGCCCAACGTTGTGAAGCATACCATTCATACCTAATGCCTGTTTCTGCTTTGTTTCGAGCGGATAATTTTTCTTTGAATTGAAGCAAATGATTGTAAATCGCAGGATAATTGGTTTTGAAATCGGTTTCAGACTTTTCCGAAACTCCTTGAATATTCGCATTCAAATGGTTAGGGAAATGCCACGGCATAAAAATCAAATATTGTTCGTCCCAATTTGGCACCCACGCTTGAATATCCCTACCGCGTAAAAGAGGTTTTATTATTTTTTCGCTTTTTGCATCTTCGGCAATAAGGCGTCTACGTGTTTCACCGTCAATGAAATACGCATCGTTGAAACCTGTCAAAATTCCACGATAAATGGCTATCGGCAAGTCTTTCAGTGGTTTGCCTTGCTGCATTTTATTCAAAACGGCAGTGTGAGCGGCAGAACGGATTATCCACGGTTCATCGCCAAAGGTTTCATAATCAAACTCTTGCAAAGCGGCGGGGACTTCGCTCATAAAATCACCGTGGTACATTTTCTGATTCAGCGAAAGCGCTAATACTTTGCCTTTTACATCCGATTTTCGGGTTACAAAAATGCAGACTATTGTTGCTGCATCTTGAAAAAACTGGATGTCCCCAAAATTCAAAATCTGCAGTAAAGTAGTTTTTGACAAGAAACGGCGCAACTCCTTCCCGTATTCTACCAACATCCACTTGTTAGGCATAATGAACGACAGCAAACCATTCGGTTTCAATAGATTATATCCACGCTCGGTAAAAAGACAATACAAATCTGCGCTTTTGTTGTAACTCTCGAAACCGCATGTTGCATAAACATCGCTCATTGCACCCATACTCTGCAATTGTACATACGGCGGATTACCAATAACTACATCAAACCCGCCGCTCTCGAAGACTTGCGGAAATTCTTTCTTCCAGTCAAAAGCCTTCTCTCCTGCAATCGCAGGATCACTAATCAACGAGTTACCGCACTTGATATTATTGTTGAGCGAGTTGAGTTTGCGGTGTGGCTTGGCAGTACGCAGCCACAATGCCAAACGGGCAATCTCAACACTTTCTTCGTTAATATCCACGCCGTAGAGGTTGTTTTCCAAAATCGAGTTTTCCACATCAGGGAAGATAATACTCGAGTTCGTTACTTTGGCTTCCATCTCATCGAGCAGTTTATGCTCCGCCATCAAGAACTGAAGCGCGGCATTGAGGAAAGCACCCGAGCCACAGGCAGGGTCGCAGATAGTGATGCTCAACAACCATTCACGGTATTTGGTGAGTTGTGCAAGAAGTCGTTTTTTGGTTGCCGTCTGACGGTTCTTGTCCGCGAAATACTCCGCTTCGTTGATGCCCATTTCGGCTTTCTTCTCAGCACAAAGCCGCCCAACTGTATTCTCCACAATATATTTTGTGATATATTGCGGTGTATAAAAAACGCCATCGCGCTTTCTTTTGCTAACAGTTGGTGCCTCTCCAGCGTTGATTTGCGCCGTCACTTCTTCTATCTCGTTGAGCGAGTTCTCAAAGATATGCCCCAATATATTGACATCGACTTCAGTGCTATAATCGTAGTCCGCCAACTTTTGTGTAAACCGAGCCAAAATGTCATCGCTGATTTTGATGCTGTCCAATACCTCGTCGGGTTTGAACAAGCCACCGTTGTAGGCAAATATCTCGTATTTCTTGCCCTGCCAGCCCGTGTCCATATAACCGAAATACTTTTTGATACGGTCGTACAAGGGTACATACGCATCCATTTCTTTAAGTTGCTCCCATTGTCTGAGTATCTCCACCATTGAGTTTGGCGGCAGTAACCCGCTGTCCTCGGCAAAAAAGATAAACAGCAGACGGTCAAGAAGTTTTTGGGTCTTTTTGAAAAGGAGGAGTATCTGCTCTTTTGGCGTTTCATCATTCGTATTGTTTGCCAGTATGTCAGCGAAAATCTCCCGTTTGAAAGCGGAGTAGTCTTTGTAGAGCTGTTGCGTTACTTGGTCTTCCCTGCTCACACTCTCTTGTTTGGCCTTGAGCGGTAAATCAGCCTTAATGTTCTCCCAAGCCAAACAGAAATACAGTTCTTTGAACTGCTCCTCGGTCAATGTAAACAGGTTCCACTCAATATGTTCTACAGCGTTGTCGATATAGAAACGCAGTTTCTCAAAATTGGAGATAACTACATATCTCGAATTTTTGTGCTGACTCTTGTAGCCGAACGCCTGATTTTCAATTTTTGACAAGTCAGTGGTTTTATGGTCTTTCAATTCAATCACGCCGACAACCGAGTCGTTTACAATAATGGCTCCGTCGGCTTTCTTGGAATTAGATTCGTTTTTCTGCTCGGTTATCAGATTATAATTGGGCGAAGGGTTGAGCGTATAACCCAACACTTTCACAAACAACTCACGCAGAAAACCTTCTTGAAACTGTTCCTCTTTGCTTTGACGGATATTTTGTTGAATGTCGGGATTTAGAAAATACGACTGGTATTGTTTCCACGCCGATTCAATAATATCCGCATTCAAAGTAGAAAGATATTTCTTGAGTATATTTTTTTGAAAAATCATAATTCCAAATATAAATTTTACTCTGCTAATGTAAGATTTTTATTTAATACCCAATACTATAATAAGACAGAAATGCAAAAATCAAATGGTTACAATTTGTACACTATAGTTTTTCTTGAACCACTTCCCCATATCCGCCTTTGCCAGAACCAACACAGCGAATGTACTCGCAAACAATTTTTTACATTTTCTTCGGAATACTTGAATTCGTTTACGAATTAAGAATTATACAAGAAAAGCCACGTGAGAGCGTGGCTTTTTTGTTACTATAATTTCCCCTTTATCAGTTCTTTATATAAAGCCAATCCTTTCACAGTCAGCAGGTATTTTTGACGAGGGTGATTAGGACGGTCGGGATATTTCCGACGTACGAATTTATTTTTCAAAGCTGGATCAAGGTGATATACCACAAAGTTTTTTCTCTCCTTGAGTTTTTTGATATCCATCAGTTGTTTTATACTTAATTCCTCATTTCCTATAAGACGAACAAGGTCAATAATATTCTTATTATTTGTATATATCTTACTATTTGGATTTAAGTTAATTGCAACCGAACTTAT
>Ga0310697_10000871_pt1 | contig 38001 bp, 65 predicted proteins | sample 172DNAGHGlowgp2_FD_203883 | JGI IMG/M metagenome (GOLD analysis project Ga0310697, IMG submission 203883) | Sheep rumen microbial communities from Palmerston North, Manawatu-Wanganui, New Zealand - 1728 DNA GHGlow gp2 (v2) (version 2) | ecosystem: Host-associated > Mammals > Digestive system >...
GAACAAGCAGACTTTTTACTTTACGCACATTCCCAGTTATGTTAACAAGATTAATAAAAGACTTTGAGAGGGACATTAATAAAAGGAAGTTTGAGTATATCTAGCACTTAATGCAGTTTATTCCTGATAAAGATTTACTTCATCTTTATGAAAAGCATCGTAAATTCTTTATATTTATTCAGTCTTTAAGTGAAGAAGAATTATACTAGCGCCCTAAGGTACTAGATGAAGCTATTGTAATATTCAAGTCATGGCTTTATAATAACTACAACTCTCTTTAAAAAATTGCCCTATGGTGTAATGGTTAGTCACAGTGGTCTCTAAAACCATTAGTCTGAGTTCGAGTCTCAGTGGGGCGACTATGATACCAGCAAAACCAGGAATTTATTTATCTAACGGAAAGTATTTCCAAACTAAAAACTTGCAAAAGAAAGCTAAGAAACTAAAAGACTTCCAAATTGTTGAAGTTTTAGAAACAGCTGATTGTGCAGAGTTAGATCAAGCTTTAAATAAATATAATAAAGTGTCAATTAAAGAAGATAAAGAGCAAAAAATAATCCTGCATCATTATTATAATAAAGACACAGGATATTCAATTACAAGTATTTTTGATGGATTACATCAAGAAGGATACGAACAAGTAGATTAATGAAGCCAGAACAAAAATTAAGAGAAAAAGCATTAGCCGAATTTAAATTTAATTTAGACCTTGCTCTTAAAAATTGTGAGGTACTTTATAAAATGGCTGAATCGGCAGATTTATTAGATGAGCAATTTATGCTAAATTGGTTAGACTCTTTAAATCAATTATCAGTAAGACACTAATGCTTGCAGAGTTTCGACACATTAGGATAGAGTTAGCCAACTTAGAATAGCAAATTGAAGATTTTATAGCACAATCTAAATAGATACATGAACATGAAAAATAGCTCGAACAAGAAGTTATCGAGCTTAAAAAATAGTTATAGGAAAATGGTAATAAATGATGATTGGCTAGTTAGAGTAGCTTTAGATAATTAGATTGAAGCTTTAGATGCTATATTAAAATTAATTAAAGATAATAATCTATTAAGTGATGATAGCTTTAATGGATATATTGATAACCTTTATAAACTAATTTATAAATATACTAACAATGGTTAATATTATTCAAACACTTAAAAATTTAAATAAAGAGTTTCCTCGATATCAATTGGAAACATTACTAAAAATTGTAGATTGTATTGTTGAAAAGCCAGATACTAACACGTGGTGGGACAAAAGCATTACTACTTACCCACCAACAATTACTTGTACTTATAACAATGCCACCTTACCTGATGATGCTAAATTTACATCTTCAACTCCAGAAAATGTTGGATTCGTTTATACAACTTGTACTAAGAATCATGCAGTCGATAAAACTTCTGCAAAACAAAACATACTTACTGAGGAAGATCCAAACTTCCTAAAAGACATCAAGGAAATGCTTTAAAAAATAAACCCTGACTCTTAACTGAGCCAGGGTTTTTATTTTTATTAATAAATTAATGATGTCTTGCATATGATTGAAGAGTTCTATATAAAACATCTTCAAATAAAACTGGATCGTTTTTAGCATTTTCTAATTCAAGTAGATCATTATCATCAAAATAAAGCTACTTAGATATTAACAATTTATTGAGTTCGTCAGAAGATAATTTAATTAAAGTATTTGTATTAGGTAAAGCGCTTCTAAATCTATGAGCTCTAGCTGACGGAGAATTACTACTTCCAAATATTGTTCCACCTATAATTCCTATTGCAGGAGAAATAGCTGCAGCTAATTTAAGTCGTGCGTATAACTCACCAGGATTATAAAGTAAATCTACCTACTATCGATGTTTCTTATCAATTAAATTATAAGCATTTGCTCTCTTTCGGTTTAATGTAGGTCTATAGACATAACTAAGTTTATTACTTATTTCGTTTGCTTGAGGTTCTAGTGGTAAGTCTCCAATAGCACCTCTGCTTTTTACAATAGGAGACACTTTTGGAAATTCAAAACCATAAAATTTTTGATTAAATGACTGTGGCCCAACATGAACAATATTATAATTTAAGTTAGGAATATCTCTTCTATATCTTCCTAAAAATCCATTAAATCCTATCTAATTTGAGAAAATAAAATCTAATCCCATAATATCAGCAAAAGCATTATTTGAATCGCCTAATAGTTGTCTATCCTAAGTATTTTGATCCTTAGTTCCAATATGAATATTTAAGTATCCTCTACTGGGAACTGTATAATTAATAACGTCTTGTAAACTTTCAATTTTTCTATCTTCTGGAATATATAAAAGTTTTCTTAGCTTTTCCTAAATTTGTATAGGCAATTTAAAATCAGATGCTAACTGTTGTGCCTATTCAGGATAAGATACTGGAGAGGAAACTGAGTATCGTCCTACAGTATTATACACATCTAGTGGTTTATTTATATTCTTAGGATTTTTTACTGGGAACTATACGGCTATTAAATATCCGTCATTTCCTCCGAACATTTCACCCCCACCAAATTTATTTCTCCCATGATTTCCTCCAAAATTATCATAAGAATTATTAGAATGTAAAGCATTATGAACATCAGTCATGTCCATCTCCTTCTATTTTTCAACGTTTCTAGCCCCGATATGAGTTCCATAAATATAGTTTTTAACTGCTAATTCTACTTTAGAAGGATCCTTAGCTAATTTTGCTGCATCTTCTGGATCTACTCCTATTTTTATGAGGAACTATGTATTATTTTCTATATCAGAATAATCTATTTTAATTCCCTATTCTTCGATAGTTTTAAAATCTTTTCCGACAATTGCTCTATACAGATTTTCTAAATTTCTAATCGTCTAGATTACTTCTTCTTTATTTGAACTTCCATATATATTTGGAACTCTAGCTTCCTATTTTTCAGAATGTACAGAAATCTAGTCCATGTTGACAAAGTTTAATGTGTTATTTTTATGAATGTTTAGTAGCTCTTGTGCAGATATAGGAACTTCAAATTTATCTTCAGCTATTCTACGACTATAATTTATAGGATCATATTTTGCATATAACTATTGAGCTATTTTTCCAGCAGAAGTATTTTTATCTATAGCATCTATTACTTGAAGATCCATTACCTCATTATACTTTTTTGAAAATATTTTAACGTGTCCATCTGCAGGATTATAATTATTTTTTAATTCTGCATCTAAAAGATTTAAAACTTTATGCATATTTTCACTAGTAGTAATTAAATCTACATCATTAGGTATATGAGTAGCATAAGAATTTTGTGTGCTAATCGAAGATCCTGTAACATGTCCAAGATCCCCAAGAAGATTATTAATTTCTATAATTTTAGGATCCAGAGAATGTTTCTCTGAAGATTCAAAGAACTTCAATTTTCCTGGGAGAAATAATCTAAAAGAAGGAGAGTAACTTTCTGTTCTAAAAAATTCATTATCGAATTTTCCTTCCTTAATTGCTTTTGTAATAATATCTATATCTTCTAAAGTTGGATAATAGCGTCCTCCATTATGAACTATGGAGCGATCTGGATTAATAGATATTAATTTCTTTACTATATTTGGATTATCAAATGTCCATATATATGGATTAGTACTAGTACCACTATTAGACAAACTAATTGGAGCTTCTACTTGTACGTTTAAAGGTCCTTCAGTAGTTAACGAAGAAAACTTAAATTTTGGATGTACTTGCTTTTTTGATATATAATTCCGTAAACTAACTAAACTATTATAAAGACTCTGGGCTTCTGTCCTGTCAGAAGGTTTATATGCTTTTAAATTAAATTTATCTGGAACATATGGCCATCCAGCAGATTGACTTTTTGTAAGTTTTCTATACCTAGGATACATAATATTAGAAAGGTGCCATCCAGTATCCTAAATTCCTAACTATAAGTGTTTTAATGCTGCTTTAGAAATAACTTTAGGTTCATATTGTAATGTTTGATTTAAATTATATATTCCAGCTTTAATCCCTTCTCCTAAATTATATTTATTGGCAGTATTTAAAGCTTTCTGAGCCCATGGACCATTTAATAATTGTATAGTTTTATCAAAAGCCTATTTACCAAATTGTTTAATTGGCTATATTGTCTAACTTAATGGGTCAGCCATATATCCTAAATTAGTAAGTTCCCATAAGAACTTCTCTAATTCTGATGATTTATTTCCATGACCTACATTCTAATTCATTAAGTCTCCCCAACTTTGATATTTGCCTTTTGATCCTAGTTTTATTATTTCATTTAACGATTCTCCTGCTATTGTACTACCAATAATACTCGAAAAGACTTGTGGATAAGCAGAAGCAAAAGCAGCCATAGCAGATACTGATTCAAAACCTAGAATTCCAGCAACACCTAACCACATAGGAGAAGTAAAAGTCCAAAATCCAGGAGTTAATTCTTTAGCTTTTCTGTCTGCCTAATTTACATCTATAGTATGTTTATCTTTACTTTGGTTCCATATTATCTCACTATTATCTGGCAATGTTTGCTAATAAGTTAAACGTCCCTACTATCTTAATTCTTCTGCTGTAGGAGCTGTAGATATATTTGCTAGTCTAGTATTAAAATCTTCACCTACTGTTACATTAGTTTTATCTAATTTTGGATTATATTGTACAGTCAAATCCTATAATGTAGGTCCTTCAATTGGAATGTTATTAGCTGCTAAGTAATCTAAATATGCTTGAGTATTATCTTTAGTTACTATTTTATTATTTTCATCAGCTAATACCTTATCTCCAGTAGTTATATACTCTCCAGTATCATTAAACTTATATTCTTTTTCATGGCCTTGTGGAAATACTCCATAGTGATATTTTCTTCCTCCTTGCTAGTATTTTTGAATTGATTTCTTAATTAGTTTCTTCTTCATCATTTTTGGTATTAAAAAGAGAGTCAAATAACTTGTAGTATAAATATCCCCAAGTTCCTTTTCTAACTGGAGTTTCTACAAATCTATTTAGATTATTCAATACTTTTGCATGTTTAATTCCTTCTTCTGTTTTAGGAATTTGATGATATCTAGAATAAAACGGCCATCTACCATGTAAGGTAACATTATCGTCCCAGAAACTTATTGGATTTTCAGCACTACTAACTGGATTTAAATCATTTCCAGTTCTAAAGACAGCTTTACCACTCTTATCATATCGAAGTAACAGAGGGCTGCTCTTAGTGTATTCTCTGAGAGGTTCATCTTGAGCCCAATAGACTTCATTCACGTCATTATAAGCTTTCGCTTTAGAACGAATTCCATTTTCCATAGCATCCTTTAATCCTTTATTTCTTCCAATAGCTCTATACTTATGACCAAATCCTAAGCTTCCACTATCCCATGTAGGCCACTATAATCTAAGTGGATCGACAAGTGGATGGGATCTAGCAGGCATTAATGGATGACTTCTTTTTGTTGTCTAAGTAGTTTTTGGAATAACAGAATTAATATTCTTTATGTACGACGCTCCTTTACTAAGAGTTCCTAGACCAAAAAACGTACCCATATCTATAGCAAAAGCTTTGCCTTGATTTTTATTACTCCAACTATCTGTTAAATAAGGAGCAGATAATACATCTACAATATTGCCTCCATTTTTAGCTTCTCTATACATATCATACAAAGAACTAGGCTATACTGATTTTACTAAACCTAATAATCCAGTTCCTAAGGATTTTCTATCTTCTTCTTCTTTGTCTCTATACTATTTTGCAGCATACTAACGTTCCGCAGCTTTATCTACAACAGTTTTAGGTTTATAGGAACTAATAACAGTCTGTCTCTATTTAATAGGAGTAACCCTAGTTTGCTACTTATATTGCTAATGTTTCTTTGTTTCCTATTTTATTTTATTTGGATTATTCGCTTTAATTATTTTTTCTGGAATAATATATGGTTTTACTGTGTTAAAAGTATTATCTGATAAGATTACATTATTCATCCTGTATATCTAAAATAAAAAGTATTTGTTCCGTCTTTTGCATAACTATAAACATGTGGGCCTCTCTAAACAAAATCTGATATCCAATTTTGCCCAGTCCACATAGAAATGTGCCCAGCTCCAGAGTTAGTTGTTACACACACATCTCCTTTCTTTACTTCTGATGGATTTATTTCAGTCCACTAAGGCTTTTTACGAAAATACTGTAAATACTGCCCAGCATATTTAGGACGATCATCCATATTAACTCCTCCAGCCTGAAGAGCAGTTCTAACATACTTTGCACACATATGTGTACTCTTTTTATGTGCATTAGCTTTTAAAATATCTATTGCCTTATCAACGTTAAATTTTGGCTAAATACTATTATCAGATAAAATATAATTAAATGTAGAAACACCAGGAGTCCAAACATCAATATCATAATCTTGCACAAAGTCTCCATAATCATTTTCTACAGTTGACTAATCATAAGTCTAATCATATTCATTATTTACCTATTGGTTATCTTCTAATGTATCTTTTGCAAAATCTATAATGTCCTAAATAGTAAGATGTGAATCGTCTACATCATCTGTATTCATCCCAAAATGAGAAAATTCAGATATATTAAAATCCTTAGGGTAAAATACAGCTGTTACAAACTTTCCATTATCTTTAAACTTATTCCACTCTAAACTATTATCTATTGTGTATTCAACCATATTAATGTTTCCATTTTTTAGCATTTCTGGCAAAATTAGCTCGCTTCTTTAACTGTGGAGAAGCATTAGGATCATTTAATACTTTACTTGCATATGCCTATACACTCATTCCTGCTCTTTTAGCTGCAGCTGTAAATTTACCTCTATTTTCTTTTTTAATGTGTATCTTAGAACCTTTTTTATAAGAATCTATTCCTTCTGTAGTTAAATTATTCCAAGCCTATCCTAGCTAAGAAATAAAACTATTAAAAAATTCATTACTTTCTATCATATTTTCTTTTGTATTTAAATTTATTTTTCTATCTGCAAAATTAATAATATCTTTGCACAGAAACAAAAGAAATTATAGCGTATGTGAAAATGAAAAAATAAGTTTATGTTAATACAAAAAAGATATTTTAAATAATCGAATAATTGACACCAATAACATTAGATGAATTTAGAGTTTTTAAATGCCATTTACAGTTGGCTTAAGAAATAGTCTCCTGAGGTTGTGCGCCTCGTATGCATTGCTTTACTGCTTTGGATCTTTGGCAATTATACAGCAACAGGAGTAAAACGTGTTTTAAATAATTCAAAGAACACGGAGAGGTAGGATAAATATGAGAGGGAATAGTACACAGTAGATATTACACCAGAAGTAAACGGATATATTCAAAACGTACTAAACTTCGATGCAAATGCAACAAACGTAATTTTATTAAACTACCACAATACCTTACTAAGTACCAACGGGTTATCCTATAAGTATTTAACCGCGGTTTGTGAAAAATTTTAGGGCGAAGATTCTCGTCCTTGCATGAAAGAATGGAAAGAACTCGACTACTTAAACTACGGAGAAGAAATTTAGAAGATTAATGCAAGCAAATATATTATGCTAGAAGATGACGACAAGTGTATGAGATAGTTTCCAAAATTTGTGTGGGTAATGCATAATAGTGGAATTAAAGTTGCATGCTTTTACCCAATAATTGGAGTACATGAACCAGTAGGAATGTTGATTATAGGATATCATGATAAAGTAACTGATGTTGATTTAGAATATATTAGAAGGTTGATATATCCAACAGTATAGCCTCTGGCTTCTTTATTAGATTATAATGCGCATATAAAAACAACAATATAGAATGAAGAAAGTTGACAAACAAAATGGAAATGTAAAATACAATGATGAAGAACATTTGTATTGGGATGAAGATGGTAAGTTTATCTCTGTAACAACATTAATCGGATTATACGAACAGCCCTTTGATGAAGACTTCTGGTCAAGCTATAAAGCTTTAGAGAAATTATTAACTAAAGAGCAATTTAAGTTTGAAAAGAATAATATGCTACAGACTCAAAAGATTGATTTACCATATATGTTAGATGCTTATGATTTTACCGAAGATGACTTTAATGAAATTAAACAAAATATTCTAGATGAGTGGCAGCGTTCCAGAATAGAATCCTGTGAAAGAGGAACTAAAATACATAGTAAAATGGAACACCTATTCTTAGATAAGAAAAAGACAGACCTTAAACGATTTGGCATTGGAGGAAAATTTGATGTTAATACTAATAAATCTTTAGAAGACTTAAATAAAGATTTGCTAGATGTCGAGAAAGGAGTCTTTCCAGAATATCTTGTTTATAGAGTGTCGAAGGATAAGAAGTTTAGACTGGCTGGACAAATTGACTTATTGATTAAAGATGGTAATGATATTTACATTATAGATTATAAAACTAATAAGTCAATAGATGATAAATCACACTTTGATGCCAAGACTAAGAAAAATAAAATGATGCAGTATCCACTTAATAACTTAATGGACTGCAACAAAATGCACTATACGTTGCAATTATCTACATATGCATGGATGCTTCAACAAATAAATCCAGCATTTAAAATAAAACACTTATGGCTTATTCATTTTGACCATAATGGTGGTGAAACTGAATATGAGTTGGAATATTTAAAAGAAGACGTAGAAAGAATGTGTAGAGACTATAAGCGGCAAATAGTGTTAAAAGAAAAAGCACAGAAAAGAAAACCTATAGAATTTTAAACTAGAGTGCCTTTCTTAAATTACTAAGAGACATTAAAACTACAATAATAATGGGTGTAAGTGCAATCATAGATGGACATGTAAAAGAAGCATTGAAGCAAAATAATAGTCTTAGCGAAAGAAGACTTGCTATATGTAAGACATGTCCTATTTATACAGAAACTCCAGTCTTAGGACCAATATGTAATAGTCGTATATGTTATAATCAAAAGACTGGGGAGATTAGACAAACAAGAGGAGATGGATTTAAATGTGGATGTGGATGTAGATTGCGTGCTAAAACAAGACTTGATTACGCAAAATGTCCAATAGGTAAATGGTAATTATGGAAAACGGAAAAATGAATTATTTTGGTGGCGACTTAGCCGTAAGTATGGCTGGCGCTAAAACTTTAGAAGAAGCAACAAGAGAACAAGCTATTGAATCTTATAATGCAAAGAATCAAGAAATTGCAGATCAAGTAAGAGCAAACATCGAGAAACAGTTAGAAGAAGGAAAGAAGCTAGATGAAAAAATGAATTCACTAGAAATTGTTCCACTTAATAACTATGTATTAGTTAGACCTTATGACGAGAATCCCTTTGAGAAACTTGTAGAAGAAGGAGGAATTCTAATCGCAAAGCCGGGTGGTCAGTTTAAGAACCCTGATACTGGTGAACAAGATACTGAATATAATTTCTCTTGTCAAGCCGATGTTATTGAAGTTGGCCCAGCTTGTAAATATGTAAAGGAAGGAGATATTGTTTATTACCGCAAAGCTTGTGCAGTTCCAATTCCTTTCTTTAGACAAGGTTTTGAAGTAGTTGCTGAACCTCAAATTCACGTAGTAATTAACGAGGGAATTAAAGCTCGTTTCGCAAATTTAGAGAAGTAATATGGAAAATGAGAAAATTTATTTTTAGCCAGGAGATGTTGTAACCATTCGTTAGGATATTCCTAACAAGCCAACTATGTTGGTAGTTTAGAAAGAAACTCGTCAGTTTAAGGATGGTCCTAATATGCGAGAAGACTTTTTAATTGGAATTAAATGCAGATGGTTTACAACTGATGGTTATTTACAAGAAGCAATATTTAATACCAAAGATTTAGTAATGGTATGAATGATTAGGAAAAACAATTAATTTAGACAATCTTTGCAATTGGTAGTAAGTCTACTAAATATAAGATTAAAGATATAAATATGGTTCCTCAAGTATTACAAGCTATGGGAGAGGAAGGTCTTAAAGCATTAATTGAAGGTTTACAAAAAGTAAAATCAGAAGAAGAGGCAGTTGCTTTATACGATGCTGTAATGGATTAGGTTTCATAGCCTTAGCTTGCAAAACTTGGAGGAGTTCTTAACTATATAAACAAACTAAATACAATTAGATGAAATTCTTTTTATTTGATAATAGTGCTAATGATGTATAGATAAATACTCCAGAAGTTCTACTTATTAAAGAATTCGCTGCCTTATGGGATCCCACTCGTAATAAGACGAAAGAGGATCCCAAGGGCCTTAAACGTACTAGAGCCTTTAGAGAGTTTACTTACATATGGTTGATGTGTGATTGGGCGTCTCCTTATTCTGATTATACTGAGCAAGAGCGCCATGAAGAAGCGATGAAAGATGCAAAGTTAACAGAAAAAGAATGGACAGACCCAACATTTAGAGCTGCCTGCAGAAAGTATCGAGAGTTATAGAACAGTTCACGCTCTCTTAAATTAATCAAAGCGGCCGAAGATGTTGTAGACAAGATAACTGATTATTTTGAAACATTAGACCTATAGGAACGTGATCCTATCTCTGGAAAACCTATTTTTAAGACTAAGGACGTAATGGCAGAACTTAGTAATGTATCAGATGTTGTTGAACAATTAAAAGCACTTGAGGTTTTATATAAACGAGAACAAGAACAAGATAACGGTCTTATGGGTAATGTAGAAATTGGAGCATTTGATTAATTATGAAAAAATTAATACCTAGAAAACAATACGGAGGATTTATGTTATTTCCAAAAGATATGCCTTACAGAAATACTCTTAATGAATATGTATAGAAATCGGAACAAAACGATTTACATTAGTTAGAAGAAGTACAGCATACTATTCCTTTCTAGTAGTATAACCCAATTAATTTAAAACAGAACACTAGAACTCTTGTTGAAAATAATGTAAATCAAATAGGAGTACCAAAAGTAAATCCTTTATATAATAAATAGTATATTTCTCCAGCTGTAAATAAAACTGGAGAAGCTGGATATTTAAGAATAACACCTTCTGGTTTTGGAGCTTATACTGAAGAATTCGTTCCGAAATCTGATAAAAGTTATTATAATACAGTTAAAGATCTTTATAATAAGAGTACTAATGAAACAATTAAATAACTATGACACAAGAATACGAATTTTTTAAAGACTTTGCGGGAGTAACTAAAGAAGACCTTGAGATATTTAAATGTGGTGGAAAATCTAAAATGAAGAAAAAGGCCTAGGGAGGTACTAAGCTATAGAAGAAAAACTCTTATGAATATGACCCACACAAGGGAGAAACAAGACCTCCATTAAAAAGAGAATCTTCTCAAAGTGACTTAGACAGAATTGAAGAGGAATAGAAAAAAGCAACTGCAGCTAGATAGTAGCAAATTAGCGAGGCTCACAAAAAAGCTGGAGTAAGAAATCTAAATGATTTAAAGGAATACGATAGAAAAAAAGTCGAATATTATAAGAAAAGGCCCAAAAAGAATAACCCACTATATGAATAATGGCAAGAGGTCGTAAAAAGAAAGTAGAAACATTAAGCGAAGATTTCTCTAAGGAAGTACAAGAACTTAGGGAATCTTTGTTTATAGAGCCAGAAATAAAGTGGGATGTACCAAAGGATTAGTTTATTGAATACTTTGATCCAGTACTATCCTACGAACTAACTAAGTATCGACCAATCGATGAAGAACGAGGCTTAGATTTTGATCCTGCCTGGTTTACTGAAGCAAGAGATACTAAACTTGCTACAGGAAAGTATTGTGCTTTCCCTCCGAGAACTAAAGCATATACTGACTTTTGGCAGAGGGAATATGAAAGATGTAATAATGGAATGGAATCTCATGGTTATAGAATTACTGGAGATAACTACTTCTTTTTAAATTATTACCAGTTACCAGAATCTCAAGTAGAGAAGACTGGTCAAGGTCGTGGAAAGATTTATCCTGCATTCTTAAGTAAGCAATATGAATATTTCCACTATATAGAGATGTGTGAATACACACGACACGATGTATTAGCTGTAAAAAGTCGTGCTGTCGGATTCTCTGAAATTGCTGCATCGCTAGGAGTAGGAGTATACTCAACTAGACGTAACGCTCACTGTGTATACACAGCATTTGCTCTGCCGCATCTTGAAGATGTACTTGGTAAAGCATGGTTTTAGCTAGATAACTTAAATGCTGATACTGAAGGTGGAATGCGTCATGTTAGATAGAAGTATAACTCTGATTTATATAAAAAGGCTTCTAAAGTAAATAAACAACGTGAAGAATTACCAAACAGTTGGGGTTCTGATATTGAAGGAAGAGTTGTTGATAAACCTCGTAAACTTCGTGGTGATCGTATCGATAGGTTATTCTTTGAGGAAGCTGGATCTAATCCTGTACTCAAGAAGACATACATTCAAGGAAACGCACTTGTCGAAGTCATGGGTAATAAGATCGGAACTCGTTTCGTTTGGGGTACTGGCGGTGATGGTCAATATATGGGAGACTTAAGTGATATGTTCTATAATCCTTAGGGATTTAATGTTCTTCCATATAGACATAATTATACTAGAAATGGAGAATATATATTAAGTGGTTTCTTTATTCCCTCATTTACCTTTGTAACTGCTCCTGGATTTATTGACCATAGAGGTGTTACAAATACTAAAAAAGCTAAGGAGTTTAGAGAAAAAAAGAGAGAAGCTTTACTATATGATCCAAAAGCATATCTAACTGAATGTGCTGAATTCTGTTTTACCCCAGACGAGGCATTTGCTCTAGAAGGAGATAATCAATTTAATAAAGTGTTACTTGCCGACTAGATGGCTCAGATTCTTATGGGAAATGGGCCTAGAGAAGAAATTGGAACCTTAGACTATAAATTTAAAGAGGGAAAAGTTACTGATGACAATATTGAAGGAGTTAAGTTTACTCCAAAAATAGGTGGCAAAGTACACATACTAGAAAGACCAAAAGAGGATGATAGTAAAAAAGTACCTGTTAATCTTTACGTAGGAGGGATTGATGGAATTGACTTAGGAGGAGAAGACACTTCCGAATATACAAAAGACCCATCAGAATTCTGCGTTGTCATTCTGCGAAGAATGTACGGGACGCATCCTCCACAAATTGTAGCGTATTATAAAGACAGGCCTCAAAAAATTAAAGAAGCACACATGATGTGCTTGAAGTTATTACAATATTATAATGCCTAGGCATGTCTAGAGTCTACTAGAATATCTATACTTCAATTCTTTAGAGAAAAGAAATGTGAGAATAAATATTTAATGAGAAGACCTAGATCTTGTCAATCTGATATCTAGAATGGAAAAAGTAGATAGTTCGGAGCACCAGCAACAGAAACTGTTATTCGACATCAATTAGACTTAATTTCAGATTATATAGATGAATATTCTACTGAGATATGGTTTAAAGAAATGTTACATGAATTGTCTACTTATTCATATGAAAATAAACGAAAGTTCGATATGGTTGCTGCTTTAGGAATGGCTATGTTAGCAAATGAAGAATTAATGTTTGTATAGCCAAAAATGCAAAGTGACAATAGAGATAAGTTTAGACTATTCGGATATTGGACTGATGAAAGAGGCATTAAGCATAAGGGAGTAATCCCACAAGCAAGTGATTTCTAGATTTAGGAAACATTTACAAATCAATCATATATAGTAGATTCTTATGGATATGAAAGACTTAGAATCAGCAGTTCGCAAGTTGATAGAGGATATATATGAAGCTGAATATAACAGACTTCTATCAGTAGTAGAAACTAAAACTTGGAATGGAAAACACTTAGGATATAAATTAATCTTATCCTTAAATAAAGACGAAAAACCTATAGAATTAGCTATGGAGGGAAACAAAGATTAGTTTCTTAAATTTGTAGAAAATGAACTGCGACATAATTGTTATAATCACGTAAAATTCTACACTGCACAAAGAATATATTTTAGTCATGGCTGCTGCGAGGAACAATGATTATATAATAGAACAAATCGATAGAGCTATAAGTGAATTAGTTTATGATAAATGGAAACTGCATAAAGCTTATAACTACTATAACGGAAAAAGAGATCCAGAATAGTTCAGGTATCTCGAAGAAAACTTTGGAATTGGAAATCCTACATCTGTTGAATTTACTCCGTTAATTAAGAAGCACGTAGATGCATTAATTGGAGAGTACTTAGATATTCCAATTATGCCTAAGGTTTCTTGTAAAGATTCTGTAACTATTTCTCAAATAAGTAAAGATTTACAAGAAGAAATAGATAGGTAGCTTCTTAACTACTACTAGAGTAAAATTCAGTCTGCAAATATGCAATTCCAAAGGGGTGAATAGCCTTAGGAAGATAAAAATATGGAGCAGCAGATGGAAAAAATTACTGAAAATATAACAAATAATTTTATTAGTAATTATGAAATTGCTGCTCAATCTGTACTAGAATATGTTATTTAGTCTAGGCAGACTGATTTAAAGAATAAACAGTAGTTACTTACCTTAGACTTACTTGTTGGTGGAATGGCTTCATTTAGAGTAAAGCCATCTTCAACTGGAAAAAGTTTAACTATTGAAGTTACTAATCCTTTAAATACATTTGTAGATAGAAATCCAGAATCTCCATATATTTCAGACGCATACCGTATTGTTCATAGAGTATGGATGACTAAATAGCAAATCCTTGCTAAATACGGAAAAGAGTTATCTCAAGAAAGCCGTAGTGAATTAGAAGATTTATATGAGCATTGCGCAGAATATAGTTATACTTATGTTAGAACTTCTGCAGGATTAAACCATCATTACTAGGCTGAAGGAGCTATAAAAGGTATAGCAAATGGGCAAGTTGTAGTCCCTGGTTATCCAGGAGATCCTGGCGATATGTATAATTATAAATTACTTCCAGTTTACGAAGTTGAATGGATTGATACTGATAAAGAAGACAAAGAGTATATCCAAAATAGATACGAAGGAGTTAGAATAGGTAACTCTATTTATATAACTACTGGTAAATCTGAAAATGTAATCCGTACAATGTCAGAACCTAATTTATGTAAGTTATCATATGGCGGAATGTATCTTTTAAATAGAGATAATGATCCATCATCGTTAGTTTTATAGTGTGCAAATCTATAGGATAAGTATGATGTAGTTATGTATCTTCGAGACAACGTACTAGCTAACTCTGGTACTGCTGGAGATTGGTTAGATGTGTCAATGTTACCAACTTTTTTAGGAGCTGATACTACAGAACGTATTTAGAAATGGATTGCTTATAAAAAGGCTGGAACAGCATTAATGGACTCTTCGCAAGAAGGTAGAGGTTTTAATAATAATACTTTTGTGGCTGGATATGATGATTCTGTTAAAGCTCAGGTAATTCAAGCTTTTGATCTTGTATTACTTAGAATTGAAGAATAGACATCTTCAATTACTGGAGTGTTCAGAGAAAGACTTAACGGAATTACATAGAAAGATGCTGTTTCTAATGTAGAAGCTGGAGCAAGGAATTCTTTTACAATTACTAAACCATTCTATCAGAAAATGGATACTTTAACAATTGAATTGTTAAGCAACTGTTTAGATATGGCAAAGATAGTCTGGAGAGATGGTCTACAAGGAACCTTAATACTTGGAGATAAACTCTAGAAAGTATTTAATATTCTTCCAAAGTATTTTACTCATACGGACTTTGATGTACATATCGTGCCGTCTACTGAGATTTTAAAAGATATGCAGTAGATGCAAGGATTAGTAATTGAATTAATTAAGACTGGAATTATTGAACCTGACATTGCAGTAGAAGCTGCAGCTTGTAAGAGTTTAACTGAATTGAAGTATACAGTTAAGACTGCATGGGCTAAGAAAAAAGAAGAAAATAATCAAATCTAGCAGTTATCTTAGAAACTCGAAGAGGCAGAATAGGCCGTTAAATAGCTCTAGCAAGAAAACTAGTAGCTCTAGTAGGAAGTTAAGAAGAATGACGAGGCTCGTTTGAACATTGAAAGAGAACGACTGAAAGCTGATACATAGATTAGATGGTATCAAGCTCAAACTGAAAGAGATTATAAGACTAACCAAAGTGAAGTTGATAAATAGAAAGTACAAATAGAATTAAATCAACTATACGATGGAAATCCATATAATGACCAAGTTAGATTTAGATGATGGAAAGAATTTTTGATATAGTACTCTCAAGTTTTGATTTCGGATATACTTTATCTGTTAACATTTTAACTTATCTAAGTATAAAATTTGTAGATTCAATAAATCAGAATAAACCTGTAAGAAGATGGATGAAAAGAATTATTGCGCTACTATGTGGTATAGTACTAGCCAGCGCTATTATAGCGACACAAGGATATTCTAATATAATATTATACAGCTTTATTTTAAGCTTAGTAAGTTGGGATGTTATATTCAAACCTTTATTAAAATACTTTAAACACTTAGACTATAATGATAACAGAGAATTTAGGGATTCTGAGAGTTAACGGCCCAGAAATAGAAGAATATGCATATACAGATTTCTCATTAGAAAATATACCATACGATGGGGCAGTTTCTTTACATTTTATAACTAAGATTAATTTTGACTTAACCGCAGAATTAGTCGGAAACTCTCCTAATACAATTATAATTCATAATCCAGGAGAAGATATTACTACAAGGAATGTTGATTCATTTGATGCAGAAGTTCCTGGAGATGGATACTATGAAATAGTTACTTTAGTACTTCCAACAACTACATATATAGAAGATGGGTTAGGATTTACGGTTGGAAGTAAAGTTACATCACATTTAAATACTAATATTATAGCAGCAGAAGTTAAAGATGATAACTCTATATGTTTGAAGATCTTAACACACGCTCAAGACGAAGAAGAAGGATACTATGAACATATATGGACTGGATGGAAAGATATAGATTTAACAGATGTCCTTATTCTATTAGAACAAATAGAGGAGTAGGGAGGATACAACGATACAACTGTTAAAAAGTATACTCAGTCAGCTTTTGTCTTTGATACTTTATATAAATGCTATATTAGTAAAGCTGAAAATTTGTTAAAAGCCTATGCGGGAGATTCTGGTTTTTGCTCAGGAAATTCTCTATGTAGGGACTAGTTAAGTAAATATAAGTCTGAAATACAAATTCGAGATTATTTGTGGATGGCAATTAATGTTATTAATTACTGTATTCAAAATTGTCAATATCTTAAAGCTTTAAAAATTTTAGATTGCATATCTACATGTTCTGGAATTTGTGCAGACGTAAAAACAACAACAACAAAAACAAGAAGTGGCTGTGGATGTGGTAAATGATCTTAAATTGTAGGCTATAGACTAGTTTTTACAATTATGTAAACAGTATTCTAATGGAAATATGGAAGAATGTTACCAAGATCTTTTAAACTTAATTTAGTTTATTGAAATAAAAGATTCTATAAAGAACGCAGATTTGTTTTATCAACTATTTTTAAATTAAATTACATGAGCGTTATTAATATAAAAAACATTAAAAAGGAAGATTGCGCTTGCCCAAAGTTAGGAGAAAAAGTTACTAAACCTAATCCATGTATTACTGACGATATTAACTATATGGCTAATCAACAAGTTTCTAGTGACTAGACATTTAAAGTAAAAAACTTATTTGGAGAACTAAAATCAGATTGGCAAAAAGCAGAGGCAAGAAAGAATCTAAAAGTTAACGAAATTGTAAGATTCACATAGACTAAAATAGGTTAGAATCCTGGTGATGAGAATGTGTGGGAAATGATTACTTCTACTGGAGGAGAATAGAAAATTTATAGATTTGTTGTAAAAAACGGAGAAAGTGGAAAACTTCCAAAAATTGAAATTGGAACTGTAACATTTTCAGATACAACTCCTTCAGTAAATCTAACTTAGAATGACGACAAAATAACATTAAATTTTGTTTTACCTAAAGCACAGTCAGGAAATGATGGAGCTAGTGTTTCTAAAGTAACCTTATATTATAAATTAACATCTTCTAATACTGTAGCTCCTACAAGTGGTTGGAGTACTAGTTTTTAGGAACCAACTAGCAGTAATCCTTACCTATGGGCTTATCTTTCCTTTACTACAACAAATAACAAGGAATTAAAAAGTTCTGCATTTTTATTAAGAACTTATCAATCCGCAAATCCTGGAGGATCTTTTGAATTATTATCTGAAATTACAGATAGTACAACCTAGGCTGTTCAAAGTAAAGCGATTAAAAATGCTTTAGAGGAAAAAGCTGATATTGATAAATTTGGAAAAATAAATGGGGTTAATATTTATGATGGAGGAGATTTTGAAATCACTTCGACTGGACCAATAGACTCTAGTCTACTTGAAAACAGTCCTAACCCCGTACAGAATAAAGTTATAACAGAAGCAATAAATGATCTACAAGAACAAATTGAAAGAAATTAGGGTGGAAATATAACAGTAGACACATCATTGAATGAAGATAGTTCTCATCCTGTAACAAACTCAGCAATTACCAGAGCATTAGCAAAATGTATAAAACCATCACAGCTTGTAACTATAAATGGAAAATAGCTGTTATATGATCCTCAAAGTCCTACAAACGACATATTAATTGGCGATGGGTTTGAAGCAAGTATTAAAGTCTGCGGAGAAAATGACACCGCAGATGCTAATTTATGTTTTTTCTAGCAGAGGCCTCTGCAGGGCGTGGCCTTATATAACGACCTGCTGCAAAATGGTAGTGTAACAGGGACTGATGGAAAAGTTTATACATATAGTCCTAGTGTACTATATCATTTATATGATGACGGAAGCTTTATTACTATTGAAGATGATAGAGAGTAGGGACATTGGGTAGATGATTATAAAGGATATGCTAGATATAAATATCTAGACTAGAACGGTAACATAAAGTCTCAAGTAACATCCCTACCATATTATGGAAGAGTTATTCCAGGAGTCAGGATGTTGTACGCTACAGCGGGTGATACAGCTTACGGTTAGTTAAGAGTTGGAGGTCCATTTTATGCTGATGTGACTGAAGTAACTATTAAGTATGACCAAAGTAAAATAAATGTTTACGAAGTAGTATCCGTAAATACAAAAGTATTAGACAAAATTGCAGGAGGAAATGGACGAGAAGACATTTCATTTAGAAATAAGCCTGAAAATAGAACAGTTTATTATCCAAATAAAAAGAGAATAAAAAGTGGAGACACTTATAAATTTGGATATAACGAAAATAAAACATAGCAAATTAGACGTTATAATGATAATGTTATGTTAATCTATGAAAGAATCTGGAACAATCCCGAAGAACTTAAAACTCCAATATCAGTAAATGTAAATTTTAAAACAAAAGACGAAACGAAAACCGTAACAGTACTCTTTGGAGAAACGTAGATATTATATAAATCTGGAAATTTCTATACTAGTTTAAGTAGTAATAATTAGAAAACTTTCTTAACAATAACAAAGGGAGCAGATTTAAATTCTACAACTTCACAAGAGGTTACTAATTTTGTTAACTAGTATGTAAATAATCATATTACTTTAGGTGATCCAATTAATCTTTCCTTTGTACAATTTGGAGGAGGATCTCCCCAATATATAAAATTAGAGGAGAATGTAGAAATAGACTAGACAAAATATAATCTAATATATGCAAAAATACACAATATGCCAATTGGAGGAGCTGGTGGTACATTATATTTAGTCGGAAGATTAAAGAATTGGGTAACTACGCACAAATAGCCACTAAACGGATACTATTCTTCATTAAGTTATGATATGGCTGCAGCAATAGGCTAGTTGCCATTATATGGTGAATACCCATTATTGTGTTCTATGTAGGATTATAATTATTCAGGGCATAAAGTTGCAAAAGTATCTAATGACGGTTATCAAGATATTGATCCTGCAAATACAGATACAATAACTCTTAATGATGTGTCATGTTATGTAAGAGATGGAGCAAAAGTATTACTTATTAGCGAAATAGGAATAATAAAACATAAAGCACCGTTTGAGTATGATAGTGAATGAATACAATAACTCATTTAGTGAGATTAAAGAAACAGACAGAACCTTTTTAAGTACTAAAAGTCCACAATTATTTGTAAGTGATTTTGATTTTAAAATAAAAAAAGGAGATACCCTAATTATTCCTTATCGTATTCATGAATACCACGACGAAGAAGATAATAGAATTAAAAAGAACAACGATCCAAGAGGAGATAAAGGTACATTTATTGATAAGTTAGGTAACAAATATACAACCATTGTAGTACTTGACGAGGATAAAGAAGAACCTGAAAACGGTTTTGTAACATATAAACAAACAACATATGGAGGACAATAGGTAATAGAAATAGGACCTTGTTCTGTTGGTGAACATTGTTTCTCTATTAGAGCTATTGAGGATACTGGAATAAGTACTGCTCGACATTTATTTTACTTTTTAGTAGAAAATCCACAAAAAGCAAGTAGCATAAAAAGACTAGAAGATATTTTAACAGACCAAGGGAACGGAGTTAAAACATTTACTTCTGAATATAAATATGACCCAACTTGGAAGGATGAGTATGGTAATTTTACTAACGGAAGTGCTAGGTACACAAGAACTTCTGACGATTCTCCAAGAGCTGCCAAAAGTGTAATAGTTGCAAAATATGAAGTATCTACTAAATGGACATCAGATAATAAACTAAAAAGTTTTACTGTAACTATTAGAAATAATCAAGATGCCGAACCTAATAATGTAGAAAAATATAGCGATACTGGATTTGTTTATAAAAATCCTACAAATAACTTTTTAAAAATAGAACATAATAAGGATGATGGTTCACTCTTAACTTATAGTAAAATAAAAGAAAATATCGCTGGAGTTTATGAATTTAACACTACTTGTATTGTTAATGGTCAAGAAAAGTAGTTATCTGACTATTTAAAAACTACATTTGTTGAACTTCCAATTGAGGTACAGACAGCTGCCGTTAAAAATAAAATAGCTTTAACAAGATTGTTCGAAGCATTTTAGGCATACCATAATGGACAGTAGTGTACTCTTATTATGCCAAAAAATACAGACATAATAATAGATTATCATAAATTAAATGCAGAAGGAAAAGCAAATATAGCTAGACAAACTTGGAACCCAAACGAAAATAGAACAGAGATTCCTGGTCCTGTTGCAGGTGGAGACGAAATCAAATTTCCAAATAACTTTACACTAGATTTAAACGGAAGCTCAATAAGTATATTACAATGTTACGACTGTGATTGGGCAGGCATTATATCATTTAACTTAAATTATAATTCTTGCGTTAAAAACGGAAAAATACAAGGATTGTTTCATTATTATAATTATGATGAAAAACAGAAAGTTAAATATAAAAAGAATGATGGTACATGGGTATCCGTAGGAATTGAAGGAACATATTGTACTGCATTCTGGGGTAGTAAGTTCTGTACTTTTGAAAATATGGATTTAAGTGGAGCAGTAGGTTATGACTGTTACTTTGGAGAATCTAAAACTCATGGAGTTCAAAAAACAGGACAGAGAAAATACTGTCCTCCATTTGATGCAGAAGCATACATAGATTATGATGGAGTAATGCATCTAACAAGTAGAACACAGCCAGAAAGATACTACGATGTAGATATAAGTAGAAATTATTCTGGAATTCCAAGTGGATTGAAGCCAGGAACCCAAATAACGTATGCACAGTCTAATAATAATAGATACTTTGTTTTAGCTCATACTTTAGGTAAGTCTGGATATGATGACTTGCGCAATAGAATGCAAATTCATATGGCTGATGAATGCATAAGAGGTTCTCAGTTTATTCCAACAACTGCAGGAGCTGGTGGAGGCTTTAACCATAGACATATTTGTAGAGAACTATTTGTACACTTCTTTAGTGGACCAGTTTTACCACAAGGATCTGCTAGTGCTAATTATAAATTTTTGTGTACACATAAAATTATGGAAGAATTTCCTGCCATAATACCTAAAGAAGCTACTCATGCAGCTATGAGTGCTTGGGGATTCTAGGCCGGCACAGGTAGAAGTTGCAATAATTTAAATTCAAAATTAGGATAGACTGGAAGTGAATATCTTTTAGGAGCCGTACATCCGGCAATAACAAACAATAGTGTTTGTTGTGCTTATATTGATTGTAAAATACACGACAATAGAACTAGTTTATTTGATAATAATCATTGTGCTCAAAGTTTAGTTAAAGACTGTATTACTTGGAATGGTGGATCTGGTCGATTCGTAAATAACGGAGGATGGAGTAATCAAACTATGTATGTCGATGTTGAAGATGCAGCCAACTTTAACTGTGAGGGATACTTTGTTAGGTTGGAAAACTTATACGGAGCCGCTGGTTTCAAAATTCACTTTAGTAAAAATCTAGTATTTAAAGATACCGCAGGTTTTAACATAGGAAATCATAAAGGAACATACGGAACCTTTGTCGATGGACATACCGGCAATATTACAGAATATCATGGTTTTGCTGCTCCAATAAAGTATACAATAATTCAGAATAGCTATATTCCGGAATTAGACAATACTTGGGAACATACCAGAGGCGATGCTTCAAAAGATTTAAATGTAAGAGACAGTGTTATAGGAATTCTTAGAGATGAAGATAATGTGTTCTTAAAGAATTGTAAACGAGAAACAGTTCAAAATATTTAATACTATGCAAGAATTAAAAAATAATTTTAAAATAAACGGGCAAGACTATAAATTTTAGGTTGACACAGCTCTAGATGCAGATAGTGAAAATCCAGTACAAAATAAGGCATTATATCGATTATATAGAAACTTTGCTGCCTTTGAAAATCTAGGGGTAAATACAGACATGTCTAGTGATACTGAATCTGACAATGTACCTACTGTTGGTGCGGTAGAAAAAAACTTTGGTAGAGTAGAATACAATACAAGAATGCTTAAGGATTCTACAGCTCCTAATGTAATTACAGTGTATGATGCACATCCAAGTTACCCTATTAATAGTGCTGATCGTTTTGAAGGACCTGCAAGTGATTCAGAAGGATTAGGGTACTATTATATCACAACTATTAATAATGAAAACTATGGAAACATTAAATATAGTTATGATAAAAATGATAGTGGAGGATATAAACATGCAGATTTCAAATTATATCCATATAATATATACTATGTAAAATATTATAACACAAGTAGTAGTAATAGTACTATTTCTAGTGGATTTTATCAGACTAATAAAACAGGCATTCTTTAGTTAACTAACAAATTATCCGTTTAATGGCAGAGACAATTAATTTAAACGATATTAGATCAGGTACCTGTAATTGTAATAGGCCTAGTAAACCAGTACAATAGACTACAACATCAAATTGCCATAAAGCATCAAGTACTAATGATTAGTATTTTAAAGTATCTAATTTATTTGGTGAGTTAAGCTCTGAATGGCAAAGAGCTGAAGCTAGGTCTAACTTAGGTATATCTGAGATTATTAATTTAGAATAGATAAAATTTGGAAATGGATCAGGTGATTCTAATGTCTGGCAATTAGACACATTAAAAGGAGGGCAAAAAAGAACAAGTTACCTTATTGTTAAGAATGGAGAAGATGGTAAACCAGGCAAAGATGGCCGAGATGGACAAGACGGAAGGGCTACTACAATACAAGTAGGAACCGTTACTACTCTTAATCCAGGAAGCACAGCAAGTGTCGAAAATGTAGGAACAGAGTATGATGCAAAATTAAACTTTGGAATCCCTAAAGGAGAAAAGGGAGATAAAGGAGATACTGGAAGTAAGGGTGATACTGGAAGTAAGGGAAACGATGGTTTATCTGCTTACGAAATATATCGAAAACATGGAGGAAGCCTTACAGAAGAAGAATGGTTAGAGTCTTTACACGGAAACAGTCAAGAACCATCGGATTTATATAAAATTAAAGAAGTAAAATATACTACAGTAACTGATCAAGATATTACGGTTTCAGGAGAACATTTTGAAGGTAAAGTACTGAACTGGCAAATTAAATTAAATGATGGTAGTAGTACATTTAATTTCTGGGCCCCATTTAAGATTAATGGGGCAGGAAATCCTTATAGATATGATGTTTTTCTATTTAAAAACCATAACTTTGGAAAGGTTCCAACACAAGCAGAAATTTTAGATAAAATAAGAAATTATACAAGTAGAATTGCTGGAAAAACAGAAAAGCAATTAGTGGAAGATGAAGGTTGGACTAATACTTCTAGTCAAGTAACTAATCAAGATACAGAATATGTATTTATGGCACATTGTTTAGTACTAGAAGGAGTTTATCAACAATGGTCAGTTATTTGCTTGTCTGGAACTAAAGGAAGTGAAGGACCATCTAGTCCACCTACGCCTGGAATTTAGGGCCTAGTCGGACCAGTAATTAGAATTAGAGGTGCTTGGGCTAAAAATGAGACTTATTACAATCAAGCAAGTATTACATCAGGAGATGATCTTAACATTCGATATATAGATATTGTTTGGATAACTGATGATAATGATGTAACTACATGGTATATGGTTAAAGATACTTCAGAAGGCTAGACTGGAATTAAAGGTAAATATCCCCCAGAGTATTCTACATTATGGGAAGAAGCCGTAGGAATGAGTTTTGCCTTTATTGAAACCCTAATTGCTAAACAAATAGCTACAAAAACGCTTGACACTGACGAAGTAAGAATTCATTATAGAGAAGGTAATACAGATAATATCGTTGCAGGTATGACTAGCGGTAAACCTGTAGGAAATAATGAGACTAATGAAAATAACTCAAACAACGGAATACGTATTTGGGCTGGAACAGAACTTGATGCTACTTCAAATTATACTCTAAACCTAAGTAACGCTCCTTTTAAAGTCACTTAGTAGGGAGATCTATATTCAACTAGAGCAAACATTGAAGGTAGTGTGTAGGCAAATATTTTACGTCTAGGAAAAGATTCTTTCTCTATGTGTGAAACTGATTCATCTTCAGCTGTAGGAAAACCTACAAATATTGATGGGGAATTAATATTGCCTCAATTGTTTAATGGAAAAATACAAATGTTTTATATAGTAACTGATAATCAGACTCTAGGTAAAACAGTAAGAGTTCCGGAAGGTTCTGAAGACTACATTACGTATTTCGATGATATAACAGAACATCTACTTCATGAAGATTCAGTTACATTATATCAAAATCAATTATATTGGTTTTTTGGCATAAATAAAGAATGGAGAATTTTTACTATGAATATAGCAAAAGTTCATACGTCTACAGGAATAGTTTCTCCAGAAGACTATTCGATACAATATTATATCTAGGTACAAGATACAGTCACTAATGTAGGTTCAGGAGAATATAGTTTAACTCCCAAAGGAACTGTACATTTACAAGTAAGTAATAATTTTAATCAAACTATTAATGTAACTATTCCTTAGCAAATAATATATATTGAATATAGATTAGGCCAAAAAACAAGTTCTTACTATACCATCTATATTGAATAGATTAATATAAATGTAGATCCAGAAGGCACTGTGCTTTCTACTGTATCATATGAGGGAAAAGTTTCCACCTCTTCAGAGGATAATGTACTTAATGTCGAAACTGATGTAAGTAGTGCTGCTGCACTAAATGGTCCTAGTGAAAACTATAATGTGTATTATAGATTTGACGATCTTCTATCGGATAAATATAATGAATTAGAAGACAATAAAAAAATAATTATTAACTCTAACATTTCAGCAACTTTTTAATATTTAAACATTTATGGCTTGCGGATAGAAAAATCAAAACAACACACAGCAAGGAGGAGTACATTTAACAGAAAGAACTTGTTCTCCTTACAATCCAATTATTAAATAGATGGTAGATGATTGTCTTGGAGTGCCTATTTACTTAGTATCTAGTATTGACGCTATTATTGACGAAGAAGGCAGAACTTTAAGACAACTACTCGAAGATATACAAACAGGAACGTCTGATGGAACTCTCAACCTATAGGAAATTATTGAGCAAATTCAGAATACTTTAGCTACTTTAAATACTATTTATGCTACTGACTCGGAGTTAACAATAGCTAAAAGTGAATTAGAAGAAAGCATATCCACAGTTTCTTCTAACCTTGAGACGTTAAAAAAATATCTATTAGCTGTATATAATTTAGCACAGTATGGTACTAGCACAAACTATGAACACGAAACATATAATGATGCTTCATATCCAAAAATTGTAGCTACAATTAAATAGTTATAGCATGATGTCAACACATTATAGGGAGGAGAGTACCCTGATGCAGATTTAGTAGATAATTTAAAAGACCTTCTATTAGCTATTGCTAATTTTGATGAAGACTCAACATTTACAAGAGATAAATGGATAGCTCTTGGAATACAGCCAGCTGAAGGTGGAAAATTAAAAATTATTTATAAAATCTTAGATTTAATAAATGATTTAGGTGAGTTAGGAGATAACGTTACCAACTTATTCACAATTGTTAACGGAAATACTACAGATACTAATAGCTAGGATTATAAAAATAGCGTTCTAGGACAACTAGAATACATCATTGAACAAATTCGCTAGTTATGGGCTTGGACACATGACAACGATTTTGCTCATTTAGAAACTTATGTAGACGGAAATGATTCGACTAAAAAATTAGCAGTAGATGAATATCCAGTGACTTCTGCTGTATTTGTTGATGGAGTGTCTACTTTAGGAAATTTTGTGTCTAGTGTTTATACAGGAGTTCCAAAAAGACGATTTATATATATACCAGCAGGATCTCGTATAGGAACAGATATACATTAGGATTAGGATTATAATAAGTATGATTATAATGATGATGGATGTTTAGATGTGTCAGATCTTACATTCTTATGTTCTTGTATTAGCTCAGAAATAACAGAATACAACGACAAAGAACTAAACGTTTCTGAGGTAGATGTAACTGGACATGTAGATATTGTAGATGTTAATGCTTACATTGATATATTGCTTGACTTAGAAAATAATAATAACTATAATAAAGTGTATAGTAATAATAACTGGAGTAAATATATCTTCGAAGTATGGCGTACAAAAAGAACTATAAATGCTTCTAGTACGCCGTAGGAATACACTGGAGATTTTAGAGATATATTTGCACCTGAAGAAGGTTATGAAATACATATTATTCCACATGAACTTATAGTTGGAAAACTGTATGCTGATACGCAAACAACCCAATTATATAGATATGAATATACGAATGGTAGAGGAAAAATGGAAAAAGTGATGGATTTAGCAGCACTTGGAGTTTCTCAGAATGATCCAGAAATGTTATATTTGCCTATAAATCCCAATTCTTCAGAAGATTCTGAACTTAATGTAACTAATCCTACTGGTGTAACTCTTAGTAACGATAAATACTATACAGTAAGTATCTCTGAACAATATTGTCCAATTAATATTACTGCTTATCCATGGCCTGAAAACGGCGAAGAAGTAACTAGTGATAAGTATTACATTAAAACAGATACTTCTAGCATTTTAGCAGTAGGAAGATATGATTCAGCTAATTTGAATTTTGAAATTGCTGATGGAGTGATAACATATTACCCAGACATATCGGCAGTAACAGATACAATAGACTACTTACTTGCATCTAATAATAAAAACAGAGAAGCTATTTTAAATAGTTTAAAAGAATCAATTGATAACAAAGTTAAAGAAACTCCGAGTTCTAATACAGAAGCATAGACAGTTCTAGAATAGGTTTTTGCTCACTTAAATGGAATAGATCCAAACCCTGCTCCTGGAAATATATTAAAATTATTAAGTGATTCAGAGGTATTTGTTTATTACTACAATAACGGACAAATTGAACATAAATCTGTAGGGGATTATGGAACAACCGTAGATTAGGCTCTTCCTATCATCTTTAATACTAATTTTCAAAATGGACCAAATATTGAGGATGTTACAGATTTAATAGATGTACTATTGTCAGGTAATGGAATAACTTATAAAGACACAGGTGCATTACCAACATTGTGGAAAGGTAATCAACGTGTAATGTCATTAAATTCAGACAGTTCAAATGCCTTTAAAATTAAAACTGAAAATAGATTAGTAAGACTAATTGATAGTGCTAATACGGAGGAATGGTGGCAATTTAAAGGCAACTTTTTAACCCCAGTAAATCCAACAATTGTATTAACTAAGAATAAAGATACTGGTGATATTGAACTATACGTTAATTCATCTTTATAGGGACAGATTTCTTTAAAAGACGAGCCAAGTTCTGAGCCACAAAATGGAGGTTTTGATATGCTAGGATTTACTGGTTTAACGGATGAAGAAGCAGAACCATTTATATTTGGTACTTGGACTGGAACCGATGCTGACTTACATGATTATTAGGATGAAGATGGATTCATTAAACAAGGAACTGTATTTATACTAACTAAGTAGGAAGCAGAAGGAGGTTCAGCACCAACATTAGAAGACGAGTATTCGTATATAAGTGATACTGATCATTACTCAATGTTAACTACACCGTAGTATTCTCCTTTAGTTATGCAATGTAAGAAGTTTATTAAACAATTCTTAAGTGGAGTAGGAAATACCGTTCACGATAAAATATCAACATCTGGTTTTACAGAGACCGAAAACAATGCTCTAATTTATGAAAAAGTAATAAGATTTAACTAGAGAGTATTTGATTTTAGATATGATACAGGAGAATTTGTTGGAAATACACACATCTTGACTAATCCTTGTATATATCAAGTACATAAATAGTTTCATTTTACTTTTAATATGGCGGACTACATGACAGCTCGATAGTCGGCATAGCAAATGCAGCCAGATGAAACAATTGATCCAATAAATTTTATGGACTATGACGTTAGCTTAGTATTTGTAAATCGAATCAATGTAATTGATAATAAGGAATATGTGTTTCCTAAGTACGGTATAACTTTAAAATTTAAGTAGGTAGATAGACAGAAATTATGTCCAACAATTAAGAACAATGAGTATTTGAACTTTGAAAATACTATAGATGCTTCGGAGTATTATCCAACACCCAAGCCTAATAATTTTTAGTATATAGAAGTTCATAATGGAGATGTTATTGATTTTCGTCCTTTCTTTGAGATTCCAGGACATGAAGCATTAACTCTCTCTGGAATATTAGCACCGCTTGATGACAATCCAACACTTACTTATCTAGGAACAAGTAATGGGCAAGCAGTGGTCGAAGATTCTAGTAATCCAACACTTTCAACACATACCGATTATAAGTATATATTAGATGGTACTACTCTTAAAATACAAACAGAACGAAGCTATTAATCAATACTTTGTGGGGAGAAATCCCCACAAAGTTTAAAAAATTTTAAATTATGAAACTAAGTAATCTTTTCAACAAAAAAATTAGTTCTATGGTAGATAATACCGCAAAAATGACCTATATGAATGATTATGATGCATTAGTATGTCAGGACAAAACTGATTCTGCTACTTTGACAACAAAATTAATGGCGCAGCATGTAAATTATAATCTAGATTAGCCTGTTACTTTCCCAAGATTTTGCATTAATAAAACTTCTGCACTTAACGGAATGATTGGAATGCATTCAAAGAATGTATTAACCCTAGACGCAGACGATGTTCCCACTGAAGGAAGCAATAATCTAATCGTGTCTGATACACTATATCATATTATTGCAGATTTATAGAACCAAATTGATGAATTAAAAGCATTAATCAAATAGTAATTATGAACGAAAAACAATCTGTTTGTTTAACAAAGTTAATTCAGCCTGTTGATTTAATTGACCAGAAATATATAACTTAGGATTCAAAAATAACTGAAGAATTAATTGCAAAATTAATTAAATTAAAGTAGGTTTCTGAATTTAAAAATGTATTAGAAGGAGCTAAGCGTGGATTAACTGCCTACCAAAAACCTGAGGGTGGCATTCCTATGTCTGATCTTTCAAGAAATTTATAGGAATTAATAACAAGACTAGAATCATTAACTCAAGATTCTACTGACTTCGGGTAGGTTACATATGACTCTTCTACTAAAAGAATTAATTTTTATTCTGCCAACGATATAAATTTAGAAAATGTTCTCGGCTCCTTAGACGTTACTAAATTTTAGACAATGTTGTCTGGAGATACTGGTGTATCCCTTAATGATGTAATGTTACTCGTTGAGCCTAGAGCAAAAAAATCTGAAATGTCTGTTCTAGAAGTAGATGATGCTACTTATATTACTCTAAAACAAGGAACTACTGCTAGAGTAATAAATAGACATTAGAGCTTAGATAAAAAGTAGGACGTACTAGTAGATGAAGGACAAAATGCAAACTTTAAAACTATAGAAAATTAGTCCTTGCTAGGTCCTGGAAATATTACACTTTCTAAGTCTGATTGGAATATTACTGACGAATACGAGGCTGGGTATATTAAAAATAAACCTACGGCGCGAGATTCTAAGTTAGTATATAAAATATTACCTCCAATCATTTTAGATAGAATAAATTAGCCATCTTCTAGTACTACGTTTGTGCCAGACAGTATGATCGGAAAAGTCTATCATACAAATAATAATAAGATAGTCAGATATGTTAAAGTAAATAACCAAGGTAGAGCAATTCAAGAAGACTTAGAAGAAGGATTAATTTATTTTAATAAAGATAACGGAAAATTCTATAGGTATGGTAAAGAAAATCCAGGCGAAGATAAAAAAATGATAGAGATTACTACAGCAAGTGAGCCTGGAGATGGAATTATCGTTACTTATGATCCAGAGTATTATAGACTTATCTTTGCTGCACAAAGTGGAGTTACGGTATAGGAAGAATGTTTAATATTTTCTTAATTAAATTAATATGGCAAATAATATTGTAAAAGAAATAAAAGTAGGTAACACTATATATGAGATAAAAGATAAACATGCTATAACAGGCATCAAGATTGGAGAGGGAACCAATCCTATTCTTCCTGGAGAAGATGGAATATTAGAACTTAGTTCAACTCCTGGAACAAATACAGGCGAAGATATGTGGTTAAGGGGAATAGTTAGAGATCTAGTAGATAATTATTTAGCCCCATTAGCCTTTCTGAACGATTCAAGACCTGATTTTAACTACGACATTCAAAAATATAGTATACAAGTAAGAAGTTATGGTCTATAGAATTGTAGAATTACTTCCATTTTACCAGACGAAGTTACAGCTAATTCTTCATTTGACATAACTATTGAAGCCTCCCTTAATTACTATTTTGAGGAAAATGCTATTACTTCTGCTAATTTTGAAGGAAGTGGATACTCATCAATTAAAATTACGAGAGACACTAATAGTAATTCTAAATATGTAATAACAATACAAGGAGTTACAGATAATGTTAATTTAAACATTAAGAATATTACAGCGACAGAAGTCCAGGGAGATCCAACAGAATTTATTGTTAATATTATTCAAGATAGCAACAGTCAAGGTACTTATACTTGTACATCAAACACTGGTAATTTAACTAGAATTACTGCCCTTGGAGGAACATTTACCTTTACTACTACAGGCAACTATAGATTTGACAGTGTAGACGATGTTAATGTTGATATGAAGGGTGACCATGATGACTATATAACAAAAACACTTGTAAGTAATAAAAAGATTACTGTTAATATTAGTATGGCAATTGGAGATGTAGATTTTAGAGTGACAACACATTATGCACATCAAATTAATGTTCAATTAAACAATTGTCACGCTGCAGATACTATTCCAAGAGAGTCAACTGGTGATGTTAGCATATCAACTACGATAATTCCTAATAATGAACATTATTCAGTAGATGCATAGCATGTGCTACTTTCTATTAGTGACAGCAACTGTGCTTAGTATGATCCAAGTACTTAGACATTAACTATTACTCTTGTAGAAAAGCAAGATGTAAGTGTAACAATAACTGCTGGTTTAATACAAGAACAACCATCATCGGAATCAAAGAAAATTACAATGAAATTATTAAATATGAAGCCTTAGAATGATGGAAGTTATACCAGAGATAATTATTTCGGATATTATGAAATAACCGCATCAACAGATACACCATTTACTGAAAGTATATAGCCGATTTCTTATGAATTAAACAATGAAACTATTAGTGCTATAAGCAATAATGATTTAAAAGTATTAGGAATTGGAGATGACTATGAAGCTACTGTCCTTGTTAAAGGAACTTATCCAGATGATGAAAGTGACGGTGACTATACTTTTAGTGGAACACAATTAAAAATACGTTCTAATACCTTATAGAATTATAAAGAATTCATTGTTAGTGCAACAGCTCATAAGAGTACCGTAGTTCTCACTTTTAACGATTAGTATACAAATGTAAATGCTAACTATAGACAAATCAAATTGAAATGTGCAACAGAGGATGGAAACACTAAGCATACATTTATTATAAATCTACCTACTGATGTTCAACAAATCGATAGAGAAAATAAAGTAATTGTAGAATTAACAGATTCTGGAAAAGACTTTAGCATAATTGAAGAGATTGTTAACGGAAGTCTAAACCATCTTCTTCAATTACAATGGTCTCTAATTAAGGCAGATTTCGGAGGCCATAAATTCTATACCACTAAAGACCATGCATAGTTATTTGCATCTAACGGAAATAATGTAATAACTAATTTGGAAGGGTTTGTAATTAAGAAGGCTCCTAGTTTATCTAAATGGTTCGCAGCATCTCCAAAATTGTTCAAGTTATAGACAGTTGGATGGGATTTATCGTCAACGACTGATATGACATCAACATTTGATCTTTGTGGAAGTACCAATAATGATTTAAAATTAGATTTAGACTATATGGACGTTAGAAAGGTCTCGAAAATCGAAAAATGTTTCTACGGAGCACGTTTAAGTGAACTTAAAGTTCAGGGATGGAAGTTAAATCAGAATAAGGATGCTGCAGGTATAAGTTTTAAAAATTTATTTGCAGGAATTAATTTACAAACCATAGATATTAGAACTTGGGAAGTTAATAACTTAACTAGTTTTGAAAGTACTTTCTATGGAGGTTCCATAACAACTATTTATATGCAAAAAATTTCTACAAACAAATTAGGTTCGCCTTACATATTAACAAATATGAGCAATATGTTTGGTTGCAACCAATCAAAGGTTCTAACTGATGTATATGTAGGCAACTTACATGCAGGATCTTCAGATTTAGACATTACCCGAATAGTATATCCTAGTAGCGATAGTAAAAATAGTGGCATAAAAAGCCTTTATATTAAAAACACTGAAGCTTTAGAAATAAATCAAGATAAGAATTGGATTACTGCAGCTTTAATTCCTAACGGTGTTGGAAGTGTAACAATAGACACAGGAAGTATAAATAGTCCAGTAATAAAAGTTCTTACAAGACCTTAATTTTATGGTAGAATTAGAAGAAGTTCTTATAGAAGACAATGCTCAAGAAGTAATTCGTAAATCCAATTTAATATTGTAGGGATTAGGAACTACTAATAGAGTATCAGAATCAAGCAATGCAACATAGTTTAGGAGCACCATAAACAATTCATTACAAGGTGCTCCTAATCTTACATCGTTAGCAATTGCTGAAGATCATAATGCAAGAGTAGTAGTTAATCACTTAAAACAGATTAAAGAGGTAATTGAGGCAGGACAAACTCCAGAAGACCCGAGTGACTTAACAATGCCTAGTAAATTAAATATCCTCATTATAGGAAATTCTCATTCAGAAGATGCTTGGGCATATGTTCCATTCTTACTTAAGTAGTACAATAATTTAAATTGTTTTATAGTTTTAGCACTTCATAGAGGAGAGTCCTTAAAAAATTTTGCAACATACTGGAACAACAATAATAATAATCATAGTCCTAGTGGAAAGGGACGTGTAGATGATGTATATTATATAGACACGTCAAAAGGACATACCAGTTGGTAGGCATTATATATTAATAATTCAGATAGCAGATGGTGGTATCCAAATGATGTAGTTAAAGCAACATATAGAACATTTGACTCTAGTGGAGAGAATTCACAAATAAAATGGAATATGATCAGTATATAGGCGTATGTTGGAATTGATGCAACTAGTGATGTAGTAGGATCAGTTACAACTGCTTTTAATAATATTGACTCAGTTCCAAATATTGGAAATTATATTAAATGTTTTCTTATTGAACATCCTAGTTTAACAGTAGGACAAAATTTAGGATTAGCTAAACAATTAGTTCCAACTAATAAAGTAGACTTATTTTTCCCAGTAGGTCCAGCAGTATGGAGAATGAGAGCTTAGGAAAAATATAGAAGTCTAGATACTACAACTATTTTCAGAAATTTATATGGAGATACTTTACATATATGTGACGGATTAGGTTCGTATATTGAAGCTATAACAGTAGTATAGTCTATATTTAATTACTATAATTCAGATTTCTCAATTAGCGATATATGCAATACATTGTAGCCAAGTTTAACTTGGATAGCTAACGCAGGAATTCCTTGGCCAAATCCAGGAAGATATATTGGAAGTTCAGGAGGTCCAGGAGGATATTCTTATGACGCAGTCTGTGGCATGCAAGACTGGAGTAATAATAAAGCAGATGCTATTACAGCAGCGGTAAGTTCTATTAGTGAAATGAGTGATGTTATGTCTGGAAGTAAACAACTAAATGATTGGAACCCCATAACTAATAATACAACTTTTACTATGACAATAAAGCCAGGAACTAATTGTACTTTATATTTACTCGAGAACGGAAACGATATGGGACCTGGAAGTATTGTTGATACTCCTACAGATATACAAACAAATATGTATTCAGCTAAAGCTATCTACGTACGATGTGTTCCTAATTCTGGATATAGTAATCCAGTAGAATGTTGTAAAGTTATATTTAATAATGAAGCTGTAGGTGAATATTACCCATGGAAAACACGAGATATGGAAGAACCTCAATCAATAGAGAGTGAACGATTCTAGAGAAATTGGTACAATGCTTGTTATAACTTAGAATATACAGTAACGTGTACAAACTATTCACCTCCAGAAGATACAGTTTTACCAGAATCAATTACTGTAAGTCCAAGTAATATTACATTATCCCCAGCAGAAGCTAGCACATTAACTACAACTATACTGCCAAGTAATACAACAGATAAATCGGTAACATGGACTTCTAGTAATACTGCAATAGCAACAGTAAATAATAACGGTGTCGTGACGGCTGTAACAGTAGGAGAATGTGATATTACTGCAACTTGTCAAACAGTATCGGCAACTTGTCATGTAACTGTTTAGCAACAAGAAACTCCAGAACAACCAGACATACAAGAATTTACTGTAAATGGAGTATCATTTAACATGGTTCCAGTAGAAGGAGGTACAATTTTAATGGGATCACCAACAACTCAGACAGGCTCAGGTACCAACGAGAGACCTCAATATCTTGCCACAGTATCAAATTATAAGATTGGACAGACTCCAGTCACCCAAGCCTTGTGGGTTGCCGTCATGGGTAGCAATCCTAGTAATTTCACGAGTGACTTGCAACGTCCAGTAGAAAGAGTAAGTTGGAATGACTGTCAGACTTTCATCAATGCTTTAAATCAATTGACAGGTAAAACCTTCCGTTTGCCCACAGAAGCTGAATGGGAATTTGCCGCAAAGGGAGGAAATCAGAGTAAAGGGTACATCTTTGCAGGTAGCAATACCCCAGGTTCTGTTGCATGGTATAGCACTAACAGCGGTAGCAAAACGCAACCCGTAGCTCAAAAAGCTCCAAACGAACTAGGAATTTACGATATGAGTGGAAATGTATAGGAGTGGTGTTCTGACTGGTATGTGAGCTATGAATCATATTCAAGTGCTTCCAGTGAACCTGTTGTTAACCCAACGGGTCCCGCAACAGGCTCATATAAGATGTTGCGCGGTGGTAGCTGGTTTGTAGAAGCAAAAAATTGTCGATCTGGTTATCGGAATATGTTAGCTCCAAGTCTTGCGAACGCTAGTGGTACTGAAAATACTGTAGGATTTAGATTAGCATTAACTAATTAATAAATTTTAATAATATGAAACCTTTACAGACATTACTTACAATAGATAGTGTAGGATAGAGATGTATATCGTTAGAAGAAGGATTAGAGCGTAAAAATTTAAGTGTTATACATAAAGTAGATGAGTTGCCTGAAGAAGGATAGTAGGGAGTTATTTATTATCTTTAGGATACTGGAGAGTATATTATATTTGATAATAATGATGTTCTACGGAAGCTAAACCCAGTCCCTATTTCCATAATCACATTATCACTCCCACAGGACAATGTTCAAGTATCCTTTCCTAATTTTTTCTTAGAACCTAATACTTTATACATAATTCCTGAATCTAGAAGTTCAATGCCTACTATAAGTTTATCAGGTAACTCTTTATCCGAAGCAAAATCTTATATATTTAGATTAACGTGTACTTAGGCAAATCCAAGTATAACTATAAATTCTGGAATATTTCATACATCTGTAATTATCCCCGATAGTGCAGCAGAGACATTGTCAAATTTAGAGAAAGGACATACTTATGAATTTAACATCTTTGCTAATGTACTAATGGTGAGCGATATTACTAAAACAACATAACATATATAGTTAATATGATACAATCTATAATTAGAAGAAGAAATATGGGACTAAATGATGAAGTTATTGCCAAAGCGTCTGATAATGGATTTAATTATGTTGTTTTAAAACGAAGTTACGAGGCTGGGTATATAGCAAGTCCAGATAAATTATGGAAAAGTGAAGCAAAAAATATTTTGCAGGTTCGAACTAACTAGCCGTCTGATGATGAAAAAACAGGAGCTATGGGTGCAGACTTAAGTTGGGTACAATATTTAGAGAATGCAGAGTTTGTAAATACTTACATGTATTTAGGTTTTTCTGGTTGTTTTATGATTTTACCTCCACAATGTGCTATTAATGGAATATATTTAGTTAGAGTAAAAAATAAAATAGTACTCCCAGTACGAACACCATTTCCTTTATTTAACACTTATGATAATTCGTCTCCATACAATAAAAATCCTAACGGCTGGCAAGAATTAACTAATTCAACAATATATGTGCCAGATGAAAGTTATGATGCTTGGCTTCCGTATATTCAACACGCAGAAGGTTGTCCGAGTTGGATGGGCAATACTGGTATTATATGTGCAAGAATAAGTGAATTACCTCCAGAACAATTAGCAAAAATTAAAGTAAGTTATTAAAATATGAAGCAATACTATAAATTAATAGATAACGTCAAGATATTCTTCGAAGGCAACATTTTATATACTGAAGATGCAACTATCATAAATCCTACAGAAGAATAGATGGTAGAAAATGGATGGACTGTTTATGAGCCAACTTAGGAAACTGAGGAAGAGAAACTAAATAAAGAAAAAATAGCTAAGATTTCTTTAGTGGATTCTTATGACTCTTCTCCAGAGGTTGAGACCTTTTATATCGATGATACTTCTATGTGGTTAGGACATGAACTGAGATAGTAGATTCGTACTAGTGCTGAAGCCTATGCAGCGTCAGGTCATGAAAATATGACTAAAGTCTTTAATGGGAAAGAATATACTTTCCCGATTAATACTTGGCTTTACATGTTAAATATACTTGAGATTTATGCGGCTGAAGCACTAAATACTACAGAAAGACATAAACATAATATTAATAATCTAAACTCTGTTGAAGAAGTTATTCAATATGATTTCACAACAGGATATCCAGAAAAAATAACTTTTACAACGGAATAATTAGATTTTAAAGTTGATAATCTACTTTATAATATATAAATAAAAATTTAACAAATATTTTTGTTTTTTAAAATTTATTAACTATCTTTGTATACGAAAATGTAGCGCTATACTTAGATATAAATTACAATTATTTTTAAATTTTATTTATTTATTATGGAT
>Ga0310697_10000872_pt1 | contig 37958 bp, 29 predicted proteins | sample 172DNAGHGlowgp2_FD_203883 | JGI IMG/M metagenome (GOLD analysis project Ga0310697, IMG submission 203883) | Sheep rumen microbial communities from Palmerston North, Manawatu-Wanganui, New Zealand - 1728 DNA GHGlow gp2 (v2) (version 2) | ecosystem: Host-associated > Mammals > Digestive system >...
CTCCAGCTATGGGTGACCGAAAACAGGCGATTGTTTCAAAATTCATGCAACTCCTCAACGCAAACGGTCCTGCTCCGCGTTCCATAGCCTACTATGCCGATAAACTTGGCGTTTCGGCCAACTATCTAAGTGTCGTGGTTAAAGAAAGGTCCAAGCACACAGTCATGGAGTGGGTGGACATAAGAACCGTGACACAGATAAAACTACTACTTTTTGACCCAGACAATCTAACGGTAGACCAAATCGCCGAACGATTGAATTTCTCTTCCTCATCACAGATGATAAGGGTGTTTAAAAAACTGACGGGCGTCACCCCCATTGAATACAGGAAAACCAAATCAGTGGAAATCAGGAAGAAGAAACCTTCCAACTGATAGTTGCTCCGTATTCGTTTGCAAGTCTGCCCCATCAACTCTATTGATTTATCGCCACGGCAAGCACACCTCGCTTACCGTGGCTTATTTTCACCCATGCCATCTTGGGTACTGGCCTCTACCCATCCCCTTACATAATATCCCTTTTCCGCATAAATTGTTTTTTTCTTTGATTCTAATTCCAGCCTTCGGGCTCATTGTTTCATTTCTGGAAAAATAATCAATTATTATCGTGGCTTCCGCTAAGAAATTACTGTCGGCTGTGGTATTCAGTAAACTGCAACTCCTTCATCTGACAAACAAGGCGGTCGCCTCCTGCAGTTAAAAGTTCCAAATGGCCGTATTGGTTCACCCCTGTGATGGCGGCCCTTACCTCTTTGTCATGATACAAATAGGTGCACTCTTCGCCATGGTTAAGCAGCAGTGAAAGGTACTCGCGGTCCAATATATCCGATCCGCAAAGCATTGCATCGTGCAATTGCCTGTACCGTGCCTCCAGCTTTCCTACCAACCCCTTTAGCGACTCTTCCAAATTCAATTCTTTGCCCGTTATGAGTTTCACCGATGTGGGGTTGGGTACCCAGTCCGGGAACACGGTTTGGTTAATGTTAATTCCCACTCCAACAATTGAGGCAGCGAGCTGTCCCCCCTGCAACCGGTTAGAGACCAATACGCCACAAATCTTGTTACCACCCACGTAAATGTCGTTTGGCCACTTGATGTCCACTGGCTGTTCAGCGGGTAAAACCGTGGCCAGCCAGTCCACAATGCCCAGCGATATTGCCTTGGTAAGCATGTATTGGCTCCCGACTGCAAGAAACACCGGTTTCAGCACAAAACTGAATGTCAGATTCTGTCCCGGAGCCGAGTGCCAGCAGTTGCCGCGTTGGCCAATCCCGGCAGTCTGCTCCCGGGCATACACAACCGTAAACTCCCCGACCATTGAGAGGTCGAGGAGTTCGCAATACCGATTTGTCGACCCTAACGAGTCGAATATGAGTAAATCCATAAGTGATAGAGACTCGTTTGCTAAACGGTCATTATTTCCTTCTCTTTGGCAGCGTAGATTTTGTCACACTCGGCAATAAACTTGTCGGTGATATCCTGAATCTCTTTCTCCACTTGCTTCACCTCGTCCTCAGGCACTGATTTGTCCTTTAGTTTCTTCACCTTATCCATTACATTGCGGCGTGCGTTGCGGATATTTACCTTGCTGTTTTCCACCTCGGTTTTGGCCGCTTTCGACAGTTCCTTGCGGCGCTCCTCGGTTAGCGGAGGGATAACGATGCGCAATATGTCGCCCTCGTGGCGTGGAGTGAATCCCAGGTTGGCGTCGAGGATTGCCTTGTTGATGGCGCCGACGATAGTCTTTTCCCACGGCTGGATGATAATGGTGCGGGGGTCGGGGGTGTTGATGTTGGCGGTCTGACTGATTTCGGTGGGGGTGCCGTAATAGTCAATCTTCACTCCGTCGAGCATTCCGGGATTGGCCTTCCCGGCGCGGATTTTCTCAAGTTCCTTTTCAAGGAAGTTGATGGCACTTTGCATGCTGGTGTTCGCTTCGGCAATGCATGCTTTTGATAGGTCGTTCATTTTATTGTGTTTTTAATGTTAATCAAAATGGGTTGTGGTTATTGTGCCTACTCTTTAGTCACCACTGTACCGATGGGTTCGCCCTTCACTACTCGTAGTAGGTTGCCCTCCTTGTTCATGTCGAATACGTAGATGGGCAGATTGTTCTCCTCGCACAGGGCAAATGCCGTCAGGTCCATAATCTTCAGTTTCTTGCTCAAGGCCTCCTGGAAGGTTAGACGCTCGTACTTGGTGGCGGTGGGATCCTTTTCGGGGTCGGCGGTATAAACTCCGTCCACGCGTGTACCCTTCAATATTACATCGGCTTTGATTTCAATGGCACGCAGCGTAGAGGCGGTGTCGGTGGTGAAGAAGGGGTTGCCGGTGCCGCCCCCTATGATTACCACCCGACCTTCCTGCATGGCCTCGATGGCTCGGCGACGCGACATGGCTTTGCATACTGGTTCTATGGCAAGTCCGCCCAACAGCTCGGTCTTGATGCCCTGTTTCTCCAGTTCGGCTTGCAGTGCCATGCTGTTTATCAGTGTGGCCAGCATGCCCATATAGTCGCCTTGCACGCGGTCCATACCTTTCGCGGCCCCGCTCAGACCTCGGAAGATATTTCCGCCGCCTATTACTATAGCCATCTCCACCCCATGTTCTACAGTTTGTCTAATATCTTGGGCATACTGTTCAAGCATTGCAGGGGAAATGCCGTAACTTTGTCGGCCCATGAGCGATTCACCGCTTAATTTTAATAGGATGCGATTGTATTTCATAGTAGGTTTGTTTATAAAATGCTGTATTTTAATTTACTGTCCAAATATACTGAATTTAAATCAAAGTACTAAAATACCAAAAAAAATGCAATCACCAAATTTTTTTTATCTACCCTGCCCAAAACAAGCGGTTTGCACCCTGGCTTGTACCCATTATAGTGCATCTCCGCACAAGGAGTAATAACTTCCGTTCCCAACAGGAGAGGATTCTCCATGAGGAGGAAGAGTAACCATTTATCAAAGTTTCTTACTTAGTGTGGAGATAGGGGTTTCAGTAACACTGTGTGTAGAAATGCCCAAAGTGTAATGCGTATAATGTTCGCATTCTTTTTCATATCCATAGCGATGGGATTTGTGCAATGTATTAGTTCATAACGTTGTTGAGGGTTTGGCCACATTCACGTTGCAAAGGTATGTATTAATATCCAAAGCGCATTTTTTTTTTGAAGAAGGTTCAGGTTGGACATTCAGCCTTTGATACAAGCACCGAAAGGGGTTCGCACATTCAGTTCCCTGACCAGGCTTCTGTGTCAATACAGGTTTATGAGGATGTGACGGCAAGGGCTGCTATGCTGATGCTTAGCCCTGGTATGTGACGCAGGGCGTGGTAGCAGTTTTCGGTGGTGGCACCGGTGGTGATGATGTCGTCCACAAGAAGAATATGCTTATTCTCAAAGCGTTCGGGGTGGCGTATGGCAAAGACTTCTTTCATATTGTCCATACGGGCAAGCCTGTTTTTGCGGGTTTGTGTGTCGGTGTAACGGCGACGGTAGAGGTTTCCGGTCACGACGGGTACGTGCATATTCTCGGCCATAGCGTCACAGAGCAGTTCGCTTTGGTTATATCCGCGTTGGCGTTTGCGGCGGCGATGGAGTGGTACGGGAACAAGGCAGTCGATGTCGTTGAATCGTCCCGACGCGAGCAGTTCGGCTCCAAGCAGGTGTCCATATTGCTTTGCTAAGGCAAGGTTGCTGTGATATTTGATTTGATGGACTATGGATTGGGCAATATTGCCTCGCCTGAAAAGGAGCAACGCAGCCCCTGCCACGTAGGGGATGCGTCCGGCAAGGCGTAGCTCCACCTCGTTTTCACAGGCAGAAGCACTGTGTGTCCATGGTATTTGGGCCATGCAACGGGTGCAGAGGTGCCTTTCGTCGCCCACGAGTGGTTCGCCGCAGTGGATGCAGACGTCGGGATAGATGATTCGCAGGAGGTCGTGCAGTGGGTTGAAGCGTAGGGGTGGCATGGTGGTCAGGGAAGGAAGAGGCAGCTGTCGCCATAGCTGAGAAATCGGAATTGATGGTCGAGTGCATAGCGATAGCATGCTTTCCAGTCATCACCGATTAGTGCCGAGACCAACAGCAGAAGTGTGCTTTTAGGTTGGTGGAAGTTTGTTATCAAACCATTTACAACATGGTACTTGTACCCAGGTGCTATCATCAGCTGTGTGTCACCGTAGAGGTGTTCGGTTTGGTGTTGTTCCATCCAGTGGAGGACGCTGCGGTAGGCATGCTCGGTGCTGATGTTGAGGCATTCGAGTGTGTAGGGATCCCATTGCTGTATGTGCATGCCCTGAAGGTTGGGGTCGGCACTCAGCTTTACCCCAAACCAATATACTGATTCCAAGGTTCTGACTGTGGTGGTGCCGACAGAGATTAGCGTATGTTCGTTGTGGTTGAGTATGTGCTCAATGTTTTGTCGGGAGATGGCAATCTTTTCAACATGCATCTCGTGTTCGCCAATGGTGGCGGTGTTGACAGGTTTGAAGGTGCCGGCACCCACATGAAGGGTGATGAAGTCGGTAGCTATGCCCTTGGTTTTAAGGTGTTCGAATACTTTAGGCGAGAAGTGGAGGCCGGCGGTGGGAGCCGCGACAGAGCCTTGGTGGAGGGCATACACGGTTTGGTAGCGCTCATTGTCGCTGCTCTCGGCTTCACGGTGCAAGTAGGGTGGCAGGGGAATGACCCCGGCTTGGTCAATGAGTTCGGCAAAGGAAAGGCCACCGTCCCAGTCAAAGTCTACTATCCATGCATTGCCTACGGCTTGGCGTCGTGTGGCAGTAAGGGTTATGTCCTGCCCGTTGATGACGAGCGTGCGTGTCAGCACAGAATCTTTCCATTTCTTATTGTTCCCAATGAAACACATCCAGGTGCTGTGCTCCCGTTGCTCAAAGGCTTGCGAAACTGCAGTATGATAGGGCTCGAGGCAGAAGACCTCGATGGTTGAGCCAGTGGGTTTGCGGAAGAAGAGGCGGGCGTGGATAACTTTGGTGTCGTTGAAGAGGAGAAGGGTATCGGTCGGCAGAAGGTCGGGGAGGTGGTCGAAACGGCTTTCTGATATGTCTCCGTTTCGGTAGATGAGGAGCTTGGAGTGGTCTCGCTGTTCAAGTGGGAATTTGGCTATGCGGTCCTCAGGCAGGGGGTAGTCGTAGTCGGCTATGGCAATGGATTGCGGATTAGTCATGGGCTTTTTGTTTGCAAGAAGTGAGGAATGAGAGGATGATGTACCACAGGATGAGGAGTGAGATGACATACCATTGGCGTGTAGCCGCTATGATGACGATGCATCCGAGGAGGAAGATATATTGTATTCGATTGCTGCGCCAGGTGAGGTCTTTAAAGTTGAATTTGAGCGAGAACATGGGTAGTTCACTGACCATGAGGATGTCGGTGGCCAGTGCCACTGCGGCTAGTGCGATTCCCATGGCAAGGCTTCCCACTGCATTGCCTGTTAGGGCCAGGCCTACCCATATCAGGGCATTGGAGGGCACCGGCAGACCGAGGAATGAGTGGCTTTGACGCGTGTCGATATTGAATTTGGCCAAGCGGTAGGCGGCAAATAGCGGCATCAGTACGAAAGGCAGCATAACCAACAGCACACCCCACTGTGGCATCATCCCCCGCAGGGGTTCCTCTACCAGTATTACCATCAGAAAAGCGGGAGCCACGCCCGATGTGACCACATCGGCCAGCGAGTCGAGTTGTTTGCCCAGTTCCGATGGCACTTTGAGCAGGCGGGCAGCCATGCCGTCGAAGAAGTCGAGAAAGATGCCGGCACAGATCCACAAGGCAGCCGTGGTGGCGTTGTGGAGCGCCAGAGATGCAAACACCGACTCAACGCCGCACAGGAGATTGCCAAGTGTGATGACGTTGGGTATTTGTCGTTTGATATTGTCGAACAGTTTCATAATGCTTAGGTGTCAAAAAAGGATGTAGGAACAAGCGGTGCCATTCCTACATCCGTATGGTGAATTGATAAGTGTATTAGTACAGTTTGATGACCAACTTGAAGTCGGGATCGTTCCAATAGGCCTTGAATTCGGTGTCGACAGCGGCTTTGCGCTTGTAGTCGTATTCTTGGTCGACAGAACCCTGCAGGTTTTTGAGGCAGTTTTCGCGATCTCCAAGGCGGGCATAGGCCACGGCGCGGAGGTAGTAGACTTCGGCCGACTGGTCAAGGCAGCAGTTCAGGGTTCGGATGCAATTCTCTGTCTCGTCGTTCATAAGCTGGGCAAAAGCAAGATTGTAGTTGCAGGACGAGCCTTTGAGCAGCTTCTGTGCCTCCTCGTAGTTGCCGCGTTTGAGGTTCAGCAGCGGGATGTTGGCTTCGGCGTCCGAACTGCCTTGGCGTTGGGCCTCTTCGAAGTAGTATTTGGCCAGGGTGTAGTCTTTTTGGGCGAGACAAAGCAGACCCGTGTTGTTGAGCACGTCGGGGTTGTGGGGGTTGAGGTCGCGCGCCACTTTCAGGTAGCGTTCTGCCTCACCAAAGTCGCCAAGGTAGAAAGCAATGGCTCCCGCATTGTTCCAGGCACCCCATTCGGCGCTGTGGTTTTCCGTAGCCCATTTATAATATTTCATCTTGGTGTCGTAGTTGTAGTTGATATAGGCAGCGTACATCAGTTCGTCGAAAGAGAGTTTGGAGGGGTTGAGTGTGGCTTGCTTGGCCAGCTCGACATCGGTTTGACGGGCTTCGGAGTAGTAGAGGGCAATCTGTGCACGGCGCAGGCTGGGGAATATGTCGCGTTCCAGTTGGGGATAGGTTTCAGAGTAGTTTTTGACCATTTGTTCGCGCTTGATAAGATTCTGCTGCGTCTCTACCACGTTCACTATTGCGTGGCGGTCCTGAATGTTGCTCTCTTCTACCATTACCACAAAGTGTACCCAGTCCTCTCCTGCTGCACGGGTGGTGATGACCATCTTCTTCAGTTGGTTGTGTTTGTAGTATTCAAGGTCTTGGGGTTTCACTTTGGCACGACGGGCCATTGTGGTCAGCACATCGTCGAGTACGCGGCGCAGTTCGGCCGTGGCAATGTCGGCGCGGTTTTTGGACACACCCACGTTGGCAGTCTCCTCCCCTTCGGGCGAGGCCCATCCCGTGATGGTGATTTGTTTTGGAAGCCCGTTTTCAAGCATAATGCGTTTCAAGTCGTTGACGGTGTACTGGGCATTGAATCGCACATTCATCTCGCAGCCCCAGTCAAGTATTGAGGTGCCGTTGGGGAAGTATATGTCAGCGGTTTCCACCACACCCTGCTTTTTGTTGTAGTTAAGGGGGGCGATGGAAATGTTGCCGCGGATGTCAATCCACTCTGCTGTGATGTTGACACCGTCAGAAATCAGCACTGTCGGAAATACGACACCCTTGTGTTGTTTTACTATTTGGTCGGCGAAGAGAGCCTCGTCGTCAACGGTCTTGGTTTTGTAGCCGACAGGTGCAAGAATCACCTTGCCGGTTTCCATTCCGGGTTTGTAGTCCAGGGCATCGTTGTAGGTGAAACGCCCACCGGTGGTGTAGTTGATAGTGGTGCCGGGGCCGGAGACGGATTCGCCTTTTACCGTGATAGGGTCGAGCGGGGTGGAACCGCCTTCCCATGTGAATACAGGCTGGATGAACAGGGCGACACCCTTGTCAAAATACTTGGCGGGAACCGATGCGGTGAAGTTCACCACCACCTTATCGTCGCGGACTTCAACAGGGTCCGGGTTGGCCTGATAGCGGATTTTTTTGCTATTGGACTTCATTTTGGACAATCCACTGCATCCTGTCAAAAGGACGGCTGCGGCCATTAGGAGTGTTAATAGTGATTTTCTCATTTGTATATTTATATATTTTAATTCATAAAACTATGTACATTATGCAATTAGACCATCTGATTGTAACAGAGGGTGCATCTGTATCAATCTGCAAAGATACAAATATTTTTTGATTGGATAATTATTTTTTCAATCTTGTTTCAAGATGTTGTGCATGGGCATGCGTGCATCCTGCTCCAAACAGCGGTAATGGCAGATTAGCGGCTCGTTAGGCGGCAGGCCTCTCCAAAAGGGCAGTAGGAACACATCTTGCTCTTCGGGTTGGCGGTGAACGGCACAGCGGGATTCAACAATTCGGTGGTGAGTTGCTCCAACATCGTCCCGAAGGTGTCCAAATGTTGGCGGGTGATTATCTCTGTGTTATCCCAGGTGGCTGTGAGCAGGTGGGAATTGAGATGCCCCAAAGGGAAGATTCCCGACACGTGGGGTTGGTTGTCTTCCTGGCTATGGTGGTAAAGCCATTCATAGGTCATCAGCTGGAACCACTTGTCCGAAACCGCGCTCCAGTCGGGTTCGGCTGTCGCCACTTTGAGGTCGTGTGGCTCAACCTTGCCCGATTTATAGTCGATGATTCGGGTTATGCCCCCCGATTTGTCGATTCGGTCGGCTATGCCTGTAATCACCACGTGGCGTGCGGAACCGTCAGGCATAGTTATGTCAAACCCGTGGGTCAGTCTGGTTTCCAATCCGACAATGGTGGTGACTTCACCCTCCTTCATGCGTTTGAGCTCTGATTTCAAGAAGTTTGTTATCTGCGACCGGGCCACCGACCGCAAGAAGTGGTTACGGCCCGAAATACTGCGTCCATGATGGAACTGTTCGCCAAGTGCCTGTTCGATTAGGGTGTCAATATCGCCCAGTGCCTGCTCCAGGTTCGCCTGCTTGACGGGCTGCCCCATATCCTTCGTATATATGGCCTCCAGCACTGCATGTATGCAGCTTCCCAGCTCGTTTTGCTCCAGGTCTTCATTCACCTGGTCCACCTCTTCAATGCCGAGCACATTCTCGTAATAGTACTTCAGTGGACAGTTACGGTACTTGTTCAAAGCCGACGGCGAAAGACCATGTGCAGCCAGTTCCTCCAGCCGGGCTGTCACTTGGCTGGTTTTCTCACCTATGTCAGCCATAGGGTGTGCGGGGCTTGGATTGGGGGTGGAGAGCACTTTTTCTGTAATGGAAATATTGTCTGCATATTGTGTTGCCAGCTCGCGGCGAATCTGGTGTATGAAACGGCTGGGTTCTCCCTTGCCCTGCAGGTCCGATTCGGTGCTGTAAAGGATGCAGATGTCTTCGGCACGCTGCAAAAGTCGGTAGAAGTTATAGGCATACACGGCATCCTTTTCGTGAAAAGTGGGGAGTCCGAATGCCACTTGCAGATTGTATGGAATCAGCGAGTTGAACTTCCTTCCCGAAGGGAGCGTGCCCTCGTTGGCCGATAGCAGCACAATCCGTTTAAAGTCCAAGTTGCGTGTTTCCAGCACTCCCAGTATCTGCAGTCCGCTGAGCGGCTCGCCGTAAAAGGCCACCGAGCGCCGCTGGGCAAGGCGGGTGTATATTTTAAGGAGCGTGGACAGGCTTTCGATAAAATGGTATTGCTCCTGTATGGATTGGAAGTGGTTTACTATCTCCAACAGACAGGCCAGTGCCTCTTTCTCCTTGTTGTTTGATTCCAAGATGTTTGATGTGTAAATCAACCCGATTGTATCCTTCAGCATACCCAGCAGCATGTCGGGCGATGGGGGCGTGCCGGAAAATAGGAATTCAACCTGCTCTAAGTTGATTCCAAGGTTGTTGCCCATAGCCGAAAGCGTCTCCTGACCGCCAAATATAACGTGCCCGTCAAAGAGAAACGACCTCACTTTCGAGTGCATATTGCTTATACCAAGCAGTTTGGATATGATAGGGTCGGACAATACATCCTGCAAATCCTGATAGTAGAAGGTGTCCCCACGCCGCCTTTGGTGCAGTGAGAATATTTTCAGTACAAGTGAGTGTACATCAGTGTTGGTGAATGGAAACCCCATGGTGATGTTTGCCGTCTTGACCTCGGGGGGTAGCGAGTTTATCATCGGCAGAAGGAGCGACTCGTCGGCCAAGACAATGGCGGTCTGGTTCAACCGGTCGTCGGGATGTTCTTTCAACTTGTTTGCCAGCAAGTTTCCTGCATATTTGCACTGCAGCATGTTCTCGGGGCAGCTGACAACGGTGATGTTTTTCCTTCCCTCGGCAAAATGGTCTTTATAATTGGCTGTCTCAGCGAAAGTAAACCTGTGCTTGCGTAGAAAATAGCCTGCCTCTTGCTGCTCGTTGTCAACATAATAGCTGTCCCCGTCGGTGTAAAAGCTTCCCATCCCCGAGGCTATGCAGTGGCGTATTATGCGTTCCTCGCTCGTGGACAGTGCGTTGAACCCTACAAAACAGAGGTGTCTTTTGTCATATTGGGGCAAAAGAGACTCAATGTTTTCGGCCACGTGGCGGTAGGCCATCCCCGCGTAGGCCTTGCCCTGCGATTGCAGCCGCTGGTGCAGCTGGCTGTAGTATTGGTACAATGTACGGTAGAATTGGAGGTAACGCTCTTGAAATGAGGTAAGTTTACCTGTCTCAATGTTCCATTCCCCAATAGTTTTGATGTCGTGCAGGTTGGAAAACAGCTGCTGTGCATCCACACAGTAGAGGTCGATTTCGGAAAAATCCGCAAGCATCATGTCCCCAAACGAGATGAACTCTTCGAAGGTGTCGTATTTGCGGTCGTCGCCAAGCAATTGGCTGTGAATTTCAAACAGCTCAAACAGCAGGAGCTCGTTGGGTATGATTTCCGTGTTGCCCAGTTCGGCCACCAAAGTGTCCATGCCAATAGTCCGGGGCAGGAAAAGCGGACGCTCGGCCGATGAGGCAAACTGCTGGCGCAGAAACAATCCCGACCGTCGGTTGTTGAACACAACTGTTACCCTGTCCAGTCCGTCGGGGAACTCTGCCTGCAGGCGCCTTGCTATTTCGCTGAGAAATGATTCCATTGTTGAGCCAGGTTAAGTTTATCGGGGGTGCCGACATCCAGCCACGTGTCTGCAGGATGCTCAAACCGCCTTATTCTATGATATTTGGCCAAGTTCAGGTATTGGGGAATGATAGGGTAGGGGTGGTCTGCCGCCGGGAGCAGGTTGGGCAGTAGCGGGTCGATGATTGAAATGCCGCTGAAAGCCAATTCGGTGCAGCCGGTCTGTGGCCCGTTTGCCCACAGGAACTCACCGCTTTTGCGGTTCGTCCATCCGGTAAGCTGCCCTTCATGGTCAAAAAGCAGGTAGCGGCTTGTTGTCCGGTGGCAAACGGCAAGTGTGGCCAAGTTGCCTGAATGTTTGTGAAAGTCAACCAATTCATTAAAATCAAGGCGCGACAGGATGTCCACATTGTATACCACAATTTGTTCCTGCGGCAAAAACAAGGGAGCCGCCTTCTTCAGCGCCCCCCCGGTGTCGAGAAGCATGTCGCGCTCGTCCGATATGGCTATTTCGGCAGGCCATTTGCAACTGGCAAGATAGTCGCAAACCATGTCTGCAAAATGGTGTACGTTGACCACTATGTGTTCTGCCCCCTGCCGTACAAGGTTGTCGATGGCCATCTTCAGCAGGGGTACGCCATTCACCTCTACCAACGCTTTGGGGCGATGGTCGGTCAGTGGGTGCAGTCGTGTGCCGAGTCCGGCGGCGAGGATGAAAGCTTGCATTGTTGTTGACGATTGGTTTGCAAAGGTACGCTTTTTATTTGATTCCGGACGAAAAATATGCCGACTGCTTGTTTAGTCGGTTGTGGCAAAGACGTTTGCCTGCGATGCTTGCCTGCCACACGTCACCTCTTGCCTGCCTCATGGTAGGCTTGCCGGGCCGCCGCTTTCCCTTTTGTACGCCTATCGGGGGCCGAGCGTGATTGTGCTGTTGCCAATGGGCCTCTGCGGCATGTCCTTTCCTTTGTCGTTCAGACTCCGGTAATTAGACAGTTGCCCGACTGTCGAGCACTTGTCGCTGGCACCTGTCACCTTGGCGGCAGGTCCTCAGGCCGTTCTTTCTCCCTTCGTTGCAGGCCAGTTCTTCGACAGTTCTTCGGTTGTTTTTTGATGTTTTGCAGAATAAATGGTGAGGAAGTGCAAAGGATGTGGCGGTTAATGTGCGGTGGTGCAAGGGCGTAGGGTGTTTGCTGGCTGGTCGCTGATGGTAGGGGGCGGCGGCCTTTGCGGGACTCAAACCGTGGTGGGCGGCAGGGGTTGAAATAGGGTGGTCAGGTTGTGGGCCTGAGCGTGTTGCGGGGACGATGCGCAAGGATGCTTTGCGGTTGTAAAATGGCAGCGTTTGGGTTGGGGAAGAAAAGTGAGGTGTTAAATTGCAAAAAATAATGTTCAAACACAAAAAAAATAGTATCTTTGCAAATCAACAAAGGGGTGCATTTTTGCAAAATGTGCTTATAATGTATTGATAGTTATTATAGTGTAAAAATTTGCAGTATATGAAGATATGTAGAATTTTGTTGGGTTTGGTGTCTGTTTCGCTGCTTGCCGTGTCGTGTGGACCGACGGCGGAGATTGCCTATGTACACGATGCCCAGCGTGACTCGGCCTTCGCCTTGAAGGGACAGTTCTCGGGAGGCATCCAGCCCAATGACCTTTTGGGCATTTATGTCGAAAGCGAGACGCCTGAATCCACCATCCAGTTTAACCAGGAGACGAACAAAATTGCCGTCATGAACGGGACGGTGATGAATCCCGGCAGTTCGGCTGTTACGGGATATCTTGTAAACCACGACGGGGACATTATTTTCCCCGTGTTGGGAAAGATTCACGTGGTGGGGCTCACACATAACGAGTTGGCAGCCTTGATTGAGGGGCGCCTTATGTCAGAGGGTCATATTATCGACCCCGTGGTCACGGTCAAGTTGATGAACTTTAAGGTGTGTGTGCTTGGCGATGTGGTGCGCCCGGGACAGCTGGTTGTGGCCGGGGAGCGCCTCACCATCTTCGAGGCGTTGAGTATGGTGGGCGACCTTACGCTTTATGGCCAGCGTCAAAATGTCACCATCATCCGCGAGGAGAACGGCCTTCGCACCATCGGCGAGATTGACCTTACGTCGAAGACAGTGTTCGACTCGCCCTACTACTATCTGCACCAGAACGATGTGGTGTATGTGGAGCCAAATATGAAGCGGAAACGTGCTGCCGAACGTGACCCGATGATTATGACCTACATTTCGAGCGCGGTTTCGATTGTCTCGGTTCTGTCGTCGATGTTCTACTACTACCTTTTGTCTAAACGTTATCTGTAAATAGTTGCATTTCTGAAACCTTATATTCTTGATACTATGGAAAATCAGCAACAAATAACTGGCACCCAGACCCGGCAAAACGGCAGCCAGCAGGAATCGGAAAGTACAATTTCCATAAAAGACATTGTATTTCTGGTTATAAACAACTGGTATTGGTTCGCAATATCGTTGTTTGTCTGCCTTGTGGTGGCGGGAGTGGTGTTTAAGACCAAGCCGAAGGAATTTGAGTATCGTGCCACCATCATGATACGCGACGAAAGCGATAGCCGGAACACCCGTCGCAATGTGGACGCAATTTTGAGCAATGCGGGTGACGACTTCGGCGCCCGTTCGCTTGACGACGAGATTTTTATGATTCGTTCGTCGCCCATGATGAAGAATGTTGTGGAGCAGCTGGGGCTGAACAAGACGTGCGACCGCACTGGTTTGTTTACCAAGGTGAGCTATTACCACGACCGCCCGCTGGAGATGGAGGTTACACTCCACAACACCGAGGCCAAGGAGGCAAATGTCAGTGTGAGTGTGACTCCGATTGACATGAACCGGTATAAGTATAACGTTGTGTCGGCCAGTGGCGGGGTTGTCAATAAGAAAGGCACTGCCAAGTATACGGAGAAGGTGAATATAAATAATTTTATTACTTTCTCTATTGACAAAACCGAGTATTTCACGAACCGCAACATTAATGTCACCTACACCTTGGCTGAATGTCCGGTGTTGACCAAGGCCTATCAGATGGTGGGTCGTCTGTCGGTGAGTCGTGTGAACAAAAATGCATCGGTACTTGCAATAGTGTACACCGACGATAACGAGCAGAGGGCACGTGAGGTGACGGACATTATGGTGGTTGTGTACAATGCTGATGCCATCAATGACAAGAAGCTGATTGCCGAGAAGACCGAGCAGTTTGTTTCTGACCGTATTGCTTTGATTTCGGGTGAGCTGACCGACGTGGATTCGCAGGTTGAGCAGCTGAAGAGAAGTTCGGGAGTGACGGATTTTTCGAGTGCTTCGGGCTTGGTGCTGCAGACTGCCACGCGTTACACGGACGAGGTTGTGGACTTGGAGGCTGAGCTGTCCAACATACGGTCGATCAAGCAGTATATGACCGACCCGGCTAATAAGGAGGAGCTTCTGCCGGGCAATGTGGGCATATCCAATGCGGGTGTGCAAAGTCAGATAAACCAGTATAACAACCAGCTGCTGCAGTATAAGAAACTGTTGAACACTGCGGGTCCCAAGAACCCCGGTGTGCGCAACCTGATGCAGCAGATGGAGTCGAACCGCAGTGCCATCCTGGCTGCAATCGACAACCTTATCAATACGGTCAACATACGGTTGCAGAGCGCCCGCTCGCAGGAGATGCGCACGCGCGGCCAGATTTCGGCTATGCCGGGTCAGACCAAGGCCGTCAACGAGGTTACCCGCCAGCAGAAAATCAAGGAGGAGCTGTATCTTTACTTGTTGAGCAAGCGCGAGGAAAATGCCATGAACCTTGCCATTACGGCTGACAATGCAAAGATAGTAGAACCGGCAAAACGCTCCAATCTGGGTCCCCACCTGTCAATGCACATCCTGGTGGGTCTTATCTGCGGTATCGCCTTGCCTGGTGTGGTGATGTTCGGCATCAACTTCTTCAATGTGAAACTTCGCACCAAATTCGAGATTGAGAAGGCATTGACCATTCCTATTTTGGGTGAGATACCGCAGAAACCCGAGGGTCGTGCCAACGACGAGATTATCGTTACGGCCAACGGCACTGATGTGGTTACGGAAGCGTTCCGAATATTGCATTCCAATATCCCGTTCTTCTTGAAAGACGGGCAGCGGGTTATCCAGACTGTTTCGACAATTCCGGGCGAGGGTAAATCGTTTGTGGCCCTTAACCTTGCGTTGTCCTTGGCATATCTGGGCAAGAAAACCATCTTGGTGGACTGCGACTTGCGCAAGCGTAGTTTGTCCAAGACCATTGACCGCCACAACCGTATGGGTCTTATCCACTATATGTTGGGCAAGGAAGAGGACTTTACCAAGATTATAATGCACAGTGAGACATCGCCTTGCTTGGACTATGTGGTGTGTGAGAAAACCCCACCTAACGCCACCCAGCTGTTGCTTGACGACAAGATGGACAATTTGGTGGCTTATCTGCGTGAACATTATGATTACATTATACTCGACTCTACGCCTGCACAGATTGTGGCGGATGCCTCGATTATCAACCATAATGCCGACCTTACCACGTATATTATGCGTGTGGGCTACTTGAACAAGAGTTCCTTCCCGTTCATCCAGGAACTGAGCGACAAGGGCAAGTTCAAGAATATGGCCATCATTATGACCGACGTGCCTGTCATTAAGCGTCGTTACGGCGGCTATGGTTATGGCTACGGCTACGGTTATGGCTACGGCTACGGTTACGGCTACGGCTATGGCTACGGCTATGGTTATGGCTACGGTTATGGCTATGGCGACGGTAGCGATTCCGATGGCAAGAAGAAGAAAGAGTCGTAAAGAGCCAATGGACATTAGAACAACAAAGTAGATTATATGAAGGGAATAGTTTTGGCAGGCGGGTCTGGTACCCGCCTGTATCCCATTACAAAAGGGGTGAGCAAACAGCTGCTGCCGATTTATGACAAGCCGATGGTTTATTATCCTATCTCGGCATTGATGCTCGCTGGTATACGGGATATTTTGATTATATCCACACCGTACGACCTGCCGGGATTTAAGCGTCTTTTGGGCGACGGTTCGGACTATGGTGTGCATTTTTCCTATGCAGAACAGCCTTCGCCCGATGGGTTGGCTCAGGCCTTCCTTATCGGAGAGGAGTTTATAGGCAATGACTCTGTATGCCTGGTTTTGGGCGACAATATCTTTCAGGGCAATGGGTTCGGCCGGATGCTCCGCGAGGCAGTTGTCGCCGCCGAGCAGGACCAGAAAGCCACTGTATTTGGCTATTGGGTTGCCGACCCCGAGCGTTATGGGGTTGCCGAGTTCGACAACAACGGCAATGTTTTGTCCATCGAGGAGAAACCCAAGAATCCCAAGTCTAATTATGCAGTGGTTGGGCTGTACTTTTATCCGAACAAGGTGGTCTCAGTGGCCAAGGGTATCAAGCCTTCGGCACGTGGAGAGCTTGAAATCACCTCGGTCAACCAGCAGTTCCTTGAAGACGGACAACTCAAGGTGCAATTGTTGGGACGTGGTTTCGCATGGCTGGATACGGGTACCCACGACTCGCTGGCCGAGGCGTCCACTTTTATTGAGGTGATAGAGAAGCGCCAGGGTCTTAAGGTGGCCTGCCTTGAGAGTATTGCATATGAGAAGGGCTGGATTTCGGCGGAGGACCTGAAGCGCATAGCCCAACCCATGCAGAAGAACCAGTATGGGCAGTATTTGCTTAACCTTGTAAAGGATTTGTAGTGCTATGGAAGTAATAAAGACTTTGATTGACGGCGTTTTGATAGTGGAACCCCGAGTGTTTGGCGACAAGAGAGGCTATTTCTTTGAGAGTTTCAACGCCCGTGAGTTTGCTGAAAAGACTGGATTGCAGGTTGCGTTTGTCCAGGACAACGAGTCAATGTCTCACCACGGTGTGCTGAGGGGATTGCATTTTCAGCTACCCCCATATGCCCAGAGCAAACTGGTGCGTGTGGTGAAAGGCCGGGTGCTGGATGTGGCAGTCGACATCCGCAAAGGGTCGCCTACCTATGGGAAGCATGTTGCCGTTGAGCTTTCGGAGGATAACCATCGTCAGTTCTATATGGCCAAAGGGTTTGCCCATGGGTTTTCGGTATTGAGCGATGAGGCCATATTCCAGTATAAGTGCGATGAGTTCTATGCCCCTCAAAGTGAGGGTGCCATTGCATGGAATGACCCCGACTTGGCCATCGACTGGAAGTTGGATGAGAGCCAAGTGTTGTTGTCGGAGAAGGACAAGCATCACCCGTTGCTACGGGATTTTGAGTCACCGTTTATCTATCAGTAATTTAAACCCAATGCCACCGTTATGAGGATACTTGTTACAGGAGCCAATGGTCAGCTGGGACGCCATATACGGCGGTGCAGCGAGCATTCCAGCCATGATTATTTCTATACTGACGTAGAGGAGTTGGACATTACCGACCGTTTGGCTGTCAGAGATTTCATTTTGACCAACCAGATCGATACGGTGGTCAATTGCGCAGCGTATGTCAATGTGGACAAAGCAGAATCGGAGGAGGATGTGGCCGACAGGCTCAACAATCAGGCGGTGGACTGTCTTGCCAACATGATGGCAGAGGTGGGAGGTCTGTTGGTTCATTTTTCGACTGATTATGTGTTTGGCGGAAACGGTAACAACACCCCCTGCACCGAGGATGAGCCGGTGAACCCCACGGGAGCCTATGGCAGGACAAAACTGTCGGGCGAGCAAGCCATCAGTAAGTCGGGATGCCGGTATCTAATCTTCAGGACTTCGTGGCTATACAGTGAATATGGCAAGAACTTTTGCAAGACAATGCTTGCACTGACTGAGACGAAACCGACCTTGAGCGTTGTGTTTGACCAGGTGGGTACACCCACTTATGCAGGAGATTTGGCACAGGCCGTATGCACTATTCTCGAAAAGGGACTTGATGCGGGTCACGAAGGGCTGTACCATTATAGTAACGAGGGGGTATGCAGCTGGTTTGATTTCACCAAGGAGATAGCCAGGCAGTCGGGTCACAAGGCGTGCGACATACAGCCTTGCCACAGTAGCGAGTATCCGAGTCCGGTTGTCAGGCCGAGTTATTCTGTGCTCGACAAGAGCAAGTTCAAGCACACGTTTGGTCTCACGGTTCCTTACTGGACCGACAGTCTCTCCGTTTGTTTGGCGGGACTTGGAGTAACAGTCAATAAGTGATAGTAAAAAGAAAGACAATTATGAGTAAACCGTTTATACATGAAAGCAGCTATGTCGATGACGATGTGGTCATTGGCGAAGACACCAAGGTGTGGCATTTCTGCCATGTTCAGCGAGGCGCCCGCATTGGTACCCACTGCTCGTTGGGGCAGAATGTTAATATAGGTAATAATGTCAAGGTTGGCAATGGCGTTCGCATACAGAACAATGTTTCGGTATATGAGGGAGTGGAGTTGGAGGACAATGTCTTTTGCGGTCCAAGTTGTGTCTTCACCAATGTCACCACGCCACGGGCTCATTTCCCCGCACATGGTGTGTACGCCAAAACAGTGGTGAAAGAAGGAGCCTCGCTTGGAGCCAATTGCACCGTTGTCTGTGGCCACGATGTCGGACGCAGCGCATTGATTGCTGCAGGTGCAGTGGTGACACACGATGTGCCTGACTATGCACTTATGGCGGGTGTTCCGGCGCGTCGTATTGGATGGGTCTGCGAGTGTGGTCATCGTCTTGACGAGAGCTTGCAGTGTTCGTGCGGCCGACGCTACCATCTTGTGTCGGAGAATATATTGGTTAAAGATTAAGCAACACAAACTCTTATATAACATATAACTGTGAAAGCCAAGATATCCTGTTTATTCCTTATCTTGTTGACGATAGCCCTCGACTGTCAGGCTAAACGCGAGCCGTCGTGGATGAGGGAACTTCCCAAGCCGGGCAACGAGACGTATATTTATGTTCGCGAGTCGGGCGAAGGTACAACAGTCGAAGATGCCCTTGCCCAGGCTATGGTCAGGGTGTTTCAAAGCACTGCCAATCGGTTGGGTCAGCCATTTGACTCGCAGAAGGTGAAGAATGCGCTTCTTTCCGGCACCGACTATAAAGTCGTATCACAACAATATGGTATCCCCGTAAACCGCGTGGGTATCTATTCTACACAACTCAGGGAAGGCGTTTACTGGGTTTATGTTCTTTGTCAGGTGGCATCGATGGGCAATGTGACTCCAGTCTGGGACCGTGTAGGCATGAATAGCAGGACAGCCAATTGGGTTGCATTGGCAAAATCCATTGTTGTACCCGGATTGGGTCAGATGGGTAAAGACCATCTGGCCGAAGGACTTGTAACGTTGGCGGGAGAAGGGGCTTTGATAGGGAGTGGCATCATCTGTTACAACATTGCTCAAGAGCAACTGGGCATAATGCGTACTCCCCAAGTCAGTATTGACGATTTTGCGGCAGCAAGCAGCAAGTACTCCACCGCACAAACAGTGTCATATGTATCGTGGGGGATGGCAGGTGCACTGTATCTTTTCAACCTTATCCGTGCATTCGCTGTTCAGCCCAAGACCAACTACGACATTACATTCCATCCTACAGTAATCGCAGCCCCCTATACCGTTTCACCCTCAGTGAGTCTAACCTTAAGATTTTAATTAGCATGCGCCGAAAACTATTGATTGCCGTCACTGCGGTTCTCTCTATCTCCGCACTCGTTGCCTCTTGTATAAAAGACATCGAGGAAGAAGGAATATATGTAACCACACGCTGCTATGGTTCTCTGTATGACCAGGAAAGCCAGCAGCCCCTGCAGGGTATAAAGGTGGTCTCCACCGATGGCAGGGACATAGAGGAGACTGTTTACTCCGACTCCAATGGTTATTTCTCTATCAATATAAGTGTGGATCAGCTTAAGCGTGGCTGCTATATCTCCATCCTGCCCGACTCCTTATACCAAGTGCATGACATCAAACTTGACGAAATGCCCTTGGGAATTGAAAGTTATGATATTGGTGCCGTGTGGATAGAAGGTCCCTCTATTCCTGTTGTCTACACTGATGAGGTTACCGACATCACTATCGAGTCTGCCTGTTTTCATGGATATATTGAGGAAGACGGCCATTCCAGCATCATTGAGCGGGGTTTTGTTTTCAGCGTGATGCAATATCCGACTGTGAACGACCGCAAAGTGGTTGCCCAGACAGAAACGCCCTCCTTCGAAGTCTCACTCAACCTGGAGCACAGCACCACCTACTATGTCAGGGCCTATGCACGTAACGGATTGGGTATCGGGTATGGTGAACAAGTTGAGTTTACCACCCTCAGCGGCTTGCCCGAAGTGGCCACACTGGATATTACCGACATCACCGCCACCACAGCGGTATGCTCTGGCTACTGTTCTGCCGATGATAATTACCCAGTCACACAATGCGGTATTTGCTGGGGCACATCGCCTAATCCCGATATCAATAATCTGCATGTCGGAGGAGTTTCGTCCTACCATAATTTTGAGTACACTATGACAAACCTTCAGCCAAGCACTACCTATTATGTACGTGCATATGCTGTCAATAGGTTGGGTGTAACCTATGGTGACCAACTCTCTTTGACCACCCTTAATGGCCTTCCCACCGTCGTAACCTCCACGGCTGGGAATATCACTGCCACCACAGCCACGGCTGGTGGAGAGGTGATATCCGACGGAGGGTTCCCTGTTCTTAGCAGGGGAGTCTGCTTTAGCACATCGCCCTATCCTCAGGTAAGCGGCACCCACACCACCGACGGCACTGGCTCCGGTCGCTTTGTTAGTTACCTTTCGGGTCTTGCCCCGGGCACACCATACTACTATCGTGCCTATGCCACCAATGCCGTGGGTACAGTTTATGGTGAACAGTCAGTATTAGTTACCCACTAATAAGTGTGGTGAGTGTTCCAATTGATATAGCAACGAGATAAAGAAATCTTATGATGAAACGCACAACGAAGCTGAAAATAATAATGCTGCTACTGTTTGCGGCAATACAGTCCACTGCCTATGCCTATAGTTTCTCATCTGTTTGTGGCACCGGTCAGACACTGTACTTCAATATTCTTTCCGACTCCACAGTAGCGACCACATACCCCAACAGCACCGGCAGCTCCTACTATCAAGGTTTCACTAAGCCCACCGGAGTGCTTCAAATACCTGCCACAGTTTACCATGGTGGCACTACCTATCATGTGGTTTCCATTGGCAGCAATACATTCCATTCATGCAATGGTCTCACCTCAGTAACCATTCCGTCGTCGGTGACAGCCATCGAGGACCGTGCCTTTGAGGCTTGCACTGGTCTCACCGCCATTGTCATCCCCCCCTCAGTCCGCTCTATTGGAGTCGGCTCTTTCCAAAGTTGCAGCGGCCTTCAAACAGTGCAGATAGGCTCGTCGGTATCGACCATTGGGAATGTGGCATTTGAGGGCTGCAGTGGTATACATGTCCTCTCCATCCCCGATGCGGTACTCTCTGTGGGGAACTGGGCATTCTGCAACTGCACTGCGCTCGACACACTCCATATTGGTACATCCCTCAACCAAATCAGCTACAATGTCTTTGCCGGATGCAACAACGTGCGCTATATCAGCTACAATGCCCGTAACGCCGTATGCAGCTACATGACAACCGACGGCTACCATACTGCCCTGCCTGTGGGAGCCCTTCAGACACTTGTCATTGGCGACAGCGTACGCACACTCAATCCCTACACTTTTACCGGGGCAACCGCCCTCGACACTGTGGTACTTGGCTCCAATGTCTCAACGATTGGCAACCGCACTTTTCTTGGATGCAGTGGAGTGCATACACTATACTACAATGCCATCAACTGTTCAAACCTCTCATTCTCCGAAACCGACACGACCAGTGGCTTCCGTCCCTTCTCCCAGCTCTCCACATTGGTGATAGGCAATGCAGTTCGGCATATACCAGACTATGCATTCTATGGCAGTAGCAACATATCCTCCACCGTCAACCTTCCCGATTCCCTGCAAACCATTGGCACACGCTCCTTCAAGGATTGCTCGCGCATCGGTGCCAACATCCTCTTCCCGTCCACGTTGGTATCTGTAGGAACCGAGGCATTCTGCAACTGCGACAGCATCCTCTTCCTCAACACGGGGCTATCCCCTGCTGCAATCCCGGCGGGTGCATTCCAGGGGTGCGACCGACTCTACCAGGTGGCGATAGGAGAAAACACACCATCCATTGCCGACTCTGCCTTCCAAGGCTGTATACGCCTTGCCGAAGTATCCTTGGGCTCATCACTTGCCGCTATTGGCAACCATACCTTCGCTGGCTGCACAAGGCTCGTTGCCCCGCAGTTCCCCAATGCCCTTTCCACTATTGGCACCGGGGCCTTCCAAGGGTGCACGATGCTTGGAGGCCATATCACCTTCCCGTCAGGCATAACCACCATTGGCAACAATGCCTTTGCCAACACAACACCCCTCACACTTATCGAGATGCTCGGCTCACAGCCCCCTGTCATATTCAACAACACCTTTGCCTCATCCACAGCCACTACGGTGGTAAGTGTGCCCTGTGGCTCCATATTGTCATACTATATGGCCGATTATTGGGGCGACTTTGCCAACCTTTCCGAATCCTCCCCCTATCGCATAGCAGTCGCTGTAAACAACAGCCTTATGGGCTCCGCCTCGGTCACCCAGCAGCCTACCTGCAGCAGCCCCATAGCCCGCATCCAAGCCTATCCCAACCCCGACTATCACTTCTTGCGCTGGAACGATGGCAACAGTGCCAATCCCCGCACACTGATAATATCCTCCGACAGTGCCTTCACAGCCGTCTTTGTCCCTGACAACTCCTATATCACTGTCACCTGCAACGACTCCACCCGCGGCACCGTCAGCGGCTCGGGCCTCTACTCCTACAACGCCCCTGTAACCCTAACGGCCACCGCCTATGCCAACTATCACTTCCAGTGCTGGAACGATGGCAACACCGACAACCCCCGCTACCTCAATGCTGTCCAAGACTCTGTGTTCACTGCACTCTTCTATTCCAACAACTCCACCATAACGGTCAACAACAACAACCCCTCCATGGGTACAGTCAGTGGTGGCGGAGTATATTACTACCAGAACCCTGTGGTCATCTCCGCAACCCCTTACCCCGGACACCATTTCACCACATGGAACGACGGCAACACCGCCAACCCCCGCACAGTCATCGTCTCGCAGGACTCCGTCTTCACCGCCAACTTTGCAGTCAACGTCTACAACGTCACTGCTGCCGCCAACAACAGCCTCATGGGTACCGTCACCGGTGGTGGCAGCTATCCCTATCTTACCAATGTCGAACTTGCGGCAATCCCCCAAAACGGCTACCACTTCGTACATTGGGGCGACAGCTCCACCGCCAACCCCCGTACCTTCCAGATTGTCAGCGACACCTCATTCATTGCCTATTTCTCACCCAATAGCTATACGGTCAATGTGGTCTCGGCCGACACCTCCATGGGCACCGCCTTTGGCGGGGGTACATACAATCACGGCACCTCCGTCGCCCTTACCGCCACGCCCGCCTATGGCTATCACTTCGTGCAGTGGAGCGATGGGAATTACGATAACCCCCGTATCCTCACAGTCACCTCCAACGCCACCTATATTGCCCAGTTTGCCCTCAACAACTATACCCTCACAGTGCTGAGCAACAACAGCTCTATGGGTACCGTGGTGGGTGGCGGCACCTATCCGCACAACACACCAGTCTACATCACCGCAGTTCCCAACCACGGCTACCACTTTGTGCAGTGGAGCGACAGCGTCACCGCCAACCCCCGACTGGTCACCATGACACAGAACACAACGTTCACAGCCCAGTTTGCCTCCAACGATTACACCCTCACTGTCATAAGTGGCAACAGCTCCTATGGCACTGTCAGCGGCAGTGGCACATACGGCTACAACACAACCGCAGTCATTACCGCCACACCCAATACGGGTTACCATTTTGTACAATGGAATGACGGCAATACCGCCAACCCACGCACCGTGTTGATAACCAACGATACGGGCTATACAGCCCTGTTTGCCGTCAACAGCTACCAGGTTACCGGAACCGCCACACCCCCCTCGGCAGGCACCGTGGCGGGAGGAGGCAGCTACACCTTCCAGTCCACCGCCGTTCTCACAGCACAGGCCGCACCCCACTATCACTTTGTTCAGTGGAGTGATGGCACAACGCTCAACCCGCGCAGTCTCACCGTCGTCTCCGACACCCTCCTCACGGCCCTGTTTGGAGCCGATACCCATCTGGTTGTAGCCACCCCTGCCGACACCACCTTTGGTCGTGTCACAGGCTCTGGTGCAGTACCCTATGGCGCCACTGTCAATCTTGTTGCCACGCCGTCACGCGGCTACTATTTCACCTCGTGGAGCGATGGCAACACCCAAAATCCGCGTACCGTCACCGTCACCTCCGACACGGCATTCACCGCACTCTTCGGTGCCAATATATACACAGTCAGCGTTGCCAGCAACGACACCCTCATGGGCACTGCCCTTGGTGGCGGTATCTATCATTACATGACGCAAACCACCCTGCTGGCCGTCCCAGCCGAACGCCACCACTTTGAGCAGTGGAGCGATGGCAACACCTCCAATCCCCGGTTCTTTACAGTGCTGTCCGACAGCTCGATTACCGCCCTTTTCGCCCCCGATGCCCAATACACCGTTGCGGTAGCCTCCAACAGCAACGCCTACGGAACCGTCACAGGTTCCGGCACCTACTACGCGGGCGACACGGCCGTCCTCACCGCCGTCCCCAACAGCCACTACGAGTTCCTGCAGTGGAACGACGGCTCCACCGACAATCCGCGCTATGTCCGTGTACTCTCCAACGCCTCATTCACTGCCCTCTTTGCCCTGCATAACTACACCTTAACCGCCGTGCCCAACAACCCCGACATGGGCGCCGTATACGGAGGAGGACAATATGCATACGGAACCACTGTCACCCTCCTGGCACGACCCTTCCCCGACATGGTATTTGAGTGCTGGAACGACGGCGACACCGCCAGACAGCGTACCGTGCGGGTTATCAGCGACGCAACCTACACGGCAGTTTTCCGCGACAGGCTTGGCATCGACGGCACCCCCTCCGCTGACATATCGCACCTTGTTCGCGGGCACGAAATCACCCTTTCCGGTGCCGACGGCAGAGCCGTTGCCCTGTACGATATAATGGGACGCTGCATCAATACGGTACCCCATGCCGTTGCCACCACAACGCTAACCGTTCCGGCCGCCGGTATTTACCTCCTCCAGGTCGACGGCCTCCCGGCTCGCAAGGTAGTCGTCCGCTAATCTTGCTGCTCCCCCTCGCTGCCGCGCCGATAGGGAAGGCACTCCCTGTTGGCCAACAGCCCCTGTGCTTGGGGTATTGTCGGCTTATATCCATACGCCGCGCCATTCGCCATGCTTCGGAATACCGTCCCGCCAAATTCCCTGTCGACCGCCAGGTCCGATGGCGTATTGCAGGCGGCGTGGCCCTGCTTCCATCGTTGTCGGGTCGGGGTAAAGCCGTATTTTATTCTGCATTTACCCTGCAGTTCTTTTACAGTTTTTCGATATTGTGTCGAAAAACTGTGGTACAACTCGAAAACAATTGTGGTAGAATAAGCGACGCAAGGGCGGCTATGGAGCGCTGTGCCGTTGAGCCAGTCTTGGTGCATGGGTTCGCACTGCGGTTGCTCACTCCATCCCGGGTTGTTCCCACCAGGCGGGGAGTGATGCCTGCGGGGAGCGATTTGTGCAAAAAAGTTGCGCTATGTCGGCAAAAATGTGTATCTTTGCAGTCGGAATAACAGTATATTTTGACAGGATGAAACGTGTAATGCTTGTGGCAGCGGGAATTGCGCTGCTGGTTGCCCTTTCGGCACCGACTTCCGCAAGGGGACAGATTAACCCGGACAACTACCGCGCAGCCGTCAGTGCCCTCAACGGCGAGGGGATGGAGCTGGGAGTGGCTTTGTGTGGCGGCTCGGCCTTTGGCTATGCGCACCTGGGTTTCCTCCAGGCCTTGGAGGAGGCGGGGGTGCGGGTGAATCGCTTGAGCGGCACTTCGATGGGAGCTATAGTGGGCATGTTCTATGCTGCAGGCTATTCGCCGCGCGAGATAGTGCAAATCATCAAAAAGGAACGCATGGTGCGCAAGACACGAGTGTTCCGCCCTAATTTTCGCCACGACGGCGGACTGGCCGACTATGAGCTGCTGCGCAGCATTATGGCCAAGTATGTGCCGCACAATAGTTTCGACTCGCTGAAGATTCCGTTCTACTGCTGTGTGTCCGACATGAACCACCTGCGGCCGGTCTATGTTTCGGCTGGGGGACGTCTGCTCGAGTTTGTGAGTGCCTCGGCCTCGGTGCCGCGTGTTTTTGCCCCGGTTTTGATTGACAGTGTGTACTACGTCGATGGCTACATATTCAACAACCTTCCGGTCGAGCCCCTTATCGATGCGGGTTGCAACGTGACGATAGGCCTCCACATACAGCGGGACACCGTAATGGAGCGCATCGACGACCCGGGCATCATTGCCTCGCGGGCCTTTGCGGTCAACTCCAATCTCTGCACGCTCGACCACCTGCATCTTTGCACCTATGGCGTTGCCATCAAGGTGGGAGATTTGAAGAAGCTCGATTTCGACAAGTTGGATGAGTTTTTCGAGTGTGGCTACAAGGCTGGCAAGGAGTTTTTAGAGGAACTGTGTGGTGTGGAGGCAAAGAAAGACACTAAAGATTAGATAAATATGACGACATGGCAAATTTATATTTGCCATGTCGGATAATATTTGTAATTTTGCATCCGATTTGGTCGCCGACGGGAGCAATCCCCGAGGCGTGAAAAGGGAATCAGGTGAAAGTCCTGAACAGTCCCGCTGCTGTGAGCTCATCGGAACCGCAGCCCCCAATACAAAGCCACTGTGCGGCGCCATAGCCGCATGGGAAGGCAGGGCGGCGGAGAGCGAGTCAGAAGACCTGCCAAGTCGTTGATTTAAGGCTTTCGAGGAAAGAGCTGAAAATTGATAGCACGGCGTGTGCGCTTACGCTTGGCATCCCTTTTCACTTGTTTCATGTAGAAAGCTATTTTGTAGAGAACAACAAAATAGTTATATGATGATTAAAAAGATTACTACATTTGCTTTGGGTCTGCTGCTTACGGCAGGCCTGTGGGCCCAGTCGGGCAACAACGAGATGTATGGCCATGCTGTGAAAGGCGGAGCCAAATCCATCACTTTCCCTGCATCGAACATCCAATTCTGGACAGGTACGGGCAGCAATCAGGCTGTGGTTATAGTCGGTTGGGACGACAATTCCGGCGGCACGAACTTTGCATTGGCCTGGGGTGTGCGTTGGAACGGCACCGCTACGGCGCAAGACATGCTTGATACCATTGTGGCCTACGACACCCGTTTCAGCTACACGATTAGCGGCAGCTTTGTCACCAATGTGTCGTACAACGACGGTACGCTGGTGTCGGGTTCGGCTCTCAGCTATTGGTGCTACAATGTCAATAATTCAATGGCTTCGGCCTATCCCTATCAGAATATGTCCAACGGTGATGTGATGGAGATTAGCAGCAGCTGTAATTTCTCGCTGACTTCGGCGACGGCAGCCACCAATCCCAACAATACCGACCCGGTGGATGCCACAATTGACACAAACGACATCCTTTATTGGGTTGGCAACGGCAGCAATCGTGCTGTGCTGATTGTCAACTGGGGCGACCCCGATACGGCCTTTGCCTGGGGATACCGCTTCAACGGCTCTGTGACGGCGCAGACTATGGTAGATAGCATTGCCGCCGCCGACCCCCGTTTCTGGACGGTGGGTTCTCCTTCCCTCAATGGCGATATCCACTTTGTTCTCTCGAATGGTGATACGCTGGGCCTCGTCGATGGCTCTTCCACGCCGATGGGCTATAACTTCTGGTGGACGAATAAAAACGGTGTCAGCGCCGGCAGCGGTGCCGCCACTGCGTTGCACGACGGCGATGTGTTCAAGTATGGCGACCTGAGCGTTGGCACAGGCTGGGACCCGCTGGGCACTTATTTCATGGAATATGCATGGGAGAAGACTCCGACTCCGGTGCCCGCTCCAAACGAAACTCCTGTTGATGCAACCATTGCCCCCGAGGACATCACCTACTGGGTGGGTGAAGGCCCTTTTGAGATTGTCTTTGCCATCAACTGGCCTGACACTGCGCTGGCTTGGGGCTATCGTTTCAGCGAACGCAGCACCAACGTGCAGAATGTGATGAATGCCATTGCTGCAGCCGACAGGCGGTTCTCGTTTGTGATGGGCAGTTTTGGTGTTGACGATATCCTCTTTGTGGAGAATGGCGACACGCTACGCAAGGCTTCCTCCAGTTGGTGGGAGCATACGGTGAACGGGGCCATGTCGGCAGGGATGTACCAGCAGTTGAACGATGGTGACTTTAGCCGCTGGGCAGACCCGACGGCAGGTGTGGTGGCAGACAGCACCTACGATACCACATGGAACTATTGGATGTACACCTATGCCTATCCTCAGACCATATATCCCGTCAGCGAGCCTCAGACGGCAAGCGACACCATCACCGCTGCCGACATTGCCTACTGGATTGGCGAGGGCAGTAACGAGGCCATTTTTGTGGTGAACTGGGCCGACACAGCGCTGGCTTGGGGATACCGTTTTGACGGTGACAGTGTTAATCTTGGAGATATGATGTACGATCTGGACTATGTGGATTATCGTCTGGGGTTCACGTATAGGAGCAATAACCATGACCCCAGGAGAAAAGAGAATGACCATTTGCTTGATATAGTTTTCCGTAACAACGGGGATACGCTATCGGGACATGGGTCACACTGGGATTTTGTGATAAACGAACGTGACCTTGGCCCCAACCCATATCATCGGACGTATGAACCTAATGCCAACGACCATCTGTATCGATGGCAGGCTGTAAGGGACGGCGATTTTGTCCGCTGGTTTGTTGAGGAAGCCGGAGTGAAGGTGGACTCAATATTGCACAACGATGTCTACCCTGAGTGGGTTGAGCATGTGTATGAATTTCCACAGCATATTACGGCGGCGTCACCGCTTAATGCCATTATTTCATCCGACGATATCGAATACTGGGTTGGCGAAGGCAGCAATAAACTGTTGTTTGTGGTAAACTGGGCTGACACTGCACTGGCATGGGGCTACCGCTTTGCCGACGACAGCGTGATGTTGAGAACGGTGATGGACGACATTGTGGCAGTTGACCCGCGTTTCACTTACAGCGAGGATGGTTACTTGACCGACATTAACTTCATAGAGAATGGCGACACGCTGGGTGTTGCCCCCGGCAGCTGGTGGGAGCATATGCTCAACGGCAACTCCTCCATGGGCATGGGTCAGTGGATGCATGACGGTGACTTTAGCCGTTGGGCCGACCCTGTGGCCGGTGTGGCTGTCGACAGCTTTTATTACGATGGCTGGGGCTGGGTGTATACTTATGCTTATCCCCGGACTATCCATGCGGTGAGTAGACTCACAGGCCCGTTCTGTGGCGAGGTGGGTAGCATTGGATGCACTGCAGTGAGATTTAATGATGAGCGCATCAAAGGCTGGGCCACAGGCTGCACCATAGTGCGCGGTTCGCAGAATCTTTCCGACCCCGATGCCCCGGCAGTGACCTACGGCACCGAGCAGGATGCCATAGGCCCTGCTACCACTAACACGATGGATGTGGTGAGCCTTGGTGACGGCGGTATGGCCACTTTGACATTCGCTACCCCCATTGTGAATGGCGACGGCTTCGACTTTGCAGTGTTTGAGAATTCGTTCAGCGACTACTTCTTGGAGCTGGCCGTAGTGGAGGTGAGCTCCGATGGTGAGCATTTTGTGCGTTTCCCTGCCACCTCTCTCACCCAGACACATTTTCAGATAGGCGGACAGGTTGATCCCACCTTTATCAATAACCTGGCTGGCAAGTATCGCGTGGGCTACGGCACTCCCTTTGACTTGGAAGAGTTGCGCGACAGTGCCAATATCGATATCAACAGCATTACCCATGTGCGTGTGATTGATGTTGTGGGCAGTATCGACCCGCAATACGGCACCTACGATGCCTTTGGCCATCTGATTAACGACCCCTTCCCCACCATCACTTATAGCGCTGGCTTTGACCTTGACGGTGTGGCTGTGCTTAATGACCATTTAGGCATTCCCCAGGCTGACGCTGTGGTCCTGAACATTTACCCCAATCCGGCTAATGGACAGGCTGTTGTCACCTTCAACCCACAGGCTGTCGGCAACGAGGCTGCGGTGTATGATATGGCTGGTCGCAAAGTGGCTGCAATCAACATTGTGCCTGGCACCAACAGCATCAGGCTGAACACTGCAGCACTGCCCGACGGGGTCTATATGGTGCGTATTGCCACAGGAGTGCAGAAACTTGTGGTACGCCATTAATTAAAAAGAAAGTCTCATTATCAACCATTAATGCCGAGCGGTCGCTCGTGAGAGCGACCGCTTATTTAAAGAAACATCGGTAGGCGGCACACCACCGATAAGAAACACAGATACAATATGGAACCAGTACCATTCAGCATCACCAAGCGCGACGGTCAGCAAGTCCGCTTTTCATTGGACAAGATTATGAATGCCATTATCAAGGCATTCCAGTCGGTGGAAGAGCCGGTAGACTTATCCACGCTTAACAGGATAATAACCCATCTGGACATCCACGACGGCATTACGGTAGAGGATATCCAGAACCAGGTGGAGGTGGCGCTGATGAAGGAGGGTCATTACCGTGTGGCCAAGTCGTTTATGCTTTACCGCCAAAAGCATACTGAAGACCGTGAGACCCTGGAGAAGCTGAACTTCCTTGTGGAATACTGCAAGGCTGGCAATGCCGCAACAGGCAGCAAGTATGATGCCAATGCCAACGTAGAGCATAAAAACATAGCTACCCTTATTGGCGAGTTGCCAAAGGCAGGCTTTATTCGCCTTAACAGGCGTTTGCTCACGGATCGCATCAAGAAGATGTATGGGAAAGATTTGGCCACACAGTATCTCGACTTGCTCACACACCATTTCATATACAAAAACGACGAAACGTCGCTGGCTAACTATTGTGCCAGTATCACGATGTATCCATGGCTCATAGGCGGGACGGCATCTATAGGCGGGAACTCCAAGGCACCCACTAATCTCAAGAGCTTTTGTGGGGGCTTTGTCAATATGGTATTCATGGTTTCAAGCATGTTGAGCGGGGCCTGTGCCACGCCCGAATTCTTGATGTATATGAACTACTTTTTAGGTCTGGAATATGGCAGGGACTATTGGCAGAATTCTGACAGGGTAGTGGACCTTTCGGTCAAACAGCGTACTATCGACAAGATGATTACCGACTGTTTTGAACAGATTGTCTACACGCTTAACCAGCCTACCGGAGCCCGCAACTATCAGGCCGTGTTTTGGAACATATCCTACTATGACCGTTATTATTTTGATAGTCTGTTTGGCGACTTTGTGTTTCCTGATGGCAACAAGCCCGATTGGGACGGTCTTTCCTGGTTGCAAAAGCGTTTTATGAAATGGTTCAACCAAGAGCGTACCCGTTCGCTGCTCACTTTCCCGGTGGAGACTATGGCGTTGCTCACTGAGAACGGGGATTGCCGCGACAGTGAGTGGGCAGACTTCACGGCTGAGATGTATTCCGAGGGTCACTCCTTTTTTACCTATCTGAGCGACAATGCTGACTCGCTCTCCTCCTGTTGCCGTCTGCGCAACGAGATAACCGATAACGAGTTTAGCTATACACTCGGTGCCGGTGGCGTATCCACTGGTTCGAAGAGTGTTCTGACAGTCAACCTCAATCGCTGCATCCAATATGCAGTCAACAATAACATTCCATATATCAAATACCTTTCTGACATTGTAGATCTCTGCCACAAGGTGCAGACGGCATATAACGAGAACCTCAAGGAGCTGCAGGGCCACGGCATGCTGCCCCTCTTCGACGCAGGCTATATCAATATCAACCGCCAGTACCTTACTATAGGTGTGAATGGTTTGGTTGAGGGTGCAGAGTTTCTGGGCATTCCCATTAACGATAACCCCCAATACCGGGACTATGTACAGTCTGTCCTTGGTGTAGTGGAGAAATATAACAAGCAGTATCGCACAGATGAATTGATGTTCAATTGTGAGATGATTCCTGCTGAGAATGTCGGCATCAAGCATGCTAAATGGGACAAAGAGGATGGCTATTTTGTGCCCCGCGATTGCTATAACAGCTATTTTTATATAGTCGAGGACGACTCCCTTACGATTCTCGATAAGTTTAAGTTGCACGGCACTCCCTATATTCAGCACCTCACTGGCGGCAGTGCACTACATCTTAACTTGGACGAGCATCTCTCCAAGGAGCAATACCGGCAGTTGCTACGCGTGGCGGCTACTGAAGGTTGCAACTACTTTACGTTCAACATTCCCAACACTATCTGTAACGACTGCGGACACATTGACAAACGTTATCTGAAAGAATGCCCTGTGTGCCACAGTAAGAATGTGGACTATATGACTCGAATCATTGGCTATCTGAAACGTATCAGCAACTTCTCGCAAGGCCGCCAGGAAGAAGCACACCGTCGTTACTACCACAATGCTTAAGTACCTTAATACAGACATCGTTTTCCAGGAAGTCCCTGACGAGACTTCCCTTGCTATCAATATCACGGGGTGCCCTTGTCGTTGTCCGGGTTGTCACAGTCCCCATCTGTGGGGTGATACGGGTCTCCCGCTCGACACCAAAGCAATTGACTCCATGATGGCCTCCCAGGGCGAGAACATTACGTGTGTCTGCTTTATGGGCGGCGATGCGGCTCCTTGCCAAGTGGAATCCCTTGCTGCTTATATCCACCGGTGTTATCCTCGCCACAAGGTGGCTTGGTACAGCGGACGGCAGTATGTTCCCCACAACATTGACAAGCAACAGTTTGACTATATCAAGGTCGGCCCATATATTGCCCATTTAGGCTCCCTAAAGTCCATACACAGCAACCAGTACATGCTCAAACGTATGAACGACGGTACTTTTGTCAATATTACTCACCGCTTCCGCAGACTTGCTGATGCTGCACCTCGGTCTGCATGATTATCGGTTTCCCATATTTTGAAGTTTGTGGTATCAACCTTTTTTAGGGTTGCTTTATCCGATGTATCGCTCGCGACATAAAGTTAAACTATCCTAAAACATCATTTCAAGTGTTGCCAAGTCAGAAATCATATGTATATTTGCATCGTGAACGATATAATTAATAAGCATTATAAAATATTAGAATTATGGATTTTGAAGTTACATTACAGTACTCACAGATGATTGTGAATGAGCTTACGGAAGGGGCATTTGTACACAAAATGCAAGGTCTGCTCTTCAAATCGCAGGGTTTCGAGAAACTTGGTCAGAAGTATCTTGACCATTACAACGAAGAAATGGAGTGGGTAGAGAAGTATACCAACCGCATGCTTGACCTGGGCTGTGTGCCACAGGTGAAACTGAACAAGGAGTGCAAATTGATTGAAGATGCCAAGGCTTACATTGAGGAAGACTTGCGCATCCAGCGCGAAGGAGTGGAGATGCTCTATAAAGTCATGCCAACCCTCTGCAGCGACCCCACCACGTATGACATTACAAAGGCATATCTTGCCGACGAGGAAGAAGATCTCTACTGGAGCGAGGAACAGCTCGACATGATTGAGAAAATTGGTATTCAAAACTGGCTTATGCGCCAAATGTAAAAACACTATTACCATGACGACAATATACGACTTCAAGGCTATAGCCAGCAATGGACAAGAAATTGACTTCGCTGACTTTAAAGGTAAAGTACTAATGATTATCAACACGGCAAGCAAGTGCGGTTTCACCCCTCAGTTTGATGGACTGGAGGAGTTGAACGAAAAGTACCGTGACCGTGGACTTGTAATGCTGGGTTTCCCCTGCAATCAGTTTGCAAACCAGGATCCTGGTACAGACTCCGAGATTACTGAGTTCTGCCGTGTTAACTATGGTGTCACTTTCCAGATGATGAAGAAAATAGACGTGAATGGCAAGGATGAGCATCCGCTCTTCACTTTTCTCAAGGAGCAGGCTCCAAAAGAAGAGTTCAAGGGCTTGAAAGCCAAGGCTGCCGCCGCCATGTTCTCCAAAATCAGCAAATCGGTGGAGAAAGACAGTGACATTAAATGGAATTTCACCAAATTCCTTATCTCACGCGATGGCTCTCGCATTGAGCGTTTTGCACCCACCACTGAACCAAAGGACATTGAAACCGCCATAGAGGCAATGTTATAATGCACGAGCAACTAAAGCTAAATAATCAACTCTGCTTCAGGATATATACCCTTACACACCTCATTACTCAAGCCTATCGTCCGTTGCTTGACCCCTTAGGTCTCACTTATCCCCAGTACCTGGTCATGATGGTGCTGTGGGAGGACGACAGCCAGACTGTGGGGGAAATAGGACATCGCCTCATGCTCGATACCAACACTCTCACACCCATGCTTCAACGCATGGAGCGTGAGGGGTTGGTAACGCGTACGCGTGGCACTTCCGATGGACGTCAAACGCTGGTCAGTCTCACCCCACAGGGAAAGCGATTGGAACACAAGGCCAAAGATATTCCCTCATGCATGGCACAAAAGTGGCATGGCGACACCTTGGCCCCAGACCAGTTTGAAAGCATGATTGCAACCATCGACGTACTCATAGCCGGCATGAAGTGAGCTGGTTTTAATAGCAAACACCTTAAATAGTTAATCATTCCTGACCTAAAGGAATGGACCCTTGAACAAATCTTTCATGGACTTATCCAAGTATATGACCGACAGCATATCCAACATCATGGCCAAAGCCTATATCAATGTGCTGTCCAACCCGCGCGAAGCGCGATTTATTCACCGCATGCAACGGCTCTTTGCCGACTCCTCCAAACGTCGTTCTCGCTTGCTGCAGGACGATGGCATCGAGGTGCCGCCGTTCCTCATAGCCAGCATCGCCACTACATGCAACCTGCAGTGCAAAGGCTGCTATGCCCGCAAAAACGGCATTGCCGCACCCGATGGACAGCCCCGTCGGTCTACCCTCACCCCTGAGCAATGGTGTTCTATCTTTGACGAAGCTGCCAGCCTTGGAGTAAACTTCGCACTCCTTGCGGGGGGCGAACCCCTTACGCGACGTGACTTGCTTGAGCAGATTGCGCAGGTCGAGGACATGATATTCCCCATCTTCACCAATGGTACCATGATGGGTGAGTCTTATCTTCGCTTCTTCAAGCAGCACATGAACATGGTGCCAATCTTCAGCCTTGAAGGAAATGCCTTGCAAACCGACAACCGCCGCGGACAAGGTGTCTACCGTTTGGTTGAGCAGTCCATGCTTAAAATGAAGGAAGAGAAACTCTTCTTCGGAGCCAGTATCACGGTGACAACCGAAAACTACCAAGCCGTCACCGATTTGGACTATGTGCGCCAACTGCGTGACCATGGGTGCAAGCTTATATTCTACGTAGAATATGTACCCATTGATGAGACAACAGCCCACCTGGCCTTTGCCGACGAGCACGTGGCAGCCATGGAGCAACAGCTTGAACGTTTGCGCACCGAGATAGAAGGCCTCATTGCCCTTTCTTTTCCCGGTGACGAGAAAGCCCTTGGTGGTTGCCTGGCAGCAGGCCGGGGCTTCTTCCATGTTGGTCCCGACGGAGCGGCCGAGCCTTGTCCCTTCTCACCCTACTCGGACAGCAACGTGTTGCAAACCGGTCTGCGTGGAGCCCTGCAGTCGCCCCTGTTTCGCCGCATACGCGATGCCCGTGCATTGGGTTGGGAACATACTGGAGGCTGCACCCTCTTCGAACACCGAGACGAGGTCCAGGCCATGCTCGCCCAAAACCGGAAAGAAGAAAGGCAGTAGGGGGTGGACTAATCCAGGCGGCTTTCCACTACCTGCCAGTCCACCACCTGCCATAAGGCGTTCAGGTAATCAGCACGGCGGTTTTGGTAGTCAAGATAGTAGGCATGTTCCCATACGTCGAAAGTCATTAGTGGAGTCAAGCCTCTGCCAAGCGGGGTGTTGGCATTGGTCTCTTGGGTAATGACCATGTGTCCATCGGCATCAGTCGACAGCCACACCCAGCCTGAACCGAACAGTGTTGTGCCTTTTTGCTCAAACTCTTTCCTAAAGGCCTCCACCGAACCGAAATCCTTTGTCAGTTTCTGTGCCATCCGATTGGATGGTTCGTGATGTTCCAGTCCGAACTGTTCAAAATACATTACGTGGTTCAGCACCTGCCCGGCATTGTTAAACAAACCGCCTGTCGATTTCCTTATCACTTCACTGATAGGCATGTTTTCCAGTCCGCTATCCGGCAGCAGACGGTTCAGGTTGTCCACATAAGCCTTTAGGTGCTTGCCGTGGTGGAATCCAAGCGTCGTGTCGCTGATTATGCCTAAGGCATCAGCCTTATAGGGCAGTTCCATCATCTCAAATGTCCCGTTTATGGGTAAAAGGTCTCTCATGGGTATGTAATTATTGGTTAATAACATGGTAATAACGCTTAAACCACCCTTTTATTGTGTGGCCATAGCATTATTACCCATGATATGACTCTCTCTTGGATACAATAATTCAGACGCGTAGATATTTTGTCCAATTGCTTTTTATTGTGTATTTTTGCATTCTGTGAATATGTAGGTACCAATTATGGAAAAGGCTATGATAGATGATGCTACACGTGACAAGCTGCTGCGCTTGGCCTCCCAATACGAGACTGCGGAATTTCTGCGGGGCGACCCCTCATGGTTCATGCATCAGGTGGGGAGTGAGGCTGACCGCGAAGCGGTGGCTTTTCTTGCCTCTTGTCTCAGCTATGGCAACCGGCGGCAGTTTATGCCTCGCATCCAGTGGCTGGTAGAAAGGGCAGGAGGCAGGGTGGACGCATGGGTACGCTCTGGCGCTTTTGCAGACGACTTGCCCCAAGGTGATGGCCGCTGTTTCTATAGGCTCTATACGGTGGGGCAGATGCATGCCTTTCTGCAAGCCTACCAACATATAATGCTTGATTATGGCTCACTGGGGTCTTATGTTCTCCGGTGCGCTCACGACGGGCTTAGTGCGGTGGAAACCATTTGCTGTGTCTTCATGCAGGAAGGGCAGAGCGCAGTGGTGCCGCATGATGCACGGTCAGCCTGCAAACGGGTATGCATGTTTTTGCGGTGGATGGTACGCAGTGGCTCGCCTGTGGATTTGGGCTTGTGGGCTGACTTTATCGATCGCCGTACACTCATCATGCCGTTGGATACTCACGTGCTATCCGAGTCGCGACGCTTAGGACTCCTCCAAGGTGGCTCTGCCACGATGGCTGCTGCTCGCAAACTGACACATGCCATGGCCGATATCTTCCCTGACGACCCGCTTAAGGGCGACTTCGCTCTTTTTGGCTATGGCATAAACAGCGGCAATATATAATCAACCATTTCCCTCTCGGGATTCAAGGTTGTGGAGCGTCTCGTCAAGTGCCTCCTCGTTGTCGGTTATGACCATGAGGCGGTCACCTACGTGCAGGGCGGTTTTCCCGGTGGGTACAAAGTAGTTGTCGCCACGTTTTACCATTATGGCAAGTGTCTTTTCAGGCATCCGGAGGTCCATGAGGTGTTTTCCATGTGCTATCATGGTGGGGGTTATCTCGATTTCGGATGTGGCGGATTTTATCTCCTCAGGAAAATCAATGTCGAAGTTCTCTATTTGTGGCTTTTCCTTAGGCGGCTCGGCAACACCTATCCACCGCGCCATGGGCGATAGCGTGGAGCCTTGAAGTATTAGGCTCACCAGAGTGCAGAGGAAGACTATGTTGAAAAACACGTCGCTGTCTGGCACCCCTGCAGCGCGGCACATGATGGCAAATATGATGGGCACTGCCCCGCGCAGACCAACCCACGAGACATAGATCCTGTCCTTGATGTGGTATTTGCGGAAAGGTGCCATGGATATGAATACGCTCAACGGCCGGGTAATAAATATCATGACCATGCTGATGATGAGGCCAGGAACGAGGACTGTCTTAAGCTCT
>Ga0310697_10000875_pt1 | contig 37925 bp, 34 predicted proteins | sample 172DNAGHGlowgp2_FD_203883 | JGI IMG/M metagenome (GOLD analysis project Ga0310697, IMG submission 203883) | Sheep rumen microbial communities from Palmerston North, Manawatu-Wanganui, New Zealand - 1728 DNA GHGlow gp2 (v2) (version 2) | ecosystem: Host-associated > Mammals > Digestive system >...
ACTTCGCTGATGAGCGAGAGGGTGTCGCAGGCGGCATCCTTGGCGGCGGGGAAGGCCCAGCCCATGTAGAGCTGCTCGGCCTCGAGGCCTACGACGGAGGTGTCCACGGGAACTGTCAAGGCAGGCAGCTCGGCGTATTCAGGACGCTTGCAGTCGGGGTTGGGCTGCCATTCGCCGAAGTACTTCTCCAAGATCTTGATGGTCTTGTCGGGATCGAAGTCGCCTGCCATGAAGATGGCGACGTTGTTGGGGCAGTAGTAGTTGTGGAAATAGTTCTTGATGTTGGTGATGCTCGGGTTCTTCAGGTGCTCCTGCGTGCCGATGGTGGTCTGCGTGCCGTAGGGGTGGTTGGGGAAGAGCTTGTAGAGCAGGGCGTTGAGCATCTTCTCGCTGTCGTCGCTCAGGTAGAGGTTATACTCCTCATACACAGCCTCCAACTCGGTATGGAAGCCGCGGATGACCATGTTCTGGAAGCGGTCGGCCTGGATGCGGGCCCAGTTCTCAATCTCGTTGGACGGGATGTTCTCAACATATACCGTCTGGTCGAAGCTCGTGTAGGCGTTGGTGCCGTCGGAGCCGATGAGCGCCATCAGCTTGTCGTACTCGTTGGGGATATTGTATTTAGCAGCCAACTGGCTTACGCTGTCAATCTCGTGGTAAGCCTGCTTGCGCTCGGCGGGGTCGGTGAGCTGGCGATAAGCCTCGAAACGCTGCTCTATCTCGTCGAGCAGCGGAGCCTCGGCCGTGCTGTCGCTGGTGCCGAACTGCTTCGTGCCCTTGAACATCAAGTGTTCGAGGTAATGGGCTAAGCCGGTCGTCTCGGCAGGGTCGTTGCGCGAACCTGTTCGCACGGCGATGTTGGCCTGTATGCGCGGCTCGTCCTTGTTCACGGAGAGATAGACCTTCAGGCCGTTCTTCAACGTGTAGATACGCGTCTTCATGGGGTCGCCCTTGACGCTCTCGTACTTCGCATTGTTGCAGCTCGTCGTAACGAGCAGCAGGGCTGCTGTTGCAGCAATAAGAAAAGAGTGTTTCATTGTAAAGGTAGGTAAAGTGAAATCGATTTCTGCTTGTTTTATGGCGCAAAGATACATTATTCTCTGCAAAGGTGCTTATAAAGCAGCTAATTTTTTACTTATTTTACCATTAAGTCCAAATCATCCATTAGGATTACTCTCAATTAGTGATTTGTCGTATTTGATGTATTTGTGCTTATTTGACTTCGCAGAATTGGGAGAGATGGTTGTCGATGTAGTGGGCAATGACGGCGGTGATGTCCTCCTCGTTCTCGATGAATTCGTCATCGAGGTCATCGAACTGAGGGTACTGTTCGAAGAGCGCCATGAACTCATCGTCGGTGCAGGACTGTGTCAGCTCGTCGCCATATTGCTCGAAGAGCTTGCGCCCTTTATAGATTAGCTTGGAGAAATCGTGGAGCACAGTAGTTCCTTCTTCGTCTTCCATATCTTGTCCCCACAGTCTGACGGCTTTGGCGAAAGGATTCATGAAGATGAAAGGTCCTAGCCCGTTGTGTATGAGCTGGATGAATCCTCCGTCCATGACTTCTTCGTGCAAGAGGTGGTAGGCAATCAGCGTGATCTGATCGGCATTGAGCTTCGACATGTTGTCGGCGGTGAGCTGGCCGTCGATGCTTTGGAGGATAGCATCCGTGATGAGTTGGAGGAACGCGTCGGTTCCCTTGGCAGCAGCGTTGATGATGTCCTGTTCAGGAATAATCGGTGTCATAGGTTATAGGTTAGAAGAATTTTGGTTTGTTGGCACGTGCTTCCTCGAGCGAGTGGAGCGTGGCGGTCTCGTGCTGCTCGGCTTGTGCTCGCAGGGACGCCTGTTCGGCACTCAACTGTGCAAAGGCCTGGGCGGCGGTATCGGCGTGGAGGAAGGGCTCGGCGAGAGGCACATTCTGCGAGGCATCGCAGACATGGAGGACGGGGCCGTGGTAAGCGGGAGCTATCTTCAGGGCGGTGTGCAGCGCACTCGTCGTGGCTCCGCCAATCATGACGGGTACACGGATGCCGGCTTCGTCGAGGAGGTGAACCGTATGTACCATCTCCTCCAACGAAGGCGTGATGAGACCCGAAAGGCCGATGACATCGGGCTTGAGTTCCAACGCTTTGGCGACGATGGTGTCAGCTGGTACCATGACGCCGAGGTCGATGACCTCATAGCCGTTGCAGGCCATGATAGTGGCTACGATGTTTTTGCCGATGTCGTGGACGTCGCCTTTGACGGTAGCGATGAGGATAAGGGGGGAGGAGGGGGAGGAAGGAGTTGAAAGTTCTTGAGGGGTCAAGCGTCCCTGCGAGCCGTGCGGAGAGATGTGGAGGTGGGGCTGTAGGAGCTCAACGGCACGTTTCATGGTGCGTGCGGTCTTGACGACCTGCGGCAGGAACATCTTGCCTTCGCCGAAGAGCTGGCCGACAAGGGTCATGCCTTCCATGAGGGGACCCTGGATGATATCGAGGGCCGAGGGATATTTGGTGAGGGCTTCAGTGAGGTCAGCCTCGAGGTTATCGGTGATGCCCGTGCGGAGTGCCGTGATAAGACGTGAGGTGACGGAGGCTGCCGGTGCAGAGGCATCGTTGTCCTTCGTGGCTTGAGTGCCGTCCTTTGTGGTGAGTGCCGCTTCTTCCTTGAGCACCGTTGCCATCTCTATGAGCCGTTCGCAGGCGTTGGGCGTCCGTGCCAGGATGGCATCCTCGAGGATCTGCAGCTCGTGGGGTGGTATGTCGGCGTATGTGACGCTGGAGGACGGGTTGACGATGGCCATGTCCATGCCGGCCTGACGTGCATGATAGAGGAACACGGCATGCATGGCTTCGCGCAGCGGGTTGTTGCCGCGGAACGAGAAGGAGAGGTTGCTGACACCGCCGCTGACGTGAGCGCCGGGCAGGTGCTGCTTGATCCATGCTGTGGCGCGAATGAAGTCGATGGCATAGTGGTCATGCTCGGGCATACCCGTAGCTATGGCGAGCACGTTGGGGTCAAAGATGATGTCCTGCGGAGGGAATCCCACTTGCTCGGTGAGCAGTCGGTATGCCCTTTGGCAGATGGCGATGCGCCGTTCGTAGGTGGTGGCCTGTCCCTCTTCGTCGAACGCCATCACGATGACGGCGGCACCCATTCTGCGTATCTCGCTGGCGCGGCTGATGAACACCTCCTCGCCTTCCTTGAGCGAGATGCTGTTGACGATGCTCTTGCCCTGGATGCAGCCTAAGGCGGCACGAATGACCTCCCAACGGCTGGAGTCCACCATGAAAGGCACGACACATACTTCGGGCTCGGCAGCGAGGAGTCGCAGAAAATGGCACATCTCGGCCTCTGCATCGAGCAAACCGTCGTCGAGGTTGATGTCGAGTGCGAGCGCACCGTCTTCTACTTGTTGACGGGCAATGGCGATGGCAGCGTCGTAGTTCTTCTCCTTGATGAGCCGCAGGAACTTCCTCGAACCGGCTACATTACAACGTTCGCCGACATTGATGAAAGAGGAAAGGTGGAAATGAAGGGGAGAGAGACCGGATAAGGAACCTGCCGACTCACCTCCATCCCCTGTCGTCAGGGAGGGGGCGGGTTGGGGCATAGTAGTGGAAATAACCTTCTTCATCTCCCTGATATGCTTATCCGTTGTTCCGCAACAGCCTCCGATGATGTCCACCAGGCCTTCCTGGATGAAGGGTAGGATGTGCCGTGCCATACGTTCCGGTGTCTCGTCGTATTGTCCGAGTTGGTTAGGCAGTCCGGCGTTGGGATAAGCACTTATATAAATAGGTTCGTGCGTGAGAGACGACAGGCTGTTGATCGCTTGTCGCAGCTGCCGCAGGTGAGGTAACATATCCTCGGCGCCGAAGGAGCAGTTGAGGCCGATGCTGAGGAGCGGCGCATGAGCCACGGAGATGATGAACGCTTCGAGCGTCTGTCCGCTCAGCAGTCGTCCGGCGCGGTCGCTGACCGTGGCGCTGAGCATCAGGGGTACTTGCTTGCCGGCCTCTTGCATTACTTTTTCGGCGGCGTAGATGGCAGCCTTGGCATTCAGGGTGTCGAAGATGGTCTCGATGAGCAAGGCATCGACGCCGGCCTCGACGAGTGCTGCCATCTGTTCGGCATAGGCGTTGACCAGGTTGTCGAAGGAGAGGGAACGGCGGGCGGGATCGTTGATGTCGGGGCTCATGGAGAGCGACTTGTTCGTAGGTCCGATGGAAGCTACAACAAAACATGTGCCGTCGGCGGCTTCGCGAGCGATGCGGACGGCGGCACGGTTGATGTCGGCTACGAGATGCTGGCAGCCGTAGTCGGCGAGGGAGATGCGCTGGGCATTGAATGTGTTGGTCGTGATGATATCAGCGCCGGCGGCGACGTAGCGGCGGTGGATGTCAGCGATGATGTCGGGACGTGTCAGACAAAGGAGGTCATTGTTGCCTGTCTGCTGTGGAGTCAGGTCGGTGAAGGAACCCCTGTAGTCGGCTTCCGAGAGGCCATAGGTCTGAATCATCGTACCCATGGCCCCGTCGAGCATGAGGGGACGATGCTCTGCCAGCGTTGCGCGCAGATTGTTGTGCTGTGTTGTAGCCACGGTGCTTAATAGTTGTGTTTGAACTGTCTGTCGATGTCGCGCCGATCCTCTTTCTCCTTCAGGGTCTCGCGCTTGTCGAAGCTGTGCTTACCTCGTGCGAGATATATGTCGAGCTTGGCACGCCCGTTCTCATCAATGAACAGGAGTGTGGGCACGATGGTCATGCCCGGGCTCTTGGTGGCGTTCTGCAAGCGGTGTATCTCGCGGCGGTTGAGCAACAGCTTGCGGTCGCGCCGTGCGGCATGATTGTTATAGGTGCCGTAGAAGTATTGGGCAATGTTCATGTTCTTGACCCACACTTCGCCTCCGATAATGGTGCAGTAGGTATCGACGAGGCTTGCCTTGCCCAGTCGTATACTCTTGATCTCGGTGCCGGTGAGTACAAGCCCTGCGGTGTATTTTTCCATCAAGAAGTAGTCGAACTCGGCTTTGCGGTTCTTGATGTTGATAGTCTTCTGCTTCTCTTTTGCCATTTCTTTTAAAAAAAGAAGCCCAGCCCTGGCGGACTGGGCTTAGTGGTTGAGCCTGTTGGTGAGGGTGATGTCGTTAATTCCTGCCGTAATCCACCATCTTGATGGCTGTCACGGCACATTCGGTGCCTTTGTTGCCCAGCATGCCCCCTGTGCGTGCTTCAGCTTGCTCGTTGTTGTTGCAGGTGAGCAGGCCATAGATGACAGGAACCTTACCGCGCGTGTTCAATTCGGAAAGGCCTTGCGTAGTGCCCTGACAGATGTAGTCGAAATGCGGCGTATCGCCCCGGATGACGCAGCCGATGGCTATTACGGCATCGTACTGATCACTATCGACCATCAGCGTGGCTCCATAGACGAGCTCGAAGCTGCCGGGTACGTGCTTGACGCAGATGTCGCCGTCGATGGCTCCGTGCAGTTTCAGCGTCGCAATGGCCGCATCGGCCATGGAGTAGGTGAAACGGTCGTTCCAGTCGGCAACGACGATGCCGAAGCGCATTCCCTGTGCCGATGGCACCGTTGTGGGGTCGTAGTCCGAGAGATGGTGGTAGGCTGTAGCCATGAATGGTGGTTACTTGGAAACGCGTTCGATGTAGCGTTCAATCTCCTGCTGCTGCACAGCCATGGAGTTGACGTACTTCGTCTTCACTTCATTGTAGAGCTTCAGGGCCTCTTCGGGCTTGCCTTCAGCTTCGTAGAGCTCACCGGCCTGGATGAGGTAGGTGGGGGAGAGGCTTCCGTTGTCAGCGGTCTTGGCAGCCTTCAGGAGAGTCTTGATGGCTTTGTCGTTTTGGCCGAGGTTGGCATAGACGTTGCCGAGTGCACCCAGAGCAGCGGGTGAGATCATGGCGTCGTCCTTAAGCTTGAAGCTCTCAAGCATCTTGGCAGCATCCTCGTACTTCTCGAGCTGAGCGTAGCAGAGACCAGCATAGAGCTTTGCCAGGTTGCCGGCCTTGGTGGAGCTGAACTCATCGGCCACTTTGAGGAAACCGATGCAACCCTGTCCGTCGCCTTCGAGTGCCTTGTCGTAGGCATCCTTCAGGAAGAGCGCCTCACACTGTGCGAGGGCTTCGCTGGCTTTCTGGTTGCGCGGATTGCGGACGAACTGCACATAGGCGATAGCGGCAGCTGCGATGACTACGATAGCACACACACAATAGAGGATGTGCTTCTTGTACTTCTCAATGAATGCTTCGGTTTTGGAGACGGCTTCGATGTTTTCGGGAGCCTTGGTGTTTTGTTTGTTTGCCATTGTAATTATTGTTTTTTAGTTGTCTTTTTCGGGTGTTATTATTGCTTAATTCGCAAAAAGCGGTGCAAAAGTAGTTAAAATCTTCGGTTCTTTCAACTTTTCGGGGGATTATTTCTTCTTTTTATGATATTTTGCACTACCTTTGCGGCACTTTTCGCAAAGTTTGCTATGATTCTTCGTCAAATTACCATTCTCAACTACAAAAATATCGCTCAAGCGGAGCTCACGTTGTCGCCCAAGATGAACTGTCTGATCGGACAGAATGGCGAAGGCAAAACGAACCTGCTCGATGCCGTCCATTTTCTGGCGCTCTGCAGGAGTTCCACGACGAGTTTGGACTCCGCTTGCATCCGCCATGAAGCGGAGACGGCGATGCTGCAGGGCTTCTTTGAGCATGAGGACGGACAAACCGAGGAGATTGCGTTGGGACTGGCACGAGGACGCAAGAAACAGCTCAAGCGAAATAAAAAAACGTACAAGCGACTTGCTGAGCACATCGGACTGATACCCCTCGTGATGGTATCGCCCACAGATCAACTGCTCATCAGCGGCGGTTCGGAGGAACGGCGCAAGTTCATGGATGTCGTCATCGCGCAGACCGACCGCCGTTATCTCGATGCCCTCGTGTGCTACAACAAAGCGCTGACCCAACGTAATGCCCTGCTCAAACAAGAAGAGCCGGCGCCCGATGCCGACCTCTTGAGCCTTTGGGAAGAGGAAATGGCACGATACGGACAGACGATCTTCGAAGCCCGATCGCGATATGTCGAGGAATTCGTTCCTGTATTTCAGCAGATATATAGCATTGTAAGCCAAGGACGTGAGATTGTTGACTTAAAGTATAGCTCTCATGCTCAACGTGGCAATCTCCTTGAGGTTATACAGCGCGACCGTGCCAAGGATCTCATCATGGGTTACTCGCTCCACGGGGTTCATCGCGACGAATTGGAGATGACGCTCGGCGGCTACCCGTTGCGGCGTGAAGGTTCACAGGGACAGAACAAAACGTTCCTCATCGCCTTAAAGCTGGCGCAGTTCGATTTCCTCCGACGTGCGGGAAGCCTAACAACGCCTTTGTTGCTGCTGGACGATCTGTTTGATAAACTCGATGCCGACCGCGTGGAACAGATTGTGCATCTCGTCTCGGGCGATCGCTTCGGCCAAATTTTCATTACAGACACTAACCGCGAGCATCTCGATCAGATTCTGTCGAGGATGGGCGGCGACTATCGGTTGTTCCACGTTAAGGGAGGGGAGGTGACAGCATGAGGAAGCAGCAGGCTGAACGTCTGGGCGATATCATTTATCAGTTCCTGCGCGAAGAAGGACTGGAAACGCCCTACAACGAGTTCCGTCTCATTGAGTCGTGGCCCGAGGTGATGGGGCAGGGCATAGCCAACTACACGGCAGATCTTCAAATCCGTAACCGTGTGCTCTACGTTCGTTTGCGTTCGTCGGTGATTCGTGCGGAGCTGATGGCTGCGCGTCGCAATCTGGTCTATAAGCTGAACAACTATATTGGTGCTCAGGTTATAGACAACATCGTTTTTCAATAACAACTTGGTTACTTGTTCTTTTCGTTGTACCTCGTGGGTGCCGGGCCGTACACGACTTTCTGCACCCAGGGCTCGGGTTTCTCTTTCTTGACAATGCGAATGGTGTCGCGGATGTACGTGACGTTCTTCTTGTTAGGATCTGGCAGCTTCTGCGTGGTTTTGCACGCACCGAAGCCCAAGAGCACAAGAACGCCTGAGAGGACGGAGATGGTGAGACGGGTGATGAGACGCATGGGGAGGAGGAGTTGAGAGTTGAAAGTTGAGAGTTATTGGAGTTTTGCAAGGCCTCCTTCGCTCGTTTCCTTGTAGAGAGAGGGGAGGTCGTGACCAGTCTGTTTCATGACGCGGACGACGCGGTCGAAGCTGACGCGGTGCTGCCCGTCGGAGAGTGAGGCGTAGAAGTTGGCATCGAGAGCACGTGCTGCTGCAAAGGCATTGCGTTCGATGCAGGGAATCTGCACGAGGCCGCAGACGGGGTCGCAGGTCATGCCGAGATGGTGCTCGAGACCCATCTCAGCGGCGTATTCAATCTGTGCGACGGAGCCGCCGAAGAGCTGACAGGCAGCGGCGGAGGCCATGGCGCTGGCTACGCCGACCTCACCTTGGCAGCCTACATCGGCACCGCTGATGCTGGCGTTATGCTTGACGAGGTTGCCGATGAGGCCTGCCGTAGCTAAGGCGTGCAGGATGCGCTCCTCGGAAAAGGCGTGGTTATGGCCGAGGTGATAGAGCACGGCTGGCAGCACGCCGCAGGAGCCGCAGGTGGGGGCTGTGACGATGACGCCGCCGGAGGCGTTTTCCTCGCTGACGGCAAGGGCATAAGCATAGACCAATCCGGAGCTCTGGAGGTTAGCCTTGTAACCCTTGGCCTTGGTGTAATAGATGGGAGCTTTACGCTGCAGCCCGAGGGGGCCGGGCAGTATGCCTTCGTGGTTGATGCCGCGTTCGACGGCTTCTTGCATCACTTGCCATACCTCGTGTAGATAGTCCCATATCTCCACGCCCTCGCATTGCTCGACATATTCCCAGAAGGCATGGCCTGTCTCCTGGCACCAGTGCATGATCTCGGTCATGGTGGTGAGGGGGTAGAGGGGCTTCTCGGGTTCAGCTATGTCGGAAGTGGCGACGGTATCGCCACTCACACTGGTTGTTGCAGCGCCAGTTATGGGCTGCGAGTTTCCTTCGGAGAGGGCTCCGCCGCCGACGCTGTAAACAGTCCATTCGTCGGCAAGGGTGCCGTCGGGAAGGACAACGGCGAATTTCATGCCGTTGGGGTGGTAGGGCAGGAAAACGGTGGGTTCCCAATGGATGGCGACCGTCCCTTGCGCCTCCAGGACGCGGAGGATGGCGACGTCGGTCATATGGCCCTTACCTGTGGCGGCGAGGGAGCCGTAGAGGGTGACATCGAAAGCCTTGGCCTCGGGGTGACGTTCGAGGTACTGACGGGCTGCAGATTGCGGTCCCATCGTATGGCTGCTTGAGGGACCTGTGCCTATGCGGTATAATTCACGAAGACTGTGCATGATTCATTTTTTACTCTCTTCGAGTCTCTTGATATGGCAGAGGATATTGCGGCCTTCGTCATCGCGGAGGTGCATGCCGTTGCCTCGGCAGTAGCGCCAATGGCGGCAGTCGGCACAGTCGCCTGTGCGTCGCCATTCGAAGGTGCGATGGGGTTGGTAGCGATGCTCCCAGACATCCATGAAGTCATCCTCGTAAATATTGCCTTGGTTGTAGTTGGAACGTATGCTGGCACAGGCGGCAATGGCACCGTCGGCCATGACCGAGCCGACGGTAATGCCGGCCTGGCAATGGAAGAAATGATCGCGGACGTAAGGCTCGTATTCTCCGAGATAACCCTCGCAGCCATAGCTGGCATGGATGCGACCCTCCTCGCGTGTTTTCTTGAGAAACTCGAACACGCCACGGAACTCCTCGGCGCTGAGGCGCATGTCGGGGTCGTCCTTAGCACGTCCTACGGGGAAGATGGTGTAGATGCGCCAATGGGCAACACCTTTTTCGATGAGGAAATCGCGTATGGCAGGTAACTCACTGTAGTTGCGACGGTTGACACATGTGACGCAGTCGAAGAGGATGTCCGAGGCGACGAGGGTGTCGATAGCCTCGGAGGTGTGCTGGAAGGATTTCATGTGGCCGCGCAGCCAGTTGTGGTTGGCCTCGAGGCCGTCGAGGCTGAGGGCTACGGAATGCATGCCCGCCTTCCGCAGTGCCTGGAAACGCTCTGGGGTGAGGGCGAGACCGTTGGTGACGAGCCCCCAGGGGAAGCCGCGCCGGTAGATCTCCGCTCCGCAGGCTTCGAGGTCGTCGCGCATGAGCGGTTCGCCACCCGTGAGGATGACGAAGACCTTGTGCGGGTCGCATTTCGCTGCCACGCTGTCGAGCACTTTCGCGAAATCAGCGAAGGGCATATCCTTGATTTCCGACAACTTGCGACAGTCGCTGCCACAATGGCGACAGTGGACGTTACAGCGCAGCGTACATTCCCAGAAGAGTTGACGAAGCGGGTGCTCGCGTTCGATAGCTCGATATAATTGGTGGGCCACTTCCTGCCCGATGCGTGTGCGGAGAGACATACTACTTGCCTGGAATAGAGTCGTTGAAATCTGTTGGAGGACAGCCGTACAAGTCGGGGGTGTCGCAACCATATATGGCACTGAACCCCAATGCTGTAAGAATAGCCGTCAGAACGTAGATGGATATTTTCTTCATTCGCTTTCAGGGGTTGAATCGTTAGCTAATGAGTCGTCGTATTCTTCGATAGGACAACCGTAGAGCTCTTCAATGTCTTCGGCCGATCGCACCGTGTCAGGCGGCGGTCCGCCATACAGCACCGGTGGGCCGTAAATGCATTTATGAACGTTGCCGCAGCTGGAGAAGCCGAGAGCGGCAAGCACAGCAGCGAGGAATTTGCGGTACATGATGACAATTTACAATTTGACGATTTACAATTTACTCTTTTCGTGTGCAAAATTAGCCTTTTCGACGATACCGACCAAACTTTTTAGAAAGTTTATTGTTACAATTGCAACTTTTCACACAATTTTTTCGTCTATCGTATAAAGAAGCGCTACCTTTGCAGCCGATTATGATACAATTGAAAGGAATACACAAGACTTATTTCGGTGCTCAGCCGCTGCACGTTCTCAAAGGCATCGATCTCGATATCGCCGAAGGAGAATTGGTGAGTATCATGGGTGCCTCGGGCTCGGGAAAGAGTACCTTATTAAATATATTAGGTATCCTCGACGACTACGACGAGGGCGAGTACTACCTAGCCGGCACGCTCATCAAGAACCTGAGCGAGACGCGTGCCGCTGACTACCGCAACCGCATGATCGGTTTCATCTTTCAGTCGTTCAACCTCATTGGTTTCAAGACGGCAGTCGAGAATGTGGAGCTGCCGCTGTTCTATCAGGGTATCGGGCGACGCAAGCGTCACCAGATGGCGATGGACGAGCTGGAGAAGATGGGGCTCACCGACTGGGCTTCGCATTATCCCAACGAGATGTCGGGCGGTCAGCGTCAGCGCGTAGCCATAGCCCGTGCGCTGGTCACGAGGCCCAAGATCATTCTTGCCGACGAACCCACGGGTGCGCTGGATTCGAAGACTGGCGTCGAGGTGATGCAGTTGCTCAAGAAGCTGAACAGCGAGGAGCGCATCACCATGATCATCGTCACCCACGACCCTAATGTGGCTGCGCAGACCAATAGGATCATCAGGATTAAGGACGGGGTCATCAGTCCTGCGGACAATGTATAATGGACAATGTATAATGGACAATGTATAATGTATAATGTATAATGTATAATGGACAATGTATAATGGACAATAGCGAAAGAAGATGATTGAACTCATTGCAGAAATATGGCAGACGACGAAGCGCAATAAGCTGCGCACATCGCTCACGGGCTTCGCTGTGGCGTGGGGCATCTTCATGCTCATCGTGCTGCTTGGTGCCGGCAACGGCTTGCTGAATGCCAGCAATGAGAACAACGATCGCTACGTCGATAACTCCATGATGATCTTCGGCGGTCAGACGTCAAAGGCTTACGACGGTTTGAAGGAGGGGCGCGAGATATCGCTCGACGACAACGATCTCCAAATCACGCAGTCGCGTTTCACACAGAACATCGACAAGGCTGGTGCTATCCTCAACGAGGGCGGCGCTACCATCACCTATGGCGAGAACTATGTCAGCAGCAGCCTGCGTGGCGTATATCCCATGTTCGCAGAGGTCAACAAGACTAAGATAGCGGTTGGCCGTTTCATCAACGACATCGACATTCGCGACAAGCGCAGGGTGCTCGTCATCCCTGAGAATCAGGCGCGTGAACTGGTTCCCAACAACCCGCGTTCGCTTTTGGGCAAGACCGTGAAGGTGAGCGAGATGGCTTTCACCGTCGTGGGCATCGAGCAGGAGGACAAGAGCCGCATGAGCTCGGATGTCTGCGTCCCTTTCTCGACTTTAAAGACTATCTACAATCGCGGCAACCGCGTCGGACGCATTGTGTTCTCGTTCCATGGTTTGGAGAGCGAGGCTGACAACGACGCTTTCGAGAAGCGCTATCGTGCCACCATCAATCGCCAGCATCGTGCTGCTCCCGACGACGAGGAGTCCATTTGGATATGGAACCGTTTCACGCAGGCCTTGCAGATGGCTAAGGGCACGAATATCATCCAGACGGCATTGTGGATCATCGGTCTGTTCACGCTGTTGAGTGGCATCGTGGGCGTGTCGAACATCATGTTGATCACGGTTCGTGAACGCACTCGTGAATTCGGCATCCGAAAAGCCATCGGTGCCTCTCCTGCCAGCATTCTTCGCATCATCATTTCCGAGAGTATCATCATCACGGGCTTCTTCGGTTACATCGGTATGCTCCTTGGCATCCTTGCCAACCTCTATATGGACGCCACGCTCGGCTCCCAACCCATCGAGACCGGTCTGTTCACCACTACCGTGTTCGTTGACCCCACCGTAGGCATGGGCACCTGCATCGCCGTCACCATCGTCCTCATCATCGCCGGCACCATTGCCGGACTCATGCCAGCCCTGAAGGCTGCAAGAATCAGACCAATCGTGGCGTTGATGGCAGAATAATCTCTATGCGCTAAACAATCATCATTAAACTTTAAACATTAAACTATAATTGATCGACATTGACTCCTTCCACGAGCTGCTGCAGACCCTGCTACGCAACAAGACACGCTCCTTCCTTACAGGTTTCGGCGTGTTCTGGGGTGTGTTCATGCTGATCGGACTGATTGGTGGTGGCGACGGCATGAAGGAACTGCTGAACAGCAACTTCGAAGGCTTCGCTACCAACTCCGCACTCATCTTCGAGCAGCCCACGACGAAGCCTTATCATGGCTTCCGCAAGGGGCGTATGTGGTCACTCAATACGGGCGACATCGAACGTCTGCGCCAGCAGGTGCCTCAGCTTGACGTCATCTCGCCGATGGCCTCGAAATGGGGCGTGCAAGCTGTGAACGGCGACCATAAGTTCAATTGCAGCGTCAAAGGTCAACTGCCTGATTATGCTCGCGTTGAAGCACCTAAGATCTTCTACGGCCGCTACCTCAATGAGATGGACATCGTGCAGCAGCGCAAGGTGTGTGTCATCGGTAAGAAAGTCTATAAGACGCTCTTCCCCGGTGGCGGTGACCCCTGCGGACAGCTCGTGCGGCTTGACTCGGCCTACTATTCCGTCATCGGCGTCGATTACGGCGGCGGCAATATGAATGTCAACGGCTCGTCAGAGGAGAGCGTCGTCGTTCCTCTGTCCTTGATGCAGCGCGCTTTCAATATGGGCGACCGCATCGATCTCATCGCGCTGACAGGTCGTCCGGGCATCGCCATGAGTGACATCTCACCACGCATCCGAGAAGTCGTAGCCCGTGCCCACGACATCGACCCCACCGACGAGAAAGCCGTCACGGTATTCAACACCGAGGTGCTCTTCGGACTCTTGGACAACCTCTACAATGGCGTCGATCTGCTGATATGGCTCGTCGGCATAGGCACGTTGTTGGCTGGAGCCATCGGCGTGTCGAATATTATGATGGTGACGGTCAAGGAGCGCACCACAGAGATCGGCATCCGTCGTGCCATCGGCGCTACGCCCCGCATGATCCTCACGCAGATCATCTCCGAGAGCATCCTCCTTACCGCCGTAGCGGGCATGAGCGGTATCCTCTTCGCCGTGCTCATCCTCCAGATGATGGAATTGGGGTTCACCGAGGACGGCATCGTGACCGCTCATTTCCAGGTGGACTTCTGGACGGCCATCGGCGCTGCCGCACTCCTCGCCGCCCTCGGTGTCATCGCCGGACTTGCACCCGCAGCACGCGCCATGAGCATCAAGCCCGTGGATGCGATGAGGGAAGAATAGGAGGGTTAAGGCCCCTCTCCGACTCTCCCCGTGGGGGCGAGGGAAGTGAAAAATGAAAGAGTAAAAAGTGAATAATAAGAATTACTTTTGAAGTTTGAAACCTGAAATTTGAAATTGCAACAATATAATGAAAAAGGTAATTAGTGTGATCATTGCAGTGCTGGTGGCACTCATCTTCATCGGAACATTCGTATTCCTGTTCCTCAACTCGCGTCCCAAGCCTGACCGCTACGAGACGCTGACGCCTGCTGTCAAGAACATCAGCAAGACAACCATCGTCACCGGAAAGATTGAGCCGCGTGACGAGGTAGCCGTGAAACCGCAGATCTCCGGCATCATCACCGAGCTATACAAACAGGCGGGACAGTATGTCCAGGCTGGCGAGGTCATTGCCAAGCTCAAGGTCATACCCGACATGAACCAGCTGGCCAGCGCCGAGAGCCGCGTGCGATTGTCGCGCCTCAACTGCGAGCAGGCCAAGACCGACTACGAACGCCAGAAGACGCTCTACGACAAGGGCCTCATCTCGGCCAACGAGTACGAGAAGGTGCGGCAGACTTACAATCAGTCGCGCGAAGAAGTGAAGGTGGCACAGGAGCAGTTGGAACTCACCCGTGACGGCGTGTCCGCCTCCAACGCCTCGTCGTCCAACACCCTCGTGCGCTCCACCATTAGTGGCATCATCCTCGACATTCCCGTTAAGGTCGGTAACTCCGTGATCCTCACCAACACCTTCAACGAGGGTACCACCATCGCTTCCGTGGCCGACATGGGTAACCTCATCTTCCGAGGCAATATCGACGAGACTGATGTGGGTCGTCTCACCGTGGGCATGCCTATGGAGATTACCATCGGTGCCATGCAGGACGTGCGCTTCGCTGCCGCCCTCGAATACATCAGTCCTAAGGCCACGGCCACTACTGGCGGTGCCAATCAGTTCGAGATCAAGGCTGCCGTGCGTCTGCCCGAAGAAGTGTCCACAGAGGCCATCCGCAGCGGCTACAGTGCTACGGCTCAGATCGTCCTCGAGGAAGCCAAGCAAGTTCTGGCCATCCCCGAAGCGGCCATCGAGTTCTCGGGCGACAGCACTTTCGTCTATGTCGAGAAAGGCGGCAGCACACCCGCCTACGAGCGCCGCGCCGTCACCACAGGTCTCTCCGATGGCATCAACATCGAGATACGTTCCGGCCTTAAGGCTGACGAGAACGTACGCGGTGCCCTCATCGTCAAGGACACGGACAAGAACTAATCCATAATTTTCTTATCATTATGAGGCCGTAGGCCGACTTGAGCGCGACCGCCGTCCGTCCTTCGATGGCAAGCCGCCTGCCGGGACATGAACGCCCCCAACGATAGAGCCTCTTACAATTCCCTTCTTTCCGTCGCAACGAGAAATTGCGGCGGAAATTCTTTTTTTCCTCCTTTTTCTTTGTTCGCATCAAAATAATACCTACTTTTGTAGCCGAAAGGGCACGAATCGGTTCAGATAAGAAGCCGTGGATAACCTGAGCGAAGGGGCCCGATTAATCTTATTGGAATAATAAACATAAGGCAACATTAGCTTTATTCGGAACCTTGAAACCTGAGAAATTTCAAAGAGTGAATATCCGATGAATAAGTTGATGTCTGCGCTTGATAGCGTGGACGTGACTTTATCTGGATATTCGGGTTTTCTCAGGACCTCAAGGTTAGATAAGCGTCAAAGGTCGCGCTTTTTCTATGCCTTGAGGTTCTGTCTTACGAACCCGAACAACCCGAAGAAGAGCCAGTTCGCCTGCTAATGCTATCAAGTATGGCAAACAAAAACCTAAGCACAGCCAGAGAGGCGAAGAAGGACGAGTTCTACACACAGTTGGAGGACATCAACAAGGAGCTGAAGTACTACCGCGAACACTTTCGCGGAAAGACGGTGCTGTGCAACTGCGACGACCCACGAATCTCGAACTTCTTCACGTATTTTGCATATAACTTCGAGTTCCTTGGTTTAAAGCGGCTTATCACCACGTGCTACAAGAATCAGGATGCAGACCTGTTTAGTCAGAACAAGTGCGAGCAGGCTATCTACTTGATTTATGATGGCGACAAGAACGGCAATCATATACCCGACCCCGAGGAGATTGGCATCCACCCGTTAAAGGGCAATGGCGATTTCCGCTCTAATGAGTGTATTGAACTGTTGAAGCAGGCCGACATCGTTGTAACGAACCCTCCATTCTCACTGTTCCGTGAATACGTGGCTCAGCTGATGGAGTACGACAAGAAGTTTATTATCATAGGAAACGTGAATGCTGTTTCATACAAAGAAATCTTTCCGCTCATTAAGAACAATCAACTTTGGATGGGACAGAGCATCAAAAGCGGTGACAGAAAGTTTCTCGTTCCAGACGACTACGAACTGAACGCGGCGGGATGTGGTTTAGATGAAAACGGGAATAAGTTCATCCGCGTTAAAGGCGTCCGTTGGTTTACGAACCTTGACTTCAAAGAGCGTCACGATGACCTTCCTTTATATCGCCACTATTCTCCGGACAATTATCCAAGGTATGACAACTTCAATGCTATCGAGGTAAGCAAGACCGAGGATATTCCTGATGATTACGACGGTGTGATGGGCGTTCCTTTGACCTTTCTTGATAAGTACAACCCTGAGCAGTTCGAGATTTTGGGTATCACACAGTCATGGTTTAAAATGGCTTCGAAAATTTACCCAGAGCAAATCCAAATAGATAAGAACGGCAAGGAGTCGAGAGTTACTAAACTGAATGACGGCTCGGCCATCAAGATTGACAAACCGCCTTTAGATAAGACATACTATAAGGTAGCTGATGAATTGTTCATCAAAACTTACGCCCGCATACTCATCCGCAACAAAAGAATCAAAAAGAAGTACTAAATCCCATCAATCATGGATATAGAAGAGAAGAAAATAAAGGTTTGCGACCTTATCGAAGGTTACGAGAACAACCCCGATACAGGTGTCCGCGCCTATAATGGTCACTTAGACGTGCGCCCGCCTTATCAACGGGAGTTTCGCTACGATGACAAGCAGAAAGAGTCTGTCATTCATACCATCCTAAAAAGCTTCCCACTCAACATCATGTATTGGAGCGTTGAGGACAACGGCAATTTTGAAATGATTGACGGCCAACAGCGAACATTGAGCATCTGCGAGTTCATACAGCATGATTTCAACATCAAAGACGAGCAAGGCCACACTCGCTTCTTCAACAGCCTAACAGACGAGGACAAGGCGAGGTTTATGAACTACGAGTTGACTGTGTATTTCTGCAAGGGCACTGACAAGGAGAAGCTGGATTGGTTCCGCGTTATCAACATTGCTGGCGAAAGGCTGTTGGATCAAGAACTGCTTAATGCCATCTATACAGGTCCGTTCGTAACCGATGCCCGCAAGTATTTCTCGAAAGATAAATGTCCGGCCTACAAGATTGCATCCGACCTATTGACTGGTGTAGCACGTGAGCAGAGCTACCTGGCAACAGTTTTGGCATGGGCGGCGCGAAAGGAGGGCATCAAGGACGTGAGTGAATATATGTCAAAGCATAAGGATGACGTTAACGCCTCGAAACTATGGGCATATTTCTCGGCAATCGTAACATGGGTACGCTCCACATTCATCAAATACCGCAAGGAAATGAAAGGTCTGGATTGGGGATGGCTCTACGATACATACCACGAACACATATACGATACCACTGAATTGGAACAGCGCATCCACGACCTGATGGAGGACGACGAAATCATGAAGAAGTCGGGTATCTACAGCTATGTCCTCAGCGGCGACCTTCGTGACCTCAGCTTCCGCACTTTCGACAAGAAGCAGAAGCGTGAAGCCTACGAGCGTCAAGGCGGCATCTGCCCAATCTGTGGCAAACACTTCGAGTTGGAAGAGATGGAGGGCGACCACATCACTCCGTGGGCTGAAGGCGGCGTGACTACAGCCGAGAACTGCCAGATGCTGTGCAGGGAATGTAACAGAAGGAAAGGAGCTAAATAAATAACCGAAATACAATGCAGGAAACTTGGAAGCGATTCGTATATCCTCTTATTGAGGACAAGAAACTGGACGTGGAGGAAGATACCTACCACAGCCACATTGAGAACCAACTGATGCTGCTGGGATGGGAGCCTTGGAAAGGAGAAGTCATTCACAAGCAATCGCTGAGAATAGGTAACAGAAACCGCATGGAACCTGATATCCTTATAGCGCGTGATGGTGAGTATCAGTTTGTAATTGAGGTGAAGCGCCCTGGAAATACGCAGATAAAAGAGGAGGTTACGCAGTTGGAATCTTATATGAGACAACTGCGGCTGGATGTCGGGATATACATCGGTGAACACATAGAGGTGTTCTACGATAAGCCCAATAGCAGCCATGTACTTTCGGTATATAAAATGGCTATAGATCTGGAAGAAAAACGTGGTTCACGTTTCGTGGAGTTGTTCTCGAAAGAGAACTTCTCGAAAGCTGAGATTGTAAACTTCTGCGAAGAACGCATCAAGGAGATACAACGACAGAATAGCCTGAATAAAATCAAGGAGAATCTGATAGCCGACGCCCAGACACAGATAGCCGAGAGCCTGAAGCCTTACTTGTTGGAGAAATATGGCAGCAGTTTCTCGGAAGACGAGATACGAGGGATGTTGGCAACCATACGTTTTACAGCCTCTGCCGACGGAGTGCAACCAGCGCCAAAGGTTGTTGTTCCCAAACCTCAGCCTGCCACAAAGGGTAATCTCATCCAGTGTTTTCTCACCAGGAATGCGAATGCTCAGGGCCTCTTCAACCCAGCAGACCAATCGCTGACGGTGCTGAAAGGGAGCCGTATCAATCCTGTGCATCTGGATAAGATTAGCCCTGCGGGAAGGAAGAAGCGTGACATCCTTTTTGCACAATATACAGAACTCAGAGGCGGCGAAAGAATCGTTAAGGAAGATGTCTGCTTCGAGTCACCCAGCGGTGCAGCGCAGTTCTGTGTCGGCGGTTCTTCCAACGGCTGGAGCCAGTGGAGAGATGAGGCCGGGAAAGAACTGAATGTTTACAGGAACAGCGGAGACACCAAAGTGGTTTCTTCAGACAGCACTAAGGTTCGTGCCAAGAAGATTGTAGATTCGCGTAAGATTCAACTGGAGTTTTGGACTCGATTCAAAGAGAAGCTGCAAGCTACCGGGGAGATTTCCAGCCAGCAGTTGCCCCGACCTCAATATTGGTATGACGTGAGGATCGGGCGTTCAGGTATCCTGCTGTCGAATGTATGCAACACACAGCAGGACTTTGTCGGTGTGAAGCTTTATATCAGGAATCAGGTGGTGGAGAAATACTACCCTGCGCTGTTGGCCAGACAGAAAGAGATCAACCAGGCATTAGGCTGCGAACCGCAATGGGATGCCAACCCCACTGCCCAAGACAAGACTATCGCTCTGTTCCACAAGACGGATCTGTCAGACCCGCAAAACGTGGAAGACGCACTTGAATGGATGGTTAGCCAAACCCTCATCTTCTACCGAGTCTTCTCGAAGGAAGTGGAGCGGTTATGAAAAGATTGCCACAAGGTTTGCCAGATAGCTCCTTGTGGCAATCGCTGTGTTAAATCGGTTCCATGTCTTAAAGCTCATCAATGGCAACGACTTCATCGACATGTGGCAAGGGTACTACTATAAGATGTCTGATGAAAACAAGAATATACTACCCCTGAAGCGGATTTCATTCTTGGGGGAATAATGAGAATTATTGATTTAAATCAAGATAGGTAAAACGACATAATTTTTTGTGATAAATGCTATTTGATCTCAATTATTCTTTGTAATTTTGCGGCAGATAATATAATACATGAGACAATACCTCTCCATCATGGCAGAATCCTTTGACTGCACTGAAGTTGTTCAGCGCCTGTCGAAATTGTTCTTCGCCACATCTGCGGATTAGAAGGCGGTGACCTCTGAGGCCGTCAATGCGATGGGCGAGAAGGTCGAAATGAGAATATGCAGCACGCCAACGGAACAGGCCGCTGACATCTACTCCATGTTGAACTACAAGAAAATGCCGTTCCGAAAAATCAAAATCTGTAGAACACAGTCACCATAGCGAGAATGTGCAAGTCGCTGATTAGCAAGAAAAATCAGACTTACAGCGTCAAAGTTGGGTTAAGCAAGAAAGACTCCAAGGATATCAGAGAGCCCTTTTTCATCAATATCCGCTTGCATTTCATTTGTTTTTATCATTTAATGAGCTAATCATTGGAAACAAGATTGTATTATTTTTCTTTCAACTTTTCCATCAACCTTCCGAGCTCAGAGTACGTATAATCTCTGTCGCTCTTCTGTTTCTCTTCCATTGACCGATTGGCATTGGCCACAGCCTTTTCGAGACTTCCTCCGTTTCGTTCGAAGTAGCCGTGCAAGCCCTTGCTTTTGATGAAGAACTCTATCGTTTTCCGATATTCCACACATTGGTTGAGGTCTTTGAGCAATGGCTCTTGTGTTTCGTATGGACGTGAGGTGTAGCGGAAGTAATAGAGAAAGAACAGTTCTGTGCAGCGGTGAGTCTCGAAGAACTCAACCTCGCAGTAGATACCTTTCTTGGGTTTGTTGATAGGCTTAGCGTACTTCGCTTTTAGCTTCTGGTATTGTGAACGCTCCGGCTCCTTGTCCTTCGTGTCCATGTCGATAATGCAGAAAATATGACTATAACCCATTGCCACACCCTCTGCAATCTTGGCTTCCAATTCCTTGATGTTAGTATGCTTCGGATAGTCTGGCTTGATGGTTAGACGCTTGAACACGTCGCATAGGGATTTGAAGTAGAAGAACTCCGTTGGCCCTTCACCCAGGATGAGTGCTGTCTGTCGTAGCTTTCCCATATCAGTCCTCCAGATTAATAAAGATACTACCCAGTTCGGGCTTGGCACCCAATCTGCCTATACGATATGAATTGTATAGCGACAGGTTCTTGTGCAATCCAAATGAGTCGCCACGGGCATATTCGGATGAAGCAGTCTCCTTGTTCTTCTCAACAAACCACACCACACCTCTATTCTCGTTAATCATGTCCTGCGACAGGAGGGTAGTCTCCTGACTCGTAATAATCAGCTGCGACTTGTCGGAGTTGAAGATGAAGACATTGAGATAGTAGTACAACAGGTCGTTGTGAAGATCTTCGCCAAGTTCATCAAGATAGTACACATGGGGGCTCGTTATCAAGTCGTACAAGGCATCCAATATGCGGATGTACTTTTGAGTACCCTTTGACTGCCATCTGAGCGGAATGTCGAAGTCGCCATTGTCGGAATGGTTCAAGAAAGTAATGGAATCTGTTGTGGGCTTCAACAGAACATCTTTCATCTCCTCAGGGATGTTCTCTTTCTGGATACGCTCGCGGAAATCATTGGGTACAATGCGGTCTTCTACGACAGGACGATACTCCAGTATGTTCAAGTCGGCCTTCTGAAGCATCGTGTTATAGAACTTACGCTTCTTGGGATTGCTGTAAGCATCCTTCATGATTTCTACAAGACCTTTTTCCACATTGCCATCCACATCATGATAGTTCTCCATAATCCAGCTATGCAGTTCGTTGAATGGTGCAATATCTTCTTTCAAGGCAGCTTTCCGGCACACCGACAGAACACTATGATTATTCAGCGTGTTTTCACGGATGCTCTCCTGTGTCTTGACTTGCAGTTTGAGACTCGCACCGAACTTGATGTCAGCTTGTACTTTTTCGCCCACAAAACTACGCTCATAAAACAGAGATCTTGATTTGTTTGGGTAATAGTACAAGGATTCACTCAGGATGTGCTTGCCGTTAAATTTGACATCGTAATCATATCGGGTGCCGTCGGCATAGAATGATACGTGCATTTCCGTTGGATCATCTTTGGTGAGCACAAAGGGTATGCAACCGCCTATTTCGTCTGTTGCATCAGACTTTGGCATGACCAACAGACGGAACACCTCGTTCATGGCAATCAGCATGTTCGACTTACCTGAAGCGTTGGAGCCATATAGGATGCCTAACTTGTACAAAAACACTCCTTCTGCAACTTCGGAAACAAGTTCTGATGATGGTCCCTTGGCCACGAAGCTTAATTCCTGCTTGTCGCGAATGGAAAGATAGTTCTTTACCCAAAACTCTCGTATCATACCGCAATATTTTATTTGTTATTGTAATTTTGCTACAAAAATACAAATAATATTTGAAATAGATGCCGGTTTGTTGTTTATTTCCGTAGATACGATACGATTTTATGTATATTTAACTATATAAAGAAAGATTAATCCCCCTTGTATGCAAATTACTTGGTTCAAACCTCCGCAAGGGGGCTTAATTTTTAGCAATAAACGAAGGAGAAAAAGAAAGTGCAAAGTATATCGGACGGCCAGACATCAGCCGTTGTTTTTAATTTGATGATGCTGATGCTCAAATATGCTTCTCTTCTGCCTCAGCTACAGAAGGCATAGCCGTTTCGTCAAGGAGTGGATAGGGTTGATGTCTGGGAATCGTGATGATGTCATGACCAAGAGCTACAGAAATCTTACAAAGGGTCGCCAGGGTGAGGTTATGGGTTCCTGACAGCCAACGGCTTACTTCGGTTTCGGTCTTTCCCATCATTTTGGCAAAGTCCTTCTGTGACAGTCCTTTGGCTTCAAGGATGTCATAGATGCGGTTAGCAATTGCAACAGACAGTTCCATCTGCATTTTCATCTCCGGAGAGATGGTCCGACGAATCTCATCCAGTATCTTGTTCGTTTTCATAAGCTGGTGGTTTTAGTCGTCAATAGAAAATTGAAGGTTCCCGAGTAACTGTGTACCTGTGACAATTAATACCTTCTGATGCTCAAGTTGTTTCAATTGAATATCTATTTTTTGTAATGTGCGAACGCAGCGATGCAGATTTTCGTCCTCTTGATACTTCGCAGTACTCTTCAAGCCTCCATTGCCTAAAATGAGAACTTTAGATTGTATGTTCAGCAAGTACAGGCGAAGTGAGGTTGTTTCCATATGTGAGGGTAGCGCCATCACCCTGTCGCGAAGTGTTCCTTCATAACGGAAATGACGGTCTGCTGCTCCATCGCGTTTGATGATATCAAGACGATATACCAATTGACGGACATCATCGGGATAATCATCTTTGTAGGTGAGAAGGAATTTCTCAAATTCTGAGTATTCTTCTCCCTCAAAATGAGGGGAATAGAGGCTCACTTGCTCACCATCTTCCAATAGCTCTATAAGCAGGTTCCTATTCATGATATTGTTGTTTTGCGCCGCAAAGATAAACATATAAGTTGATACAGACAACTTAAAATGGATAAAATTTACTTTTATGCTTATTTTATTATGCAACAAGCATCTCACCGTCCTCTGCCATATTTGGCAACATGAGTGCGATGGCTGGTACATCTATTCCAACATCAACAACCACACCCAAGCCTCAGACCTCCAACTCATCTCCGAAATTAAAGCCAAAATATGAGAAAACTAACCGATTTGTATAGCCGGAGGGATGAGGAGAGGAGGGGACGCTCGCGACTATTTCCTCATCAACTTGATGTACCATTGATCTTCTGGAGAAGGGTTCACATATCTTTTGCCATCACCTCCGAGATCCCATTGGTTTGTCACGTCTCGTTGTCGAACAGGCAAAACAGTAAACGCACCCGTGAGAATCAAATGTCATACTTTACATCTTAAATCTGATGCAAAGATAGTATGAAATATCCATTTAAAACAACTGTCAGTTGTTATTTCTGCGTTTCTTTAACGTAATTTTATCCTAGAAGATCTTTGGCAAAAGCCTCAAGGGTTTTCAGAAAAAGCCTTAAGGCTTCTGGTGGAAACCCTTGAGGCTTTCAAGTGAGGTAAGACTCAAAAAAGTTCTTCGCAAGCGAAGCGACCCAAGGTCGAGCGGAAAGTTCTTGAAGGGTCAAGCGAGCAAGGTCGAGCGGAATTGTTAGGTAGGCAAAAAATATTTTGTTCAAAACAGACTACAGACTACAGCGCAGAGAATCCTATGCGGCTGTAGTCTGTAGTCTGTTTTGAACAAAATTTATTTTTTTATGTTTATAATATTGGTGCCGCCTACCCGTAGCGTTTCATCGTCCACACCTTCCAAGTGTGAGATTTTTATGGGATGAAAGTAGATCTCAATAGTCCTCTGAATCAACCTGTAGGACATTAGTCTTTGTTCCTAGTCAAAATCGCCGCAAAAGGTGCCGACGAAGAAGACTGAGCCTGTGCTCCTTGATTATGTCCTTTCTATATATAATCGAAAAATACGCAGATGAGGCGTCCGGTGTGGGCATCGATCCATGCTGCCCATTCTCCAATGCTAGGCCCTTTACCGGTCTTGAACTTGGGATTATAGATGAGCCTTGGCACGAAATGATTGTCTTCGGGAAGTAAAAGGAATTGAAGCCTTGCATTTTCTTCAATCGATGATACAGGAGCGTTGAAGTATGAGGCGAGGATCATGCGAGCCAGATAACTGCTGATGTGAGGATAGGGATTGAGGTCATCGATAGGGCAGTACTCGCCATAGGCTCTGAGCATCACACCCTGTTCATTATAATAAAAATGATATGACGACACCGTCAGGTCACCGCAGAGTAGCTGATACTCTTCATAGGCGCTTGTGCGATGCGGACGGTTCACCTTGACGAACTTCGCAGCCACCTCTTCGCCGAAGAACTTGATGAGGAAAGCCTTTCCGTCGGCTGGAGGTTGCAGCTGGGAGATGTCTTCGAAATCCACCCGTATCACAAACCCTTGTCCGTCCCGTGTGATGCGCCAGCCATTGTCAGTCACTTGGGTATAAGCGTCATAGACTGCCTGCCTCTTGCGACCAAAATCCTCCATCCCGTATTCGTACTCAGGTGTCTGGTGCAATAGCTGCTTCTCCGCATCGGTCAGTTCTTCTTCATCTCCTTGCTGTGTGATGTCTTTAATATCTATCATATAATACTCGTCCATTGCTGCCCAATGTTCGATATGGTCCAACTGCGATAGATCCATCTGATAGATCGTACCGGAGAACTTGACGTGCATGTTGTTGGTTTGAAATGCCTCATCGAGGTTGAGGGGGAAATAGTATTTCACATCGTCAATATTTTCTAAGCGTTTGTGTTCAATGATACACCAGCGTTTGAGTATGTCGTTGTAGAGCATTATGCCCTTTGCGCCAGTCGCTTCTCCGACCTTCTCGCCCGGTTGAATGATGTGGGGATCGGAAGGGGTCTCATCAACTATCGTCTCGATGATCTCTCTGGTCACGAAATACAAATACTCTTCGTCGGAATAATATAGTCGGAGCTTGTTGCCGTCTTTGATGCCGTATTTGTTGGCGGCGTGTAGGCGTGACCTGAAAGCAGAAGATTCCTTGTAAGGATCGCCCATTAAGGTGGTTATGATGTCACCAATCTTAATCTTATTATTCTTGCAGGTGTATGTCCCGTCCAAAGTATTTATGGCATCGCGACCATGGAAAGTTCCGTCTGCGTTGAAGGTGAGATAGAAACGATAGCCGTAGATGTCGGATTCTTGCCGGAAATCTTTGTCTATCATGTGAAAGTTCTCATCAGACCCATAGCCAACGAGCTGCCACGTCTGGCACAACTCCTGTGGGTTGGAGAAATAGTCTTTGTCATCGCCGACGTAGTCGTCGCTACATGAGCAGAAGCCGAGCAGCAGCGCTGCAAACATGGATAATAGGATACTTTTTTTCATATAATTGAGGTTATGAGGTTTTGAGGTTATGAGGTTTTAGTCGCCGCAATAGGTACCAATGAAGAGGTTAAGGTCGGTGTTACGCTCACGGATGAGAAACACGAAGGGACGGTTGCATGTGAACGGAATCTGGTAATCATTGGTAACCGGTTCTGAATCATCGGGAACAGAACCGCTAAAACCACTTGTTTCTCCTCCTGTTGCTGTTGCTGTGAAGCCCTGCCTGTTGACTTCGATGGTGGTTTTCTGAATCAGCTTGGATATGGATAAATCAGCTTGAGGCCAGATGTAGATAAGATTGGCCAAGGAGGAGAAGGCGGTCTTGATGCCTAAGTCCTGTAGCTGTTCGATGAGCTGCATGTGATTGGACTCAATTCTGAATTGGGGTATTGAAAAGGAGATTGATGATGGATGATTGACGATGGATGATGGATGATTGATGAGGGCCTGTATGACATCTTCGAGGGTCTTCCCTTCTTTGGGGAGTAAGAAAGAGATCTGAAAACCGGTAGGTGGTTGCAGATCGGCGGTGACAGCGGTGAATGTATCGTTCTCATCGTAACCCATATTGAGATCTTGATGCATCATCGTTACGATCTTCTTTGTTCCATCCTTGCAGGTGAAATATTGATGGTAGATGTTTTGTTCCGGGAACTCTGTAAGCCAAGAACCGGAGAAGAAGACGGAGTTGAGATAATAGGCTACGTCCATAGGGTCGATATGGTTGAGGATTTGCGGAATCTTTCCGAGCGTCTTCTCGTTGCTCCATGCATTGATGGTCTGCAGGGCTTCAGGTGACGCGAAATCGAGCAGCGCATAGTCGGCTCTGTAGATGTTGGCTAAGTGTTCGGCATATCCGGCGTAGCAGGGCACGTCCTTTTGGCAAATGAAAGCACTGCTCATCGTGAGATTCATCGTTCGCATGTAGTCGATGAGCACATTAAAGAGAACGTCCATCTTCGAGTGTTCCCGATAGTTTTCATTCTCCCTGAAAGACAAGGCTTTAAGAATTTCTTCACGGGTAAGACTATATGGAAGTGCTCCGTCAGCTATCATCGCTAAGAGGCTGGCGACACCGAAGGGCGAGGCAAGTGTGCTGCCTTGCTTGTTCTCGGATGAAGCCATCATCTTCTGAAACAGCTGTAGTCCAAACGTGTTGATATTCTTGATTTGTTCTTTTAGCTGAGTTGAGGCAGAAAAATCGATATCATCCGTATATAATTTTCCTGGGGAAGTAAAGGATTTATATAAGATCATTTGTCCCTCTATGTCCTTGCCATTAAGACGGAAAGATTCATTGATTTGCGGTTGGCCGTCCTTCATGGTCACGGAATGTGAGAATACGATGGTGTCAGGGGCTGCCAAATAGCTCCATGAGAGGATGATTTCCTCCTGGTCATATGTCTTCGTGGCGTCCAATTCCCCAAAGATGAGGTAGTCATTCATTTGTTTCAAACCATAGAACGTTGGGGTAAATGAACGAGCTGGCTGATCGCAACGATAAGTATGACCTTGGTATGTTGCACTTATATAATGCGCTAAGTTTTTGGTCATGATACTGTGGCCTTCCTGGTCCAGCACTTTAACGCTGATGACGAGTGGTGGAATATTGTCCGTTGGGCCTGGGGCGGACTGAGTCTGTATATTACTATAATTTTCATCAGCGTCATTACATGCCGAGAACACGGTGGTCACAGCGAGCAAGAGCAATATGGAACGAAAACAATTCATAATTCACAATTCATAATTCATAATGCACAATTCATAATTCATAATGCACAATTCATAATTCACAATTCATAATTCACAATTCATAATTCATAATGTCAATCTCAGTCCGAGGGAGGGATTGAAGTGGAGGGGATGGTGGGTGTAGTAGGTTTCGATGTTGGAGCCTGTGGGGATGTGCCATTGCAGGCGTGGCTCAGCAAAGAAGCCGAGGTGGCGGCTGAGGCTGTATTGCACGCCTAAGCCGATATCGGTGGAGAATTGTATGGGTGCCGAGAGGGTGCTCGTTTCCGTTGCCATTGGATGATCAATGGTGACATGCGAGGTCGTGTTGGTTGCCGATACGGGGAATTCTATGCTTCCTCCGGCTGAAACATAAATGCTCCAATGACGTCGTTGGAAGAATTGCCATAGCCCACGCAGGGGGATGCCGAGGTAGTGGATCTGCTGGCGGGTGTGAACGTATTCATCCTTCGATGATGAGTAGAGATAGGTGTAGTTCAAACCTGATTCTAAAGCCCAGCGCTGAGTCATGTTCCACCGGATGTTGATGCCCAGGGTTATAGGCATGCTGTAATATTTCTCTTCGACGGAGGTCTGGGACGAGCGATACTCCAATATCATAGATTTGCGAACAGCTTCCTGATTGTTTAAATCGTAGGTGTAGCCATTGCCCGCTGGCAGGAAGTAGCGTGCAGCCTTGTCTGAAGGACGTGACATATTGGATATGTCGGAGGAGCTTCTATCACTGCCCGACATGCTCAGGTTCAGCGCCAAGGCGAGGCGAGAGGCCTGCTGTGGTGTCGTTTTCTCTCGCGCGTCACGTTCCTCTTTAATCATATAGGTGCCCTTAGAGGCATTGGCGACGAGATGATCCAGGTGGTCGAGATCGACAGGCGAGAGGTCAAGGGTGTCGTCTGTGGCGGAAGGCGACAGGGTAGTGGAGGTAACCGTGGCGTCTGCGGGGGCGTGAGTGTCTGCGGGGAAACCGCTGGCTGCCAACGTATCGGAGGGGTTGTGGGCTTGGGCTTCGGAGGGGTTGAGGGCTTGAGCAAGGGCAGGAGAGGAGGGGGGAGTCGCCGCCTCTGTTGCGTTATCGCTGTCCAATGGCTCAATGATTGTTTCGTCAATGGCGACGGGCTCGTTACTTTCGGCTTCGGCAAGGCGCGACGCTTTCTCGCGGCTGTTCAGCAGGAACACGAGGGCGAGGATAGCTGCCGTGGAGAGGGCAGCTATAGCTATCCGAATAAAGGATTGTCTAGAGCCATTGGCGACAGCTCCCTCCCTCACAGGTAGGGCAGGGGATGGGTCTTCTTCTAATTGAGCCATCACCCTGTCGGCGAAATCCTCGGGCAGCAGGGGAAGGTTACTGTTCCTCTGCTGCAAGGCACGCCGCAGGTTGACGTCGTCGCGACGCCAGCTTTCAGGATTGTTGTGCTTTGAGGATTTCATTGTTCTTAAGTTTATGTATGATGGAAAAAAGTTTCTTACGTGTGCGATGGAGGCGTGTGGCGAGGGTGCCAGGTGGCGCGTCCACGATTTCGGCAATCTCTCGTAGCGGCAGGTCGTCGTAGTAGAAGAGATTGATCAGCGCTCGTTCGTCGGGTGGCAGGTAGTCGAGGGCTTGACACAGGTAGTCGGCTGTGGCATCGTCTGGCGTTTGAAAGGCTTGTTGCACGTCGTTGTCGGAGGCTTCGGGGGCGTTGGCTGTTAGTCTGTCTATGGCAATAGTAGTAATCGTAGGCCGCCGCAAATGATTGATTGTCGTGCGATAGGCGATGCTTCGCAGCCATGTCGTGATGCTGGCTCGTGTGGCGTCGTAGCGGTCAATACTGCGTAGGGCTTTGAGCAGCGTGTCCTGCGTCAGCTCCTCGGCATCCTGCTGATTGTTGACTATTCGTGTGATGAACGCGAAGACACCTTCGGCATAACGACACAGGAATTCCCTTTGTGCCGTCCGCTCTCCTCGCTTGAGGGCTGCGATGTCTTCTATTGTCATAAACTTGCGTTCAGATAGGCCTTTCTATAGTCATATACAGATGTAGGGCGCGAATCATTACATCCGAACCCTATTTTCTTTCGATAATTAACGTTTATTAGGATAAATCGGCCACTTTGAAGTTAGTGGCGGCGTTCGTACCCCCATTCGTCGATGGCCTGCCCCCAGTGCTCGTTGACGAGCTGTATGGTGCGTGGCTTGTACTCGTACTGGTTCTTCTTGTAGCCACGTTTGCTTTCGATGTATGCGCGGATGTCGGGTTCTGATTCTTCCCAGCCGGGTAGCTGTAGGTGGGCGTAGATGTCTTTGGTGACGGCGTACGCGTCGTGCTCAAACTCCTCGAACTTGACTTCGTAGAGGTTGCCTTCGGGGATGAACTGCTTCTGCTCTTGGTAGGCTTTGTAGAGGCGCGGATACACCTTGATGGCATTCATCTCTATCTCGTCGTCGGAGATTGTTTGTGCCTTGAGGGGAGCGATGGTCTGGGTGAAGAACGAACGGGTGGACTCGAAGACGGTGTAGGGATTGCGCATGAGATAGATGAACTTGGCGTTGGGGAATATCTCAAGCAGCGCACGGATGTGGCCGGTATGGGGCGGGTTCTTGGAGAGATACTGTGTGCCGCCCGTGTTCCACATCGAGATCTTGACAATCTTCATGAAGGCTTCCTGATAAGCGCGTTTCTCCTCGGGTGTGATACGTTCGAAGGTGAGGAAACGGTCGCAGACGTCGAGGGTAGCCTTGGGGAAATACCAGAAGTTGTAGTAGCTGTAGGGGCACATATTCGTGACTGCAAACTCTTCTTCCTGAGGTGTGTCGGGTGTCAGCTCCATGCCGTCGGTGGGCCGATGGCTGGGGATGAAGAAGTTCATGATGGGCTTGAAGAACGGCTGCCCGAACATCATCAGGTGCGGGAATACGGTCTGATAGGTGGTGGTGTGTGCAAAATGGTGGTCTTGTGCAAAGATATTATGTACAAAGGTAGTGCCTGACCGCCAGTGACCGAGGATGAACAGCGGGTCGTGCTCCAAGGGCTTGTCGCGCAGTAGCTTGTCGTAGCGACGGTCCTGGATGGGCGCAAAGGAGGAAAGGAGGCGGCACAGTGCCTTGGTCATCAGCATCTTGGTGTTGTAGCATTGGTCGTGATGCTGAGCACTGGTCTGCGCCTTAAAAGTGTTCCAGTCGGCGCCTATGAGCGGAAAGACGGGCAGGTTTTCGAATTTTAAAAGTCCCATGTATGTTGATGTTACTTCGTCTAATAGATGAGTGGTATGATGCGCTTGCGCTTTCCTACGGCTTCGTCACCGAATTCGGCTCGGTACTTCTTGTTGATGGCATGTGCCCGTGGCACGAGGTTGGCGGCAGTCCAGATGGGGAAGACCCAGGCGGCGGGTGTGGCGGCGGCGAGGGCGAATCCCGTCCACTCCACCAGTTCGCCGAAGTAGTTGGCGCTGGTGACATAACGGTAGAAACCGCGTTGGGGAAGGTAGTGGCGCGTGTCGCCAGGTTGGCGCAGGTGGCGGATGACGTGGTCGGAATGGAGGTTGATGGCAAAGCCAACGAGGAAGAGGGCGATGCCCACGAGGGCATTCCAATGCAGCAGGTAGGATGAGCCTTCGGCGTAGGCGGGGTTAGGATACCAGTAGAGGCCTCCACCTTGAAGGAGGCCGTTGATGGTGTTGAACACGACTCCCATCAGCATGATCGACACAGGCATCTGACCCTTTCCGTTCAGGAGGAAGGGAAACACGAAGCTGCGCTGCAGGTAGTGCAGCTCGAACAGACAGAAGAGCACCAGCTCAGGTACGTGCCGACTGCTGCCTCCATGTATCCAGATGGCGAGCATGACGAAGAACACGGGTGCTTCCATCAGGATCCAGCCCAACCGGTTGTTGATGCTCCATCCCCATCCGCGGGAACGGAACTGACCGTAGCCGGCATTGACGAAATAGAGGCTCACGAACACGATGACGGCCAGTGCCAACATCGTCCAAATGATACCGTTGAAAAGGTCTGCTGAGATCATTGTAGCATTAAATCGTTACTTGATAACTTTAACCTCAAGACCTTGACGTTCAAGTTCTTTTATTGCCTTTTCAATGGCTTCGTAGTGCTCTGCGCCTATGCCAAGTTTGTTGAGGTCGAGCGTGGGTACAATGTCGTTTTCAAGGGCGCTCTCGTCGAGTGGACTGAGGATCATACCTACGGCAGATGTGTTGTTGGTAATCGGGTCTATGAGGATGAAGGCTCCGGTCTGACGGTTCTCGGTGTAAGCGTCGAAGAAGAGCGTCTTGGCGGTGAGAATATCCACCTGGCCAATCTCGTTGAGTTGGAAGGCTTCTCCTTCCTTGCGTGCCAAGGTGTTCACATCGATGCGATGACGTATGGCGGCAATTGTAGCTCGCGTGGTATTGGTGTTGTGTTTGAGGAAGAACTGCTTGGAGGTGTCCATAGGCTCTTCGTCCATCCATACCAGCATCGTAGTGAAATGACGACCGATATGCGGAAGGTTGTCGGGGTGCACAATCATCTCTCCGCGACTGATGTCGATTTCGTCCTCGAGGGTGATGGTCACGCTCTGCGGCGGGAAAGCTTCCTTCAGCTCACCTTCGTAGGTGACGATGCTCTTTACCTTGCTCTTTTTCATCGAGGGCAGAGCCATCACCTCGTCGCCCACCTTGACTATGCCGCTTGCCACCTTACCGCAGAAGCCGCGGAAGTTAAGGTCGGGGCGCAGGACATACTGCACAGGATAGCGGAAGTCCTTGTAGTTGCGGTCGGCATGAATAGGCACCGTCTCAAGGAAGTCGAGTAGGGCAGGGCCGTTGTACCATGGCGTGCGTTCGCTCTTCTCCACTACGTTGTCGCCGTCGCGAGCTGAAAGCGGGAAGCATGTCACGTCCTCAATACCGAGGTGGTCGGTGAGCATGAGATAGTCGTTGACGATGGCATCGAAGACCTTCTTGTCGAAATTCACGAGGTCCATCTTATTCACAGCCAGCACGATATGCTTGATGCCGAGCAGCGATACGAGGAAAGTGTGGCGGCGCGTCTGTGTGATGACGCCTTTGCGTGCATCGATGAGGATAATGGCAAGGTTGGCCGTGGAACCGCCCGTGATCATGTTTCGGGTGTACTGCTCGTGTCCCGGAGTGTCGGCAATGATGAACTTACGTTTGTTTGTCGAGAAATAGCGGTAGGCCACGTCGATTGTGATACCTTCCTCGCGTTCTGCCTTAAGGCCGTCGAGCAATAGGGCATAGTCTATGCTGTCGCCGGCGTTGCCCACGCGTTTGCTGTCGCGTTCAAGGGCTGTGAGCTGGTCGTCGTAGAGCTTCTTGGAGTCGAAGAGCAGACGTCCGATAAGCGTCGATTTTCCATCGTCGACGCTTCCTGCTGTCAGCAGGCGCAACAGGTCTTTCTGTTCGTCTGCGTCGAGATAGGCTTTAATATCAAGTTGTGAACTCATGTGATATGATTTTGGCGTAATAACTAAAGAATTAGCGTGATAACGAAATAACGTGATAACGTGATAACGAATGAATTAGCGTGATAACGGCATTAACTGTTAATTTTGAGGTTCTCGCCGTCGCGAATGATTTGCTTGCTGCTGATCAGTCGTGCCACACTACGGGTGATGGCGTTGTCGATACGTGTCGTGCGGCGTGTGTAGCCTAAGACGCGGTTGGCAGCCAGCTTGATGTCATCAAGCGACAGTGACAGCTGTTCCTTAATCACCTGTAGCACCACAGCATCGATCTTATCCTCGGGGATTTCGTCGATATCGCGTTTCTCGCCCGTCGAGGCCTTTACGGCTATGGGCTTTGGCGCTTTCGTCTTCTCGGCCACGATGGTCGGAGCAGCCAGGCTGAGCGGAGCCGCCTGCGGTTTGGCAGGGCCGTTGCCTTCGATGGCTGCCACGATGGCGTCGATGACGCGCTGGCGGTTCTGCATCCAATCTACACTCCACACGCGAAGCACTTTCCACCCGAGGCCTTGAAGCACCGACGGCTGGGTGAGTTCGCGGTCGCGGGCTATCTTCGTGGCATTACGTGCCGGGTTGTCGATGAGTATGCCGAGCAAGTAGCGCTCGCTGTCGGCAGGATCTACTACGGCCACGTCAACTTTGAACAAAGAACGTCCGACGGCTGTAGTGGTCTCATAGCCCATGGCCTTGATGGTGGCGGCTATGTCCTCTGCTACGGCGTCGCTGGCAGAGCCTGCGGCGTTGCCTGAAGCATCGCTCTTGATGAGCTGCCCCGTCTCGGCATATTTCAGGAATTTCTGCAGTCCTTCAACGCCCAGCGCCTTCGAACGGCGTAAGTCAATCTGCTCGGCGCGGAGTGTGGAATAGACAATCATCTCATAGCGGGCACGCGACACGGCCACGTTCAGACGGCGTTCACCGCCGCGGTTGTTAAGCGGTCCGAAGTTCATACTTACGTTGCCGTCCTTGTCGGGACCGTAGCCTACGCTGAACAGAATGACGTCGCGTTCGTCGCCCTGTACGTTCTCGAGGTTCTTGATGAAGATAGGTTCTTCCACTTGGAAGGCCTTGCCTTCGAGGTCGGGGTGCTTGGCCAGTTCGTCCATCAGCACATCTTCGATGAGGTTCTGCTGTGCCATGGAGAAGGCCACCACGCCTATGCTTCGCTTCGACAATTCATCGTCTGACAATCGGCGCAGGATTTCCTTTACCACGGCGTCGGCTTCGGCGCGGTTGCTGCGCTTGCCGCCTTTGTCGTAGGTACCCTCGACCTTCACGAGCGACACCTTCTGCAGGCGGTCGTCGGCCGATGGGAAGGTGAAGAGGCGGCCTTCGTAGTACTCCTGATTGGAGAAGGCAATGAGCGACTCGTGCTTTGAGCGGTAGTGGAATGCGAGGTAATGGCCGGGTATGGTCAGCGCCTGGCAATCGTCGAGAATGCTGTCGAGGTCGTCGAGTTCGGCATCTTCGTCGTCCACTTGCTGAGTATCAAAGAAGCTGGTCGGCGGCATCTGTTTGTTGTCGCCCACCACGATGAGCGCCTTGCCGCGCCCTATGGCTCCTACGGCCTCCGATGTAGGCATCTGCGATGCTTCGTCGAAGATGACGAGGTCAAACTTAGGCTGATCCAAATCGATGAACTGTGCCACGCTGATGGGACTCATCAGCATACATGGGCAGAGCTTGGGCATCAGGTTCGGAATCTGGTCTATGATACGGCGTATGCTGGTGCCTCTGCCGCCGTTGGCGATATAGCGTTTGAGGTTTGTCACCTCGCCCTTGGCGGCTTCGATGGTGATATTTGGGATTCGTGCTGCCAAACGGCAGTAGAGCTCTTTCTTGGTCAGTTCCTGGAAGTGCTCGGTGAGCTGACGATAACGGTTGATGACATCTTCGAACACCATTCCGCTGAACTGGCGCAGTTCGTCGTCGGCGTCGATCATTGTCAGCGACCATTCTTTATAAAGTACCCGCGCGAGGGCATTGGCTGTTTCAGCGCCTGTATGTCCGGCTTCGATGTAGTCCACGGCAGGCTGCCAGCCTTCGGCGATGAGCTGAGCGCGGCGGCTCGACCATTGGAACCACTCGCGCCACTGTTCCTTATTTGCCAGCCAGGCGGCGGGGTTGAAGGATGAGGCGGTGTCGCTGACTTGTTTCAGGCTTTCGACGAAAGCGTTGGCATTGGCCTTATTGAGCGATGGGTCAATCTTCTGCAACCGCTTCACGAAACTGTTTTTGGCAAAGAACCTGGGCAGGAACCATTTCTTGCTGATGGCCTGCCATTCGCTGATGAGGTTGGCGGGCTGCTCGTTGGTCGTCTGCAACTGCCGCAGCAGCGTTTCCAATTGTGCGAGGCTTTCGCGCCTGTCGCTGCTCGGAGCCAAGCCGGCGAGCTGATGTCCGTGGGGATGTCCCGTCACTTGGAAGATGGCGTCCAGCTGCGTGAGCTCCTTGCTCACGTCCTCGAGCTCGGCGGCAGTCTTTGTGCTGGCGTAGTTCATGGTTGTGTCAATGGGCTCTGCCTCGTTGCAAGCAAGGTAACGCTCGATGCAGTCGTAAACCGATAAACCGCAGGCACCGTTCTTGTGCACGGCTTGCATATATCCGTTCAGCTGTTGGCGCAGGGCAAAGAGCTCTGCCGACCGCTTCTCGAAATCCTCGCTCACATGACCGTGAGTCACGTCGAGTGCCTGTTGCAGCTGTTCGAGGAAGTGCGTCTTGGTCACTTTGTTCGAATGCAGTTCCAGACAGAACGGGTCTAATCCTATCTTTGCCAAGCGCTTCTGCACGACACTCAAAGCTGCCATCTTCTCGGCAACGAAGAGCACGCGCTTGCCCTGGTAGAGGGCGTTGGCAATCATGTTGGTAATGGTCTGGCTCTTACCCGTTCCCGGAGGGCCGTAAAGGATGAAACTCTTGCCTTCGCCGCTCTCGATAACGGCTTCCAACTGTGAGCTGTCCACGCTGATAGGCGTAGCGATGTCTGCGGGCTTGGCGGTGAGGTCGAACTGGTGCACATCGGTGCCTGTGCCGTCGTCGGCAAACGTTAACCGGCGTTCCACAAGGCTCTGTACCACAGGGCTCTGCTGCAGTTTCTCGGCATTGGTGTGGATATCATTCCACATCACGAATTTATTGAACGAGAACAGGCCGAGCATGCTTTCATCGAGCACTTCCCAACGCTGGTGCTGCTCAATGGCCTTGCGCAGCGCTGCAAACACGGCCGGCACATCAACGCCGCTCTCATCGGTGGGCAGGGTATCGAACGACGGCACGAGGAGCTTGAACTGCTGACGTAGGAATTCTATGAGCGTGATGTTTATGATTGTCTCCTCGTCGCGCAGTCGGACTATGTAGCCGCCGCCGTTGCGCACTATGTCAACCGGTAAAAGGAGGATAGGCGCGTAACGCGGCTGGTCGCTTTTCTCGGTTACAAACCATTTGAGCATGCCGATGGCTATGAAAAGAGAGTTGGCACCGTTTTCCTCGAGTGCCGTGCGGGCACCTCGATAGAGGTTTGTGAGCACGGGCTTCAGTTCGGTGGCGCTGAGATAGGTCAACAGCTTGTGTGCTTTGATATCCTCGTCGAACTGCGGCTTGAGCTCGGCAGCTTGAGCCGCTGAATGGAAGATACCGTCGGCCGTCTCGAGCTTCTTGCGACCTTCGGGCCACGGCTGCACCGTGTAGTTCTCGCCTGTCTGCAAAAGATCTTCCATCTTGTTCACTTCGAAGGAGATGAACTGCACGGCGCGCTTGCCGAGGCGCGTGTTCAGCAGGTTGTTGCGCAGGCTGAAGTCCAGAAGCTTGCGCTCCCAGAGGGCTTGGCGTGTGAGCTGGCGCTCATCGATTTGCAAAGCGGCTTCCTCTGCGGCATCGATTGACGAGGCTTTGGAGGCCTCGGGAGCGGTGGTGATGGGCTCCGGGGTGGAAGCCTCAGGTATGGTTGGCATGGTGTTGTTGTCTGTCATAGGACTATTGGGGTTTTAAAGTTGCGACAGAGTCGCAACAAACAGGACTTGCTTAGAAGTAACCTTCGCGTTTCTTCTGCTCCATCGACGCTTCCTGGTCGAAGTCGATGACACGGGTAGTGCGCTCGCTCTTGGTAGTGGTCATCATCTCCTCCACAATCTCTTCGATGGTGGTGGCGTTGCTCTCCACGGCTCCGGTCAGCGGCCAGCAGCCGAGGGTGCGGAAACGGACCATGCGGGGCTTGATCAACGGGCGATATTTCTCAGGCAGACGATTGTCGTCGGCCATAATGAGGTTGCCGTCGATTTCCACGCAAGGACGTTCCTTGGCATAGTAGAGCGGCACGATGGGAATCTTCTCGAGGCGGATGTACTGCCAGATATCAAGCTCTGTCCAGTTGGACAGCGGGAACACGCGGATGCTCTCGCCTTTGTGAATGCGGGCATTGTAGATGTCCCACAGCTCAGGGCGCTGGTTCTTGGGGTCCCACTGCTGGAACTGGTCGCGGAACGAGAATATGCGTTCCTTGGCACGGCTCTTCTCCTCGTCGCGACGCGCACCGCCGAAGGCGGCGTCGAACTTATATTTGTTCAGAGCATCGAGCAGGGCTTTGGTCTTCATCAAATCGGTGTGAACCTTTGATCCGTGGGTGAAAGGTCCTACGCCGGCATTGAACGCCTCCATGTTGGACTCCACGATGAGGTTCCAACCATATTTCTTGG
>Ga0310697_10000876_pt1 | contig 37912 bp, 30 predicted proteins | sample 172DNAGHGlowgp2_FD_203883 | JGI IMG/M metagenome (GOLD analysis project Ga0310697, IMG submission 203883) | Sheep rumen microbial communities from Palmerston North, Manawatu-Wanganui, New Zealand - 1728 DNA GHGlow gp2 (v2) (version 2) | ecosystem: Host-associated > Mammals > Digestive system >...
CATAAACGAAAGAATAATGGTATACTTATTTTAGAAAAAAGCCGTATATTTCTTTCAGCGGCGAAGGAGCGTACCAATCATGCGTGTCGTAGGCGTTATTGCAGAATACAATCCCCTGCACAACGGGCATATCTATCATCTTGAACAGGCAAAGCGGAAAACCGGCGCTTCTTACTGCGTCGTAATCATGTCGGGCAACTTCGTCCAGCGGGGCGAACCGGCCTGCACAGACAAGTTCACCCGTGCCCAGTGGGCGCTGGAGGCGGGAGCCGATCTGGTGATCGAGCTGCCCACCGTGTTCGCCAACGCCTCGGCGGAACGGTTCGCTGAGGGCGGCGTACGTCTCCTGCACGCTATGGGCCTTGTGACGGACCTGGCCTTCGGTGCGGAACAGGGGGATATCGCCAAGCTCAGCCAGCTGGCCGACTATCTGGCGGAGGAACCCCCCGAATTCAGATCCTACCTCCAGTATCACCTAAAGATGGGAGAAAGCTTCCCCCGCGCCCGGTATGAAGCCCTGCAGGATATGGGGGCCGATCCGGAGCTTCTCTCGGAGCTGGTAAAGCCTAACAATATACTGGCCATGGAGTATCTTCGGTCCATCCACAAATACGCGCCGGAGATCTGCCCGGTGCCCATCGAGCGCATCGGCGGCGGGTACAACGACGAGTATCTTACCGGCGAATACTCCTCCGCCACCGCCATCCGCGCCGCCATTCGGGAGGGGAACACCCAGGTGCTGTCCACCATGCCTTTGTTCGTTTCCGGGGCCATGCAGTTCGATCCCCAGTTCCCACTGACGGCCAACGACGTGGGGGATATGATGCTCTATAAGTTCCGGCTCATGAAGCCTGAGGACGTGCAGCGGCTTCCCGACGTACGGGAGGGATTCGAACAAAATCTGCTGAAAGCGGCCAGGACGGCTGTGGATGCGGAAAGTTTCTTCGAAGCGGTGAAGACCAAGCGGTACACCATGGCCCGGGTCAAGCGCATCGGCATGAGCGCTTTGCTGGATATGAGTGAGGAACTGGTGGAGGATATGGCTTCCTCCGACGCCAACCTATATTTCAGAGTACTGGGTCTCAAGCGCGACGCCCGGTCCCTCCTCTCCGCCATTGCCAGCATCAGCAGGACGCCGCTGATCATGCGCAACGCCGACATCAGCAAATGCACCGATGTGGCTCGAGAATCCCTGCGGGTGGACGCCCTCTCCACGGATATCCTCTCCTACGCATTGAAAAAGCCGCTTCACCGGGACAGCGAAGCGGCCATACTCGTCTAAAACTTGATCCTACTTTTGACCTCCTGCAGGGAGGTCCTTTTCTTGTGCCGACGCGGGTAAATCCATGCCCAGCAGCTCCCGGATACGGGGCAGGGCTTCCATGGCTTTCAGACGGCCGGCCGAAACGCTCTCTTCATAGCCGTTGATCTTCAACAGCCCCATGAAGGAGGCGTCGGGGCGGATGACTACGTCCCCCTTGTCCGCCTGCTGGCGGGTCAGTTTGGCCTGCATGATGTCGGTGGACCGGCGCAGAATGTCCACGGGCGAAGGATGCTCCGGATCGAAGAAGTTTCGCTTGATGCCGAGATCGGAGGTGATGACCACGTCCGCGCCCTGCGCCCGCAGCACGTCCACCGGCAGCTCCTCGACGACGCCTCCGTCCACATAGTAATGGCCGTCGATCAGGACCGGCGTGAACACGCCGGGCACCGCCATGCTGGCCCGTACTGCCTTATGGAGTTTTCCCTCCTGGAATACTTTCATTTCGCCGGAGACAAGGTCGGTGGCGATGCACAGGAAGGGGATCCTGGTCTCACCGAAGGACAGATCGTGGGTCAGCGTCATGACCACCTCCTCGATCTTGTCGCCGCTCAAAAACCCGCCCTGAATGGGGATGCCCAAGTCGATGATGGTCTTGGCGTCCACCGTGCCCAGATACTTTTCCAGCAGATACAGATTGGTCCCCGCGGCATATATAGCGCCGAAGATGGCCCCGGCGCTGCAGCCGGAGATGACATCGGGTACGATGCCGTTTTCCTCCAGTACCTGGAGCACGCCCACATGAGCGAGGCCCCTTGCACCGCCGGAGCCCAGGCAAAGGCCCACTTTCTTTCCGTTTATCACGAATCCTTACGCTCCTTCATCCATACAATGAATCATGAAACGACTGTTGCCCGTCGCACCGATCCTGCTGCTGATCGCCTTGCTGCTCTCTCCCGCAGCGGCTCTTTCCGGCGCCAAGCAGGGCCTGTCCCTGTGGTGGAGCAGCGTGTTCCCATCCCTCCTGCCCAGCTTCATCTGTCTGAAACTGGCGCAAAAGCTGGGGCTGCTCCGTCTCACCGCCCGTCACCCCAAGGGTCGGTTGGCCGCTGTCATAGGTTTCTCGTTGGCATCCGGTGCCCCAAACGGGGCCAAGCTCCTGTATGCTCTGGTGGAAGAGGGGAGTCTTTCCGCCCGGAATGGCTCTCGGCTCCTGCCCCTCGTCAACTGTGTCAGCCCGGTGTTTCTGCTCTCCATCATAGCATCTGACCTTTTGAAAAACAAGGCCCTGTTCCGGCCCATGGCCGTTTCCATCTACGGATGCGCCATTCTCCTTTCTTTCCCTATTCTTTTCCATCGCGATACCTTGGATCACTCCGGCGAAGCCGTACCGGCGCCGGCCGTCCCTTTCGCGGATGCAGTCGCTGCCGCTATCGAGGAGAGCATGCTGGATATGCTGCGCATCGGCGGTTGCATCCTGTTCGTCTGCACCCTGCTTTCCGTGATACAGCCGATCTTGCCCGGCCAAACAGCTTCCGCCGCGCTGGCCGGTTTCATGGAGATCAGCGCCGGCGCGGCGACAATTGCGGCGCTTGCCATGCCGCTGCGCTTACAAGTGAGCTTTCTGGTCGGTACAGCCGCCTTCGGAGGCCTGTCCCTGGCATTGCAAGCCTTGTGCTGCTTCCCTGAATTGCAGCTCTTTCCCTATCTGCTGAAGAAAATGCTATACGGCGCTTTGGTGGGTCTGATATGCTACCTGCTGTTCCCTCTCTTCCCCGCCGTGTCCGCCGCCTTCGCCAGCCGTCAGGAAGTACTCACGCGGAGCCTTTCTCTCAGCGCCCTGGCTCTCTCCTCCATCCTCTCCGCCGCGTTCATGGGTATTCTCTCCCTGATGATTGGACCCGAGAAAACGAATTGCCGGAAATAATCTTGCAAAGAATGGTTGCCTTTTTCGTGTATTTTGGGTATACTTAGTCAAATCATTTTGAGGAGGGCATCATGGCATATTATTTCAGCGAACCGTCCCACACCTTCTCCGAATACCTGCTGGTCCCCGGGTATTCCTCCTCCGCCTGCACTCCGCAGAACGTGTCCCTCGTGACGCCGCTCTGCAAGTTCAAGGCGGGCGAGGCTCCGGCGCTGACCATGAACATCCCCCTGGTGTCCGCCGTGATGCAATCCGTATCCGGTGAGAAACTGGCGGCGGCTCTGGCCCGGGAAGGCGGCGTGTCCTTCATCTTCGTGTCTCAGAGCATCGAAAGCCAGGCGGCCATGGTCCGGGCGGTGAAGAAGTGCAAGTCCGGCTTTGTCCGCAGCGATTCCAACGTGACCCCCGATTCCACCCTGGGCGACGTGATCGCCCTCAAGGAGCGCACGGGCCACTCCACCATCGCCGTCACCGAAGACGGTACGCCCGACGGAAAGCTGGTAGGCATGGTCACCAGCCGGGATTATCGGGTGAGCCGCATGAGTTTGGATACCCCCGTCCGGGAGTTCATGACCCCCTTCTCTTCCCTGGTCTACGCTTACGAGGGCGTGAGTCTCAAGGAAGCCAACGACATCATCTGGGAGCACAAGCTGAACACCCTGCCCATCATCACCCGAGACGGCAACATGTCCGCCTTCGTATTCCGCAAGGACTACGACGCCCACAAGGACAACCCTCTGGAGCTGCTGGACGATCACAAGCGGTACGTGGTAGGCGCGGGCGTCAACACCCGGGACTACGAGCAGCGCATTCCCGCCCTCATCGAGGCCGGTGCGGACATCCTCTGCATCGACTCCTCCGAAGGCTTCACCGAATGGCAGCAGCGGACCATCGACTTCGTCCGTCGGAACTACGGCGACTCCGTGAAGATCGGTGCAGGCAACGTGGTGGACGGCGACGGGTTCCGCTTCCTGGCTGACGCAGGCGCAGATTTCGTGAAGGTGGGCATCGGCGGCGGTAGCATCTGCATCACTCGAGAAACAAAAGGCATCGGCCGCGGACAGGCAACCGCCGTACAGGATGTAACCGCTGCCCGGGACGAATATCTGAAGAAGACCGGCATCTATGTGCCGGTATGCTCCGACGGCGGCATCGTCCAGGATTATCACGTCACGCTGGCCCTCGCCATGGGCGCGGACTTCTGCATGCTGGGCCGGTACTTCGCCCGGTTCGACGAGAGCCCCACCAACAAGGTGCTCATCAACGGCAGCTACATGAAGGAGTATTGGGGCGAGGGCAGTGCCCGGGCCCGTAACTGGCAGCGGTACGACAGCGGCGGCGAAAAGAAGCTGACCTTCGAGGAGGGCGTTGACTCCTACGTGCCCTACGCCGGTCCTTTGCACAACAACGTGGAAACCACCCTCCATAAGGTTCGGTCCACCATGTGCAACTGCGGCGCTACCACCATCCCCGAGCTTCGGGAAAAGGCCCGTCTGACCCTGGTCTCCCCCGCTTCCATGGTGGAAGGCGGCGCTCACGACGTGCTCCAGAAGGACAGCCGGTACTTCGCGAACTAAGCACCTGTTTTTTCTCTGAAAAAGTTCTTGCTTTTTTCTCTCGGATGTGTATAATACTTAATGCGTTCATTCGAGGGGCATTAGCACAGTTGGTAGCGCGCAACGTTCGCAATGTTGAGGTCAGGGGTTCGAATCCCCTATGCTCCACCAAGATAAAAGAGGCACCATCCGGTGTCTCTTTTATCTTACCTGAATTGTGGAAGGGGATTCGAACGGGTCCGGGAGTGAATCAGGCTCCAGTGGAGCCTGAGAGCCGGACCCTGACCGAGGCCGCAGCCGAGAGCGAATCCCCTATGCTCCACCAAGATAAAAGAGGCACCATCCGGTGTCTCTTTTATCTTACCTGAATTGTGGAAGGGGATTCGAACGGGTTCGGTAGTGAATGGGGCTCCAGTGGAGCCCCAGAGCCGAACCCCGCCCAAGCCCGCAGGCGCGAATTCGAATCCCCTATGCTCCACTAGCCATCAATACAGAATCACAAATGCATTTGAGAATCGCTCGGTATTTCGTTATTTTTTCAACATTTCATCCTTTGACTCTATTGTCAAACCTTCTCTTTTTTGATATAGTAACAAAGAATAGGGGGTAAGGACGGGTATGCCGAATTTTCTCGATGGCCTTCCGAAAGAAAAGGTGCAGCTGCTGTATATCTTGAGCGCCGCCAAAGCGGAGCTGACAGAGCAGCAGTTCTATCAATGCGCCTTTGAATGCACCGGCATGAACTGGTTCTCCTTCCATGACGTGGTGGGCGATCTGGAGCAAAACGGAGATATCGTCTATGAGCGCCGCCCCTTCGGCGCCTGCGCCTATCTGACGGAGCAGGGCAAGATGACCCTCGGCATGTTCGAACGTGGCCTCACCTATTCCCTGCGCACGAGCATCGAAGAGTATCTTAAGCGCTTCGCCCCGCAATTCCGGCAGGAGCGGGAGCTGGTCTCCTCCGACGAACCTCTGCCCGACGGCGGCATGCTGGTACGGCTCAAGGCTCTGGAGGGCGAACGGGTGCTGCTGGAGATCGACCTCACCGTTGCTTCCCTGGAAGAATCCCTGGCCCTTCGGAAAAACTGGCAGCAGCGCAGCGCAGAATTGTACGACATCATCTACGACAAGCTGAAGGAAGAGGAATAGTAGGGTACTGTATGGAAATAGATTTGACGAAACTGAATCCACCCCAACGGGAAGCTGTCACCTGTACCGAAGGCCCTCTGCTGGTTTTGGCCGGCGCCGGCAGCGGCAAGACCCGGGTATTGACCACGCGCATCGCGTATCTCATCGCGGAGAAGGGCGTGGCTCCCTACCATATCCTGGCGCTGACCTTCACCAACAAGGCCGCCAAGGAGATGAAGGAGCGGGTGCAGAAGCTGACCGGCGAAGAAAGCGGCGTTTGGCTGTTCACCTTCCACGGCTTCTGCGCGCGGCTGCTGTCCATGGAGATCGAAGGCCTTGGATACGACAAGCGCTTCAGTATCTATGACGAGGACGACCAGCAGTCCCTCATCGGCCATATCATCAAGGATCTGAATCTAAACGACAAGGTGTTCTCCAAGCGCATGCTGGCGGGCATCTTTTCCGACGCGAAAAACCACTCTTTGCGGCCTCAGGAATACCTGATAAAGAGCTATCAGCCCAAGCAGGTGACGGACGCCTTCGCCCTCTATCAGAAGCGGCTGAAGGAGGCCAACGCTCTCGATTTCGACGATCTGCTGCTGAAAACCATCGAGCTGTTCGAGAAGCGGCCGGACATACTGCAGAAGTATCGGGACAAGTTCCGTTATATCCTGGTGGACGAGTATCAGGATACCAATATGGCTCAGTACCACATCGTGAGCCTGCTGGCCAAGGAGCACCGCAATCTGTGCGTGGTAGGTGACGACGACCAGAGTATCTACGGCTGGCGCGGCGCGGACATCCGCAACATTTTGGAATTTGAAAAGGACTTCCCCGGGGCCCATGTGGTCCGACTGGAGCAGAACTATCGCTCCACCGACAAGATTCTGGAGGCGGCCAACCGGGTCATCGAAAACAACCACGGCAGAAAAAGCAAGCGCCTGTGGACCGAGAAAACGGACGGCTTTCCCATCACGGTCTATGAGGGCCGGACGGAACGGGAGGAAGCGGTGTACATCTGTGACCGCATCCTAAACGGTCGCCGCATGGGCAGCCGCTATGACAGCTTCGCTATCCTGTATCGGACCCATGCCCAGAGCCGCATTCTGGAAATGATCCTGCAAAGCTACAGCATCCCCTATAAGGTGTACGGCGGCGTCTCCTTCTTCGATCGGTCCGAGGTGAAGGACGTACTTTCCTACCTCCGGCTTCTCAGCAATCCCAACGACGACGTGGCCTTCACCCGAATCATCAACGTACCCCGGCGAGGCATCGGTTCCGTCGCTTTGGACGAGCTCAGAGCGGAAGCCCTGCAGCGTGGCCTTTCCCTGTTTGCGGTGGTGCTGGACCCCCAAACCCTGTCCCTTCGGACCAGGGCCAAGTTTGCCCCCTTCGCCGAGGTCATGCAGACCGCTTTTGAAGAATACGGCCAAAAGTCCTTCTCCGTATTCGCGGCGGATCTGCTCAAGCGCATCGGCTACGAAGCCTATCTTAAGGAGGATAAGAAGGAGAACTATGAAGTCCGTTCGGAGAACGTGAAGGAGCTCTTAGGGTACATGAGCGAATTTGAAGCGTCCTTCGACGATCCCGACGGGGACATGCTCCAATCCTTCCTCAGCACGGTCGCCCTGTTCACCACCACGGACAACATGGACGAGCAGAACGGCTGCGTGAACCTCATGACCCTCCACTCCGCCAAGGGTCTGGAATTCGACACCGTGTTCCTTTGCGGTATGGAGGACGGGCTCTTCCCCTCCTCCCAATCCAAGACCGACCCTGAAAAGATGGAGGAGGAACGGCGGCTTTGCTATGTGGGCGTGACCCGTGCCCGGGAAAAGCTGTATTTGACCTATGCCGGCAGCCGGGTTTTGTACGGGCAGTTCACCACCTCACAGCCCTCCAGTTTTCTCAGAGAGATGGGCGACGCCGTTCGATTGCCCGGTGAGAATCAGAGCAGCCGGCGGGAACAGGCGTCAGCTAAGACGGCCCCTGTGGAAAGCTTCCACGCTCAGACCGTTCAGGCCCGCACGCCCCCACAGGTCTTTATGGGCACCAAACCCGCCGCCGCGCCTAAGGCCGGCGACAAGGTGCTTAACTGGCAGGACGGCGACCGGGTCCGTCACGCCATCTTCGGCGAAGGCACGATCGAAGGTGTAGAGGGCAAGGGCCCGTCCCAGATCGTGCGGGTACGATTCAAAAACGGTATGGAAAAACGGCTGACCGCCCTGTATGCGCCCCTCACCCGATTGGAATAATACTTTGGAGATCATGGAAAACAATCAATTGCAACGAATGCAGGAGCTGGTCGCTCGGCTCAACACGTATGCCCGCGCCTACTACGTGGAGGATGCCCCTCTGATTTCCGATGGCGAATACGACGCCCTGGAAGCGGAGCTCATCGCCCTTGAAAAGGAAACGGGCACGGTGCTGCCGGACAGTCCTACCCATCGGGTAGGCGGAGAGCCCCTCGCCAAGTTCGAGGAGCATCGACATCTGAATCGGCTGTGGAGTCTCGACAAAGTCCGTACCCTGGACGGCATCCGGGAATGGATGGACCGGGTCAAGCGGCTGCTTGACCTTGCGGAGGACCCGCTGTACGCCCTTGAGTATAAGTTCGACGGGCTCACCATCAATCTGACCTATGAGAACGGCGTCCTGGTCCAGGGAGCGACCCGCGGCAACGGCGTCACGGGCGAAGCCATATTGCCCCAGCTCAAAACCATCCGCTCCCTCCCCCTCTCCATCCCCTTCAAGGGACGCATGGAAGTCCAGGGCGAGTGCATCATGCTCCTGTCCGTGCTGGAAAAATATAACAAGACCGCCAAGGAGCCCCTGAAGAACGCTCGCAACGCGGCGGCCGGCGCCCTCAGAAACCTGGACCCCCAGGTAACGGCGGACAGGAACCTCAGCTGCTTCTGCTACAACGTGGGGTATATCGAAGGCAGGGAGCTCCATGATCACAAGGAAATGATCGCTTTTTTGCGGGAGAACGGGTTCCCCGTCTCCCCCTTCATCCACTACGGCCACAGAGCGGACGAGTTCATCGAGATCATAGATCGGGTGGCTGAAGAACGGGATGCGCTGGACTTTCTCATCGACGGCATGGTCATCAAGATCTGCGATTTCGCTCAGCGGGAACAGCTGGGCTACACGGAGAAGTTCCCCCGCTGGGCCATGGCCTACAAGTTCGCCGCCGAGGAAGCCACCACCACCATCGAAAGCGTCACCTGGGAAGTTGGCCGGACCGGCAAGCTGACTCCGGTAGCTCACGTGGAGCCGGTGGATCTGTGCGGTGTTACCGTCAGCAACGCCACGCTGAACAACTGGGACGATATCTGCCGCAAACGCGTGGGCGTCGGTTCCCGGGTGTTCATCCGGAGGAGCAACGACGTGATCCCGGAGATATTGGGCGCTGTTCCCGGCGACACGCCCACCGCCCCGGTGGAGAAACCGGAGGTCTGCCCCTTCTGCGGGGCCCATGTGGAGCATCGCGGCGTGCACCTCTACTGCACCAACCCCCTTTCCTGCCGTCCCCAGATCATCTCCCGGCTGGCTCACTTCGCCAGCCGGGACGCCATGGACATCGATACCTTTGCGGATAAAACCGCTGAGCAGCTTTTTAATGAGCTGAACGTAGCCACCATTCCTGAGCTCTACACTCTGCGGCGAGACCGCTTGCTGGCGCTGGAAGGGTTCGGAGAAAAGAAGGCGCAGAACCTGCTCACCGCTCTCGAAGCCAGCAAGCACCGGCCTCTCAGCGCTTTTTTGAACGCTCTTGGCATTCCCAACGTGGGTGTGAAGACGGCCCGGGACCTGTCGCTGACCTTCGGAACGTTGGATAAGCTGCGCAACGCCACCTTCGACGAACTGATCGCCATCGAGGACGTGGGGGAGATCGTGGCTGAAAGCGTGCTGTCCTTCTTCCACGACCCGCGGATCAGTCGGCAGATCGACGATCTCATCGCCTATGGCGTCTCCCCTGTGGCAGATCGAGCTGCCACGGATTCCCCCATCAGCGGCAAGACCATCGTGGTCACAGGGACCCTCCCCACCCTGAGCCGAAAGGAAGCGGAGGACCTGATCATGGACCACGGCGGCAAAGCGGCGGGCAGCGTCAGCAAGAAAACCGATTACGTGCTGGCTGGTGATGCGGCGGGCAGCAAGCTGGCTAAAGCGCAGCAGCTGGGTATTCCCGTGATCGACGAACAAACATTATTGGATTGGCTCAAATGAGAATTGGCAAACTGGAAAACAGCGAGCTGGAATCGCTGATCTTGAATAAGTTTAGACGCATCCGTCCCGAGTCCCTGACCGTGCCTAGGGTGGGTGAAGATTGCGCCGCGCTGGACTTTGACGGGGATCTGGTCGTCATGAGCATGGACCCTATCACCTCTGCCGGCGACAAAAGTTTGGGGCTGCTCAGCGTCCACGTGAACTGCAACGACGCCGTCTGCATGGGCGCGGAGCCCGTTGGCCTGCTAGTGACGCTGCTGCTGCCGCCTGACTATCCGACCGACAGCATCGGCCGTATCGCGGACGATCTTTCCGCCGCGGCTCAAGTGGCTCATGTGGATATTCTGGGGGGACATACGGAGTTTACCGACGCCGTGACCCGGCCCATCACCTGCACCAGCGTGATAGCCCGCATGTCTAAGAACAGGAAGCTGCCTGGGCTGCAGGCTGGCGACGATCTGGTCATGACCAAAACCGCTGCATTGGAAGGCACTGCCATTCTGGCCACGGAGCATATTGAAGAATTATCTCACCTCGCTCCCGATCTGCTGAAGGAAGCCACCGGATATTTCTCCTCCCTTTCCGTGGTCCCGGAAGGCACGGTGGCCCTTCGTCAGGGCGTCCACGCCATGCACGATGTCACGGAGGGCGGCGTCCTTGGCGCTGCCTGGGAGATCTGCTACGCATCCGGACTGGGCCTGATCCTGGATAAAGAGGCTGTGCCGGTGACGAAAGCCACCCGTCAGATCGCTCAAGCCGCCGGGATCGATCCCTTGCGTTTGCTGGGCAGCGGGAGCTTGCTCATCGGCTGCTCTCAGGGAAAAGCTATGGTGGAAGCTCTTCGGCAAAAGGGCATTCCCGCCGCCGTGATCGGTCGTGTGGCGGAAACGGGATTCGTCTTTACCGACGGGACCGTCATCGATCCGCCCCGGGAAGACGCCCTGTACGACGCCTTTGCCCGATAAGTTGGTACTTGCACAAAGCGTATGCGCTATGCTATAATGCATTAGTTTTGGAGGTGGCCTATGTACAGTATGACCGGATACGGACGGAGCACGGCGTCTTTGGACGGCCGTGAGCTCACCATCGAGCTCAAAAGCGTCAACAACCGGTTTTTGGATATCGGCATGAAGCTCCCCCGCCAGCTGTCCTTTCTGGAGGACAGTCTGCGCAAGCTCCTCAACGACTCCCTGAATCGGGGCCATGTGGACGTGTTCGTCAACTATCGGAACCTTCGTAGCGACGCGAAGACCGTCAGGGTGGACGAAGCCCTGCTGCAAGCTTACCTTGCTTCCGCCCGGGAGAGCGCCAAGGCTTTGGATCTTACGGACGATCTCACCCTGTCCCGCGCCCTGACCCTGCCGGACGTGACCACCATCCTGCCTGCCGACGAAGATCAGGATGCTCTGCGAAGCTTGAGCGAAGCGGTCATGACAGAGGCCATCGGCAATCTCAAGGCCATGCGTCGTAAGGAGGGCGAACGGCTGAAGCTGGATCTCTCCGCCCGCATGGACACCATGACCGGCTATGCTGCCGCTATCGAGCAGCGGGCGCCTGCCGTGGCTGAGGAATACCGCGCGAAACTCACCGCCCGGATCGAGGAAATGTTGGGAGAGACCGAGGTCGATCGGGCACGACTCGCTACCGAGGTGGCCATTTTCGCTGATCGGGCGGCTATCGACGAGGAGATTGTTCGGCTCAACACCCATTTGATCCACTTCAGGGAACTTCTGGAAGCGGACGAACCTGTGGGACGGAAAATGGATTTCCTGGTCCAGGAGATGAACCGGGAATGCAATACCATCGGCTCCAAGGCTAACGACGCGGAGTTGACCAGCATCGTACTGCTCTCCAAAGCGGAAATCGAAAAGCTCCGGGAGCAGATTCAGAATATTGAGTAAGAGAGAGGGTTATCCCATGAAAGAACAAAGAAACGGGCTTCTTCTGGTGGTTTCCGGCCCCTCAGGCGTGGGCAAAGGAACCTTGGTCAAGGCCCTGATGGAACGCAACAGCCGGATCAAGATGTCCGTGTCCGCCACCACTCGCGCCCCGCGGCCCGGGGAGATCGACGGAGTCCATTACTTCTTCAAATCCGAGGAAGAGTTCAAAGCCATGGTGGACCGGGGCGAATTCCTGGAATACATCCATGTGTTCGGCAGCAAATACTACGGCACGCCCCGCTCCTTCGTGGAACATCAGCTTGCAAGCGGCTACGACGTCATTTTGGAGATCGACGTGCAGGGCGCCATGAAGGTAAAGCAGGCTTTTCCGGACGCGGTGCTGATCTTCATTACCGCCCCCAGTATGAGCGAGATAAAATCCCGCCTCATCGGCCGGGGCACGGAGACTATGGAGCAGGTGGAAAAGCGCTTCGCCACCGCTTTCGAGGAGATCAAGATGATCCCGCAGTATGATTACGTGATCATTAACGACGTGGTGGACGTGGCCGTGCACCATATGGAAGCCATTTTGGAAGCGGAACGGTGCCGCACCGGCCGCAGCAATTATATGTCTGAATCTATCGAGGATATGGGAGGTAAACAACTATGATGAATCGTCCACCGGTCAACGAACTCGCTCAGAAAGCCGGTTCCCGGTATCTGTTGGTGACTGCGGTCGCCAATCGGGCCCGTCAGCTGCAGGATGATCCCGATGCCCTGGGGAACAACAAGCCCCTGTCCATGGCTGTGGAAGAGATGTATGAGGATAAACTCGTCGTCATTCCCTCCAAGGAGGCATAAGGAAAACTCTCGTTGACACGGCCCGCTTCGCATTCGGCTACGAAGCGGGCATTCTTTACGTTTGAACGAACGGACAGTACAAGGGAAGGAGGGGCCGGATGTTCGCCAAGGTGATCGTGGATATCGCCCATACGGCGGTAGACAGGGCGTTTACCTACCGCATTCCGGAAGGGCTGGACGTTCGGCCCGGTCAGCACGTGCTGCTGCCCTTTGGGCAGGGAGATCACGTAAAGGAAGGCTTCGTCCTGTCCGTATCGGAAGAAAGCGATCTTCTGGACGGGGTGACGGTCAAGGACATCCTGTCCTGCGTGGAGCCCTACACGGTACTCCTCCCCGAGCAGATCGCTCTTGCCGAATGGATGCAGGAAGCGTATCACTGCATGCTGGTGGACGCTCTGCGGCTCATGATCCCCGCGCAGCTCAGGGGCAGCCGCATCCACGAGAAGCGGGAAAGGATCGTGTATCTGTCCGATCCCGCCGCTGACTTCGTGTCCAAGTCCCATATCCAGACGGAAGTGGTCACGCTCCTCAAGAAGACCGGACAGCCTATGGCCGTCACGGACATCAAGGCTTTCCTTCCGGACGCCGCACCGGCCATCGCCGCCCTGCTCAAAAAGCGGGTGCTGTCGGAAAGCAGCTATACGGTATTCCGCCGCCCCGAGTACAGCTCGCGAACAGAAAACGTTCCCGAACTTACGGAGGAACAAGCGGCTGCCTTGCGGGACGTGGACGCCCTCTCCCCCGGCCAGACGGCCCTGCTGTACGGCGTGACCGGCAGCGGCAAGACGGAGGTATATCTTCGATGCATCGAAGCCTGTCTCCAACAGGGCAAGGGTGCCATCGTGCTGGTGCCGGAAATCGCTCTCACACCCCAAACGGTTGGTCGATTCGCCGCCCGCTTCGGGGACAGGATCGCCGTGCTTCACAGCCGACTCTCCGCCGGGGAACGGTTCGACGAATGGCGGCGCATTCGTCTGGGCAAGGCGCCCATCGTCATCGGCGCCCGCAGCGCGGTGTTCGCACCTGTAGAGAACCTGGGGCTCATCATCATCGACGAGGAACACGAATCCAGCTATCAAAGCGAGATCACGCCCCGATACCACGCCTTGGACATCGCCCGCCGTCGAGTAAAGATGTGTGAAGGGAAGCTGCTGCTGGGCAGCGCCACGCCCTCCCTGTTGAGCTATTATCGGGCTTTGAGCGGCAGCTATCGGCTCATCGAATTGAAGCATCGGGTGGGAGGACGTCCTCTGCCTACGGTGTCCGTGGCGGATATGCGCGCCGAGTTTTTAAACGGAAACAACGGCATCTTCTCTTCCCTGCTGCTTTCGAAGCTGGGGGAATGCCTGAAGCAGGGCCATCAGGCCATGCTGTTTCTCAATCGGCGGGGGTATTCCACCTTCGTCTCCTGCCGGGGCTGCGGATACGTACTGACCTGCGATAACTGTGATATCTCCATGACCTATCATAAGGCGCAGAACGCCGTCCGCTGCCACTACTGCGGGGCTCGAAAGCCGCTGCCGGCGGTCTGTCCCAACTGCGGCAAGCCCTTCATCAAATACTTCGGTATCGGCACGGAACAGGTGGAGGAACAGATACAAAAATGCTTCCCCGGGACTGCGACGCTGCGTATGGACGCGGATACCGTGGCCCATCGGGATGCCTATGAAAAGATCCTCTCCGCCTTCGGCCGGGGAGAAGCGCAGATCCTTATCGGCACCCAGATGATCGCCAAAGGCCACGACTTCCCCAACGTGACGCTGGTGGGGATCATCGCCGCGGATACCACGCTGAACTTCCCCGACTACCGCAGCGGCGAACGGACCTTCCAGCTGCTGACCCAGGTATCGGGTCGGGCGGGGCGGGACAAGGACCCGGGGCAAGTGGTCATGCAGACCTACGTCCCGGACCATCCCGTGCTCCGGTTTGCCAGAGTCCAGGATTATGCCGGGTTCTATCAATATGAGATCGCCCAGCGAAAAAAATGCCTCTACCCCCCCTTCTCCCTGTTCATTCGCCTGCTGCTGTCGCAGGAGAACGAAGAAGCGCTGATCGAGCGCGGGAAGGAATACGCCAAGGCGCTGGAAGCAGATCTGCGGCAAGCCCTCGGCGCTGACGGACAGGGCGACTTGCTCCTCCTTCTGGCGGCACCGGCCCCCATCGCAAGGATCGCCGGGCAGAGCCGATACCAGATATTGGTGAAGCTGTTGCGAACCAAACGGCTTCCCCAGGCGCTCCATGCCGTATACGACTTCGAGACCTCCCATCGGGAGGACGGGTTTTTGAAGATCGAAATCAACCCACAGGACATGTTTTGAGGTGTCTGTATGACGAATAATAAACGAAAGCGATCCCCTTGGCGGCTGTTTTTTCAGGTGCTGAGACCCTATTGGGGGTATCTTGTCCTGGCCGCCCTGTTCGTGCTGCTGGCGGCCATATGCGTGTATCTCGCCCCGTTCGTGACCAGCTTCACGCTGGACTACGTGATCCGGGGTGTGGATCCCCATATCCCCGAACCCATTTTCAACCTGGTGCAGGGGCTGGGCGGTCGGGAATTCTTTGCCGAGCATCTGATCCTCTGCGGCGCGGCCTACCTATTCTTCACGGTTCTAAACGGGCTGTTCACCTACCTCAGACGACGATCCACCGCCTATGCTTCCGAGGGTATGGCCAAGAGTCTGCGGGACGCCCTCTATGAGCACATCAACGCCGTACCTTACGATTACCACAAGCATGTTTCCACCGGCGACCTGGTCCAGCGGTGCACCTCGGACGTGGAGACGGTCCGGCGGTTTTTGAGCGTGCAGATGATGGACATCCTCCGGACCGTGATCATGTTTTTCACGGCCCTGGTGATCCTGCTGCGCATCCACGTGCCCATGGCCCTCATCTCCATGGTAACCTTGCCCCTGCTCGCCGTATCTTCCTTCATTTACTTCCGCTACGTACAGCGATATTTCAAAGATGCGGACGAAGCGGAGGGCCAGCTCTCCGCCGCCCTCCAGGAGAACATGACGGGCGTGCGCATCGTCCGGGCCTTCGGACAGGAGCGGGCGGAGTACGAGAAGCTGACTCGGCTGAACGCCAAGACCCGGGATACCAATATCCGGCTGAACAAGCTCCTGGGATATTATTGGGGCCTGTCCGACGCGGTGGGCTTCTCCCAGATCGGCATCTCTCTGGCCGCGGGCATCTACTTCTGCGCCAAGGGCACCATGACGCTGGGCCTGGTCACACTCTTCTCTACCTACACCGCCATGCTCACTTGGCCCGTGCGGCAATTGGGGCGCATCCTGGCTGACATGGGGAAAGCCTCCGTGTCCCTGCAGCGCCTTACGGAGATCATGGAAGCGGAACCGGAGAAGGAACCTGGCAAAGCGATGACGGTGGATATGACCGGGGATATCTGCTTCGATCATGTGTGCTTCGGCTACAACGACCCTGACGACGTATTGAAGGATATCAGCTTTACGGTACATCCCGGTGAAACCGTGGCCATCCTGGGCTCCACCGGCTCGGGCAAGAGCAGCCTTGTGCAGCTCCTGCAGCGGCTTTACACCTGCACCAAGGGCAGGATCACCATCGGCGGTGTGGACATCAACGACATCGACCATGCATGCCTTCGGCGGAATATCGGCATCGTGCTGCAGGAGCCCTTCCTATACTCCCGGACCATCAAGGAGAACATCCGCATCGTGAACCCCACCGCTTCCGACGAGGAAGTGATGAACGCCGCCAAGCTGGCCGCTGTTCACGACGTGATCATGGGCTTTGAGAAGGGGTACGATACCCTGGTTGGCGAGCGCGGCGTGACCCTGTCCGGAGGTCAGCTCCAGCGGGTGGCCATTGCCCGGACCCTCATGCAGAAAGCACCCATCCTGATATTCGACGATTCCATGAGCGCTGTGGACACGGAGACGGACGCCAAGATACGGGACGCCCTCTACGGCATGAAGCGGGACGGGATCCTGTTCATCATCTCCCATCGGATCACCACCCTCTGCGAAGCGGACAAGATCCTGGTGCTGGAGGGCGGCAAGCTGGTGGAAATGGGTACCCACCAGGAGCTCATACACAAGCCCGGCCTGTATCGGCGCATCGCCGAAATACAGGATGCCCTGCCGAAAGGAGGTGACGCGGCGTGAGCTATCAGAACGAACAGGATTACACCAATGAAAAGATGGACCCGAAGCTGTGGAAACGGCTGTATGCCTACGCCTGGCGGAACAAAAAGATCTTCCTCATGACCATCGCCTGCCTTCTTTTCGTGGCACTGGTGGATTCCCTCTATCCCCTGCTGGCCAATTACGCCGTGGATCGGTTCATTATCCCCGGAAAAGTTCAGGGCGTATGGCTGTTTCTGCTGGTGTACATCGTTTTGGCTTTCAGCCAAGGCTTTGGTACGCTGGGGTTCATCACCCGCTGCGGTCGGATGGAGATGACCATCTCCTACGATATCCGGCAGGACGGGTTCCTGAAGCTTCAGAACCAATCCTTCGCCTTCTATGATAAGACGGCCGTCGGGTATCTCATGGCCCGGATGATCAGCGACGTGAACCGTCTCTCCGAGATGGTGGCCTGGAGTATGGTGGACCTGCTTTGGTCCTCCTGCTATGCGATACTGTGTCTCATCATCATGCTGCTGAAGAACTGGAAGCTGGCCCTGCTGGTGCTGTTGGTGGTCCCTCCCCTTGCTGTAGCCGCCCTGTTCCTGGAACGGGCCATATTGAAGTATCAGCGGGAGGCGCGCAAGCACAACAGCCGCATCACCGGTGCTTTCAACGAAGGCATCATGGGCGCCATGACCACCAAAACGCTGGTTTATGAGAAGGAGAATGCCCGGGAGTTTCGGGAGATCACCCAGAGCATGCGCAAGGCCTCCATCAAGGCTGCGCTGATCAACGCCGTCTTCTTCCCCCTGGTCATCTCTCTGGGCGCCATCGGTACCGGCCTCGCCCTGTTCCTGGGTGGAAAAGGCGTTCTGGACCCGGCCCATGCCTTCATCGGTGAGATATCCGCAGGTACCCTGGTGGCCTTCGTCACCTATGCGGCCAGTCTCTTCGACCCCATCCAGCAGATCGCGTCCATCTTTGCGGACTTCCAAAGTGCTCAAGCTTCGGCGGAACGAGTCATCGGTCTCATCGACGCTCCCATCGAGGTCCAGGATGCTCCCGAAGTCGTGGAAAAGTATGGCGACGTGATACATCCCAAGCGGGAGAACTGGGAACCCATCACGGGCAATATCCGCTTCGAGCATGTAGACTTTGCCTACAACCCGGAGGAGCCTGTGCTGAATGACTTCAATCTGGACATTGAAGCGGGGCAGACCATCGCCCTGGTGGGCGAGACCGGCGCGGGTAAGAGCACCATTGTCAACCTGATCTGCCGCTTCTACGAACCAACGTCAGGGACCATCTACATCGACGGAAAGGACTACAAAGCTCGGTCCCAGCTCTGGCTCCAAAGCAGCCTTGGGTATGTGTTACAATCTCCCCACCTTTTCTCCGGCACCATCGCGGACAATATCCGCTACGGCCGTCCCGACGCCACCATGGAGGAGGTGCGCCATGCGGCCCGGCTGGTCCATGCGGAGCCCTTCATCCTGGAGCAGGCCAAGGGCTACGACACGGAGGTGGGCGAAGGCGGCATCCGCCTGTCTACAGGGCAAAAGCAGCTTATCTGCTTTGCCCGGGTCATCCTGGCCGATCCCCGGATCTTCGTGCTGGACGAAGCCACCAGCTCCATCGACGCAGAGACGGAGCAGCTCATCCAGGAGGCGATCACCACGGTGCTGAAAGGCCGCACCAGTCTGGTGGTAGCTCATCGGCTCTCCACCATCCGCAACGCGGACCGCATCCTGGTCATTCGAGGCGGCAAGATACAGGAGAGCGGCACTCACGAGGAACTGCTCCAATTAGGCGGTTATTATCACGATCTTTACGAGCATCAGTTCCGGGAAGAGCGGCTCCACAGCGCCATGAAGGACGCGGGCATAGAATAAAAAACAGAGCAGACAAAAAGGAGCGAGGTCACTCGCTCCTTTTTGTTGTATACGGCTGTCAAACGTATTCCACTTCAATCTTACCGAAGGAAACGTCGCCCTTCAAGTTGATGCGGATAGCCGCATTGGGGTCTCCCGCGGGACAGTTTACGCCACCGAAGGCCGCAGAGCTCTCCGACTTCACGCCTACGAAGCCTGGCAGCCGCAGGATAAGGGACCCAAAGCTCACGTCGGCATCGATGGTAGCCCCATTCTCGATGTTTGCCTCCGTCAGATCGAAGGTGAGACTGCCGAAGGACACGTCGATGTTAGCCCCCTTGAAAGGCTCATCTCCAACCACTTTCTTGGTCTGGTTGGAAAAAGCCGCCTCTACGCTGAAGAAACCGCCTTCTTCCTCGCACTCGAACACCGGGTCCCCCTTCTCCACGTGGAAGAAACCTTCGTTGTTCTCTTTCCGCTTGGGAAACAGGTAGCCCAGGAGCACCGTGAGGCCAATAAGGATGAGCGCCGCCGGCCAAATCATGGACCAAGTCAGCTTGTACTGCGCGGGAATGATGCCGACATTGTACAAAAGCATATACAGGCCGAACAGAGCGATGCCCAGGCTCATGGGGCTCAGATCCGATTTGCAGAGCATCACACCCATGAAAAACAGGCAGAAGGGCCAGAGGACGCTCCAGAATGTAATGCCGGAACCCAGCTGGATCACGTGGAAGGCGTTCAGCAGGAACACGATACCCAGGCCCATGACCAGCAGGGCAAAGATCACCTTTTCCCATTTGTTCATGTTCAGCCGGACGTTGACGATATGCTTATGCTTTTCACTCTTTTCCGAGTCTTCCACCGTCAAAGACCGCAGCTGAACCTTGCCCAACAGTTCGTCCGTGGTCACACCCAACACTTCCGCCAGCTGGGGCAACACCGATATGTCTGGGCAGCTGAGATCGTTCTCCCACTTGCTGACAGCCTGCGCGGTAACGCCGACCTGGTTGGCCAGCTGCTCCTGAGTCATGCCCTTCTGTTTGCGCAGATCAGCGATCCGCTTGCCCATGGTCACTTTGCTTTCCATAATTGCCTCCTGTTTTTTGATGGCCTCATCATATCACAAACGCTTCGGTTGAGCTATAATTCAGCGGGATAATTCCAAAATTTCTTGTCAACTAGCGGTTGAGTCCTTCTCAACCGTCCTTTTTATTCCGGCTTTCTTTACAAAAGCGCTGCGGCAGGATATAATAACATGATGTATAAAGGAGGAGTATGCCATGGCCATCCGAACGATCCGCAAGGAAAAGGACCCGTGTCTGTATAAGAAATGCCGGGAGGTAACCGTTTTCGACGATAGGCTTTCCCAACTCATCGACGATATGTTCGACACCATGTACGATGCGGACGGTGTGGGTCTGGCCGGTCCTCAGGTGGGGGTGCTGCGCCGTGTGGTAGTCATCGACGTTGGCGGTCCCGAGGGCGAGAACTCTCCCCTGGAGTTGGTGAACCCCAGGATTCTGGAATCCTCCGGCCTTCAGGGCGGCATGGAGGGCTGTCTCTCCTTCCCGGGAAAAAGCGGGTATGTGGAGCGCCCCAATCATGTGAAGGTGGAAGCCTACGATCGCCACGGCGACCTCTATGAATATGAAGGTGAAGGGCTGTTTGCCCGAGCGGTCTTCCACGAATGCGACCATCTGGACGGGAAGGTATATTTACCCTTGGTAAAGGAGCCGCCCGCCGACTTTAAGGGGGAAGAATAAGTTCATGCGCATCGCTTTCTTCGGCACGCCGAAATTCGCTGTCCCCACTTTGCGGGCATTGGCTGCCACCGATCACACTCTGGCGGTGTTCACCCAGCCGGATCGACCTGTGGGACGAAAGGCCGTCCTGACCCCGCCACCTGTAAAAGCTACCGCCCTGGAACTGGGGCTGCCGGTGTATCAGTTCGAAAAGATCAGAAGTCCGGAGGGCTGCGACGCTATCCGTGCTTTTTCGCCAGACCTATACGCTGTAGTGGCATTCGGGCAGCTGTTCAGTGAAGAGAACCTGTCCATCCCGCCCCTTGGCGCCATCAACGTCCACGGGTCCCTCTTGCCCCTCTATCGGGGCGCTTCTCCCATGCAGCAGACCGTGATCGACGGGCAGAAGATGGCCGGTGTATCCACCATGAAGCTGGTGAAACGCATGGATGCGGGCGACGTGCTGCTGCGTGCGGAAACGCCTTTGGGTGAGAACGAGACCTATGGAGAGCTGTCCGTACGCCTGGCTGATCTCGGTGCGGAGCTGTTTCTGAAAACGCTGGATGCTCTTGAGCGCGGCGAACTTCATCCTGAGCCTCAGAACGAAGAGGAAGCCACCTATTGCAAGATGCTAACCCGGGATAGCGGCAAGATCGACCTGGCCGCCCCCCGGTTGGTCGTTCACAATCTGATCCGTGGCACCAATCCCTGGCCGGGGGCGTATGCCCTGCTGGGCGAGGAAAAGCTGAAGCTGTGGCGCACCGAGCTTTCAGACGCGGAACCTCCGACTGATCTGCCCATAGGCGGTCTGTTCGGGGACCAGAAGCGAGGCCTGTTCCTTCGCTGTACCGACGGTGCATTGGAGATAACCGAATTACAGGCACCCGGCGGCAAGAAGCTGGACGGCAAGAGCTTCCTGCGGGGCAAAAACATCGCCGGGAGCGTGCTTTCATGAACAGCCCTCGCAGGGACGCCCTGCAGGTTTTCATGGACGTGGTGGAGGATGGCGCCTATGCCAACCTTCGTCTGAAGGATATTCACCGTGCTCCATCGGAGCAGGCCTATGTGAGTTCGCTCGTATACACTGCCCTGGAGCATGTGAAGTGGGCGGATTATATGCTGTCCTACTACGTAAAGCCGCAGAAGAAAGCGGTCCGCAATATCCTGCGTCTGGGCGTCAGCGAGCTGTTCTTCATGGATACACCCGACCACGCCGCCGTGAACGGTGCCGTGGAACTTATGAAAGAATGCGGCAAAGGCGCTTTGTCCGGGCTGGTAAACGGAGTCCTGCGGCGGATGCTGCGGGAAAAAGACAGCCTCCCTCCTCTGCCCGCCGATCCCGCTGCTCGCCTGTCCATCCAGTTCGGATGTCCGGAGTGGATCGTAAAGGAATGGCTGAGCCGATTCGGCGAAGAGGAGACCGTTCGGCTCCTGTCTTTTGATCCGCCCGCCATGGAGCTCCGAGCCCAATGGCCTTTTACCAACGAGGAATTGGCAGCTGCGCTCGACGTTCCCTATGCTCGCGGCCAGGTGGACGACCATTGTTTTCGGCTGAACCAGAGCATCCCTGTGTCCTCCCTGCCCCTGTTCCGGGAGGGAAAGATCGCTATCCAGGGCGAAGGGGCCATGGCCATCTGCCGTTTCATGGGCGATATGCGGGGGAAGAGGGTTCTGGACGCCTGCGCTGCCCCCGGCGGCAAGGCGGCCTACCTTTGGTCGATGACGGAGGGCGATATCGACCTTACCTGCTACGAGCTGCATCCCCATCGGGTAGAGCTTATGCAGCGGACCTTCGCCCGGCTCCATGTGCAGGCGAAGTGTGAAGCAAGGGACGCCGCCATGATCCCGGAGGATGCCACACCCTCCTTCGACGCCGTGTTGCTGGACGTGCCATGCTCAGGCCTTGGGCTCATCCGAGAGAAGCCGGACGTGGCCCTGCACCGGCAGGAAAGCGATCTAAAGGAACTGTGCCTGACCCAGGCGGCCCTGCTCAACAGCTGCGCCCGGTTCGTGCGCCCCGGCGGGATCCTATGCTACAGCACCTGCACCATCTCTCTGCGGGAGAACGAGCAGCAGGTAGAAGCATTTTTACAGGCGCACCCTGAATTTACTTTGGACGACCAGCGGCAGCTTCTGCCCCAGCGGGACGCCACCGGCGGATTCTATATGGCAAGGATGACGAAATGTATTTGACGGACCTGGACAAAACCGGCATCGCCGCCCTTATGACGGAATGGGCACAGCCTCGCTTTCGCACCGATCAGGTGATGGCATGGCTCAATCGAGGTGCCCGCCCGGAGGAGATGACCAACCTCCCCAAGGGACTGCGGGAGAAGCTGTCCGCCCTCCCCTATGGCGGCAGCGTCATCGAGCGCAAGCTGGTCTCCCCCAAGGACGGTACAATCAAATACCTGTTTTTACTGGAGGACGGGAACCTGGTGGAGGGGGTGCTGATGCACTACACCTACGGGAACACCGCCTGCATCTCCACTCAAGTCGGATGCCGCATGGGCTGCAAGTTTTGCGCGTCCACGCTGGAGGGTTGTGTACGGGATCTTCGCCCCGGCGAAATGCTGAGCTTTATCAAGCTCATGGAGCAGGACGAACCGCCGCGGGAAGGTTGGAGTCGGTCCGTGACCAACATCGTGCTCATGGGCAGCGGCGAGCCTTTGGACAACTATGACAACGTGGTCACCTTCCTCAAGCGGGTGACCAGCCCGGAGGAATTGAACATCAGCCCCCGGAATATCTCGCTGTCCACCTGCGGGCTGGTGCCGAAGATCTACCGGTTCATGGAGGATGCCCCTCATGTGACGCTTTCCATCTCCCTCCATGCCCATTCCGACGAGGTGCGCCGCACCATGATGCCAATCGCCAACGTGTACCCCATTGCGGATCTACTCACAGCCGCCCGGACCTATGGGGAAAAGACGGGTCGCCGGGTGGTGTTCGAGTATGCCCTGGTGGAAGGTGTGAACGATTCCAAGCAGGACGCCGCGGCGCTGGCGAAACGCCTGAGGGGCATGCTCTGCCACGTGAACCTGATCCCCCTAAACAGCGTGAAGGAACGTTCGCTGATGGGGGTGAGCCGAGCCCATGCGGAGGAATTTGCCGGATGGTTGGAGAAGGAGCATATTTCCGCTACCGTGCGGCGTGAGATGGGCGCCGATATCGACGGCGCCTGCGGACAGCTGAGAAGGAGAGTGATCCATGAGATACAGTAGCCTTTCCGAAAAGGGCCGCCGTCCCAACAACGAGGATGTGGTCTTCACCCGCTTCGATCCACGCTACCCGCTGATCGCCGCCGTATCCGACGGCATGGGCGGTCATGCTGCAGGCGAAGTGGCCAGCCGCATCTCCATCGAAGCTTTGGACATGTGGACCAGGGAACTGGTCGACGCGCCTCAAAACGTGCTGGTGGACGCCTTCTTCAACGCCAACGCCCAGGTGATATCTGCCGCTGAGGAGGATCGAAAGCTTCGCGGCATGGGCGCTACTTTGGTGGCCGCCATCTTCTATCACGATCATTTCATCACCGCCAACATCGGGGATTCCCGGCTGTATTTGGTGTCCTCCGGTGAGATCCGTCAGGTCACCTTCGATCATTCCTACGTGCAGGAGCTGGTGCGCCGCGGTTTCCTCACCGCTGAGGAAGCCCGGAACCATCCCCGGAAGAACGTGATCACCCGCTGCATCGGCTCCGAGGCTTCCTTCGAGCCGGATGTATTCTATACACGCTGGAATCCCAAGGATTTGGTCATCCTTTGTTCGGACGGTCTATGCGACGCGCTGCGGGAGGAGGATATCCTCGCTCTTGTACAGCAGAAGACCGATTTGGACACCCTCTGCCATGCACTGGCGAAGGCCGCCTACGATAAGGGCAGCGCCGATAACATCTCCCTGGTCCTGGTTCGTAACGAAGGGGGTGTTGAGCTGTGACACCGGATATCATCGACGGCAAATATCGCGTCATCCGTGAGGTGGGCAGCGGCGGCATGGCCCACGTCTACCGAGCCATCAATATGTCCTCCCGCAAGGTCGTCGCCGTGAAGATGCTGAAGGAGGAATACTTGAACGACAGAGAGTTTCTCCGCCGTTTCGAGCGGGAAGCCAAGGCCAGCCTCGCCCTGTCCCATGAGAACATCGTCCGCGCCTTCGGCGTGGGGGACGACAACGGCGTACCCTACATCGTATTGGAGTATGTAGAAGGCAAGACCCTGAAGGAACTGATCCAGGAGAGCCCCGGCGGACACCTGTCCGTGCAGCAGGCCATCGGCATCTGCAGCCAGATTTTGGATGCCCTCTCCTACGCCCATGCCAATGGGATCATCCATCGGGACGTGAAGCCCCAGAACGTGATCGTCACTGCCCGCGGCAAGGCCAAGCTGGCAGATTTCGGCATTGCCCGGGAAGTCACCGCCAGCACCGTGACTTTCACCGGTAAAAACGTGGTCGGTTCCGTACATTATATCTCCCCGGAGCAGGCTAAAGGACTGCCTGTGACGGAGGAAAGCGATATCTACTCCACCGGCATCTCCCTTTACGAGATGCTCACCGGTACCGTTCCCTTCATCGGCGATACTACGGTGGCTACGGCGCTGATGCATCTTTCCGAGACGCCTACACCGCCTCAGGAGCTGAATCCGGCCATTCCCCCCGCTCTCAACGATATCGTACTCAGGGCCATCGAAAAGGACCCGCAGATGCGTTATTCCAGCGCTAAGCTCATGCGCTCCGATCTCATCCGGTCCCTGTCCCATCCCAACGGCACCTTTGCCCGGGACAGGGAATCCAAGGAGACGAAGACGCCCGGCCGACGCATGTCGCTTTCCGTATATGCCTGGATATCCATCTCCGTCTTCACGCCTATATTGGTGATCTTTCTGGCATATCTCGGCTTTGTGAACCACTGGTGCGCCGGCAAAGAAGTCGCAGAAGAAACCGTTCTGCCCATAGCCACTGCCAGCGCCAACGTGGCGAGCGTCACCGTGACGGCCCTTCCGGAGCAGACCGATATCCATCAGGCCATGCCTCTGGTAACGGGGCGTCGGCTGGACGACGCGCTTAAAGCTTTGCACGACGCGGGGTTTACGGATATCTACGTATCCATCGAATACGCCCTCGACGACCCTCGTACCGGCACCATCATCCAGCAGAGCCAGCCCGGGAACGCCGCTCCCGATACGGCTGAACCCATATGCCTCACGCTCCTGTTGGAAAAGCGCGGCAAGTATAAGGCGGACGTGGCTTTTATGCTGGACATCCCCGAAAACGATTCCCGCGTGCAGATCGTGTATCGGACCAGCAACACGGACAACATCGATTACTCCGTCATCCTGTACGAGACGGTACGCACCAAGGAGACCATGGTTTCCATCAGCGCCACGGTCTACAGCAACGATCCCGCTACCCGGACTTTATATCTGTTGGTGAACGGAGAGGAAGTCCGATCTCAGGACGTGAAGTTTTCGGAGTAAACGGCGATGGAAGGGTCTATCATTAAAGGTGTGGGCGGCTTCTACTACGTTTCCACCGATCAGGGCGAGATCACCTGTAAAGCAAAAGGCGTCTTCCGTCGGGAAGGAATCACCCCGGTGGTGGGTGATCGGGTGCGTATCACGCGCCACGATTCCGGGTATGCTCAGATCGACGAGATCCTGCCTCGCCGGAATCTGCTGATTCGCCCGGCTGTGGCGAACATCGACCGGCTGCTCATCGTTTTATCCGGGCATCTGCCTGAACCCGATTGGCTGCTAGCCGACAAGCTGATCGTGCAGGCCATGCTGAACCATATCGAGCCGGTGATGGTCCTCAACAAGTCGGACGAAGCGGAGGACGCCATTTTGGAAGCGTTCGAAAGGGACTACAGGCTCTTTCCCCGGGTGGTGGTTTCCGCCCTGTCCGGGGAGGGGCTGCAGGGGCTGAAGGAAGCCATATCCGGAAAGGTATGCTGCTTCGCGGGCCAGTCCGCGGTGGGCAAATCGTCCCTGATGAACGCCCTGCTGCCGGAGCTGGATCTGCCCGTAGGGGAGCTTACCCGTAAGACGGACCGAGGCAAGCACACCACCCGTCACGCCCAGCTGTGGCCCTGCTTCGGCGGCGCCCTGCTGGATACGCCCGGCTTCTCCCTCTACGAACCGGAGAGTTTCGACGAACTGCTGCTGCAGGGCTGCTATCCGGAGTTTAAGGCAGCGTCACCCTGCCGATTCCCGGGGTGTATGCATATCAGCGAGCCCGGCTGCGGCGTGAAGGCGCTGTTGTCGGACGGTCAGCTGTCCCCAGCCCGGTATGAACGATACGTTCAGATCGCTAAAGATTTTACTTTCAGGAGGAAACACCAATATGATTAAGATCGCCCCCTCCATCCTGTCCGCCGACTTCGCACGCATGGGTGAGGATGTTCGGATGCTGGAAGCAAACGGTGCGGATTGGATCCACTTTGATGTGATGGACGGCCACTTCGTGCCCAATATAACCTTCGGTCCCGCCATGTGCAAGGCTGTCCGTCCCCACACGAAGCTGCCCTTGGACGTGCACCTCATGGTGGATCGACCCGGCGACTGGGTCAATCCCTTCCGGGATGCGGGGGCCGATATCCTGACCTTCCATGTGGAGGCGGAGACTCATATCCATGGCCTGCTGCAAACCATCCACAATGCCGGTATGAAGGCGGGCCTGGTGTTGAACCCGGCTACCCCTCTCTGTCTGTGCGAAGAGGTGCTGGATGACTGCGACATGGTGCTGCTTATGAGTGTGAATCCCGGCTTCGGGGGGCAAAAATTCATTCCCCAGGTGCTTAGAAAGGTGGAAGCTCTGAACGCCATCAAATTGCGGCGCGGTCTTCCCTTTGAAATCGAGATGGATGGCGGCGTCAACGCCAAGACAGCGCCTCTCTGCCGTAAAGCCGGCGCCACCGTTCTGGTGGCTGGCAGCGCTGTGTTCAGCGCAAACGATCCCGGGAATATGATCCGGCAGCTGCGTGGCTAAGCTTCGCTCTCTTTTCAACCGAGTCAGAGGGCTTTTCCATGAGCTGAGCGATCGGGGACTTGTGACCTGCGCCGCTTCCTGCGCCTTTTACTCCTTCCTGTCTCTGTTTCCCATGGCCGCTCTCGCCGCCTCATTGATACCTTGCTTGGGTATCGACCGGGCGGCTTTGTTGCGCTTTTGGGGAAGCGTCGTCCCGGCAGGTGTAGATTCGCTGCTGCAGTCAATCCTGTCCAACGTATATGAACACGTTTTCCCCGCTCTGCCCCTCTCCATTTTGGCTCTTCTGTGGTCTGCCGCCCAGGCCTTCTCGGAACTGCTGAAGGGTATGGCTGCTATGACCGATCCCGCCAGGAGAACCGGTTTTTTCACACGTCGTCTGCGGGCTATCCTGCTTACCGCGGCGTTGCTGACGGCCTTGATGCTGTCGATATCGTTGCTGATCTTTGGCGCAAGGATCGTGCTGTTCTTAGGGCTTTTGTTTCCTCAGACCGCCGGGTGGCTGGTGCTGTTCCTTCGCCTTAGGTACGTGTTCATGGTCCTGCTGCTTTGGCTTCTGTTCATCTTTCTCTATCGATCCATTCCCGGTCAGCGATTCACCTTTCGGGAGGTTCGCACCGGGGCTGCCCTGGCTGCGGCGGCCTGGATTGTCTTTTCCACCCTGTTCTCCCTGTATGCCGGCCGATTCTTCGACTTGACCCTGTACGGAGGCATGGCGTCCATGGCGCTCACCATGCTGTGGCTTTTCTATTGCCAGTATATCGTGCTCGTGGGCGCCGGCATCTGTGCCAAAAAGCGCAGTAAAAAGGAAGCCGTGCTTGCAGCGACAGCTTCCTAAAACAAATCTTCCTTATTTCAATGTGACCACCGTGACGCCGGCGTCCCCTTCCCCGTAGGCACCGATCCGATAGGATTTGACCCGGGGATGGTTCTTGAGATATGCCTGAATGCCCGCCCGCAAAGCGCCGGTGCCCTTGCCGTGGATGATGTTGAACTCCTTTCGACCGTTCCGAGCGCACAGATCGATATACCGATCCACCTCCAGCATACCGTCGTCCACGGTCATGCCCCGCAGATCCAGGTCCATCTTGACCTCCTGTATATCCTGCAGGATGGGCTTCCCCGTGACGGGCGTCCGCTTCTTCTGAACCTTGGGCAAAGGTCGAAGGTCCGAAAGTGGCACGTTCATCTTGATGACTCCCGCCTGGATCTGCACCATGCCGCGGGCATCGGGGCCTTTAAGCACCGTAGCTGTGTTATGGATGCTGATCACGTGATAACTCTCCCCTGTCTTCACCGTCTTAGGTGCTTCGCCCAGATCCTCCTCAGGCAGGGCCGTGTCCGCAAGATCGTTTTCCGAGGCGCGCATGCCGTCTCTGGCCTGCTGAATGGCTCGTTCCAAGGCTTTATAGTCGATGTTCTTTATATTTCTCAGCTCTGTGATGAGCCGCTCCATCTCCCGCCGGGTCTGGCGCACGATGTCCCGGGCGTCCTCCCTGGCTTTATTGCGCAGGGTGGTCCGTTCCTCGTCCAGCTTGCGCTTCTCCTTCTCGTAATCGTTCCGAAGCTTCTCCGCTTCCCACAGGGCCAGCTGCGCGTCGTGGCGGGCCTTTTCAGCGATCCGCCGCTGCTCCTCCGCGCCGCTGAGCACGTCCTCGAAGGCCACGTCCTCCTTCTTCAGGAACTGTCTGGCCCGGTCGATTACCTCGGAAGAAAGGCCCAATCTGCGACTGATCTCAAAGGCGTTGGACTTGCCGGGGATGCCGATATAGAGCCGATAGGTGGGACAAAGCCGATCCACGTCGAATTCCATGGAGGCGTTCTGCATCCCGTCCCGAGAGAGCGCAAATGCCTTGATCTCGCTGTAATGGGTGGTGGCCATGGTCCGGCATCCCTGCGCCTGAAGCCGTTCCAAAATGGCCTGCGCCAGCGCCGCGCCTTCCAAGGGATCTGTGCCGGCGCCCAGTTCGTCAAGGAGTACCAGGGTATGCGCGTCGGCCTGTTCGATAATGGACACCAGGTTGGTCATGTGCGCGCTGAAGGTGGACAGGCTCTGCTCGATGGACTGCTCGTCGCCGATGTCTGCAAAGACCTGGTCGAAGATGGATACCTCGCTCCCCTCCTCCGCCGGCAGGAACAGGCCGCACATGGCCATGAGGGTAAAGAGGCCCACCGTCTTCAAAGTTACCGTTTTGCCGCCGGTGTTGGGGCCGGTGATGATGAGGGTGTCGAATTCTTCGCCCAGCCACAGCGTGACGGGCACTACCTTTTCCTTGTCTATCAATGGATGGCGGGCGTTTACCAGCTTCAGGCGACCCTCCTCATTGAGCTTGGGGCGGATGCCGCCGTAATCCCGCGCCAGGACGGCTTTGGCAAAGATGCAGTCCAAGCGTCCCAGCAGCAGCAAACTGTCGAAGAGCTCGTCGGCATAGGGCTGCAGCAGGGCGGTCAACCCCGCCAAAATGCGCTCGATCTCCTTCTGCTCGTCCAGCAAAAGCTTCTTATACTCGTTCCCCAGCTCCACCACCGCCGCCGGCTCGATGAACAGGGTCTGACCCGTGCCGCTTTGGTCATGGATGAGGCCGGGGATCTGCCGCCGATGCTCCGCCTTCACCGGGATGGTATAGCGGCCGTTGCGCATGGTGATGATGGGATCCTGCAGATATTTCTGATCTCCGGCACTGCGGATGATGCTGTTGAGCTTGTCCCGCACTTTCTCCGTGGTAATCTTCATTTGCCGCCGGATGCGGGCCAATTCCGGCGAGGCATTGTCCGCCATCTCCTCCTCGGAGAGGATGCAGCGGGCGATCTCATTCTCGATGGCGGGCTGAGCTGTGAGCCGGTTGGCTAACAGGCATAGAAGTCCGTCGCCTCCCTGCTCCTTGCCGCCCAGAATCGCTTCCCTGGCCCGGCGAGAAACCTTGAGGCACCGTTCCGCCCCCAGCAGTTCTCCCATGGACAGGGCCAGCACCGCACTCATGCGCCGAAGGGAGCCGCGGATATCAGGGAACACATCGATGGGTGTGTGACCCAGCCGCCAGAAAACTGATTCCGCCTCCATGGTCTCCTGCAAAAGGCGCTCCGCCTCTGGCAATGACGCAGCCGGAGACAGGGCATCCACCGTTGCCTTTCCTAAGTCGGAAACGGCATAACCCCGCAGCATGGCCTGGATCTTGTTCAGTTCAAGGGTGTGTATGGTTCTTTCCGATATCATCGTCAGTCGCTGAACCTGTTCATGTCGCCGATAGTCACCGTGATCGTCAGATACTCGCCGTCCCGGTAAACGGTGAAATCCACCGTATCGCCCACCTTCAGAGAGCGAATATAGTCCACCACGTCGTCGTTTGCTGCCACGGTCACATCGTCAGCCTTGGTGATGATGTCCCCCACCTTCAGCCCGGCCTGATCCGCCGGAGCACCCTTGGTGAGCTCCTCAATGCGGCAGCCTGCAGGCACGCCGTTCGCCGCCGCCGTTTCCTCATCCACCGTGCGGATCTGCACACCGATCCCCGGACGGACCATGCCGCCCTCCTGCAGGATCACGTTGGCAATCTCGATCACGTTCTGTATGGGCAGGGCGAAGCCGATGCCCTCCGCTGAGATGGCGTTTCCCTGGGAGTCGTAACCTGCAGTGACGGACTTGGCGCTGTTCATGCCGATGACCTGGCCGGCCATGTTGATAAGGGGACCGCCGCTGTTGCCGAAGTTGATAGCCGCGTCCGTCTGCAGATAGGTGTTGACGAAACCGTCGATATTGATCTCCCGAGCCGTGGCGCTGATGATACCGAAGGTGACCGTACCGTATAGCTCATAGGCGCTGAGGGGATTGCCGATGGCGATGACGTATTCGCCCACCCGAAGAGCACCGGAATCGCCGATAGGCAGGGCGGGATAGTCCTCACCCTCCACTTTCAGCACGGCGATATCCGTGGTCACGTCGGCACCCACCACCAGGGCAGGCTTCTTCTCACCGTCGCTGAACAGCACGTCCACAGCCGCCGCCCCGCTGACTACATGGGCGTTGGTCAGCACATAGCCGTTTTCCGAAACTATGAAGCCCGAACCGCTGGCGTATTCTTCCAGCTTGCCGGTGCGCAGATTCGGCTGGTAATGGATGATTCCCACCACGGAGTCGGAAGCCGCCTCCACCACGTCGGGGATGGAAGCGAACACCTGCATCTCGTTGGACTCCTGCACGTTCAGCTCCATCTTGGGCAGATTCTCCAAGGCGCTGGGGTCCATGGTCGGCATCGGCGTGGCCTCGATCCCTCCGAAAGGAGCCGGATCGATCCCCGGTGTAGGCATGTCCGGTGTAGCCGGAACAGCGGTGGCGTTCCGTTGAGATGACGCGGCTTCTCTGGACTCGTTCAGAGCCGATTGCGCCCGCATGATACGGAAAAAGCCTGCGCCCACCACCATGCACGCAATGAATGCAACGCACAGCAGTATGGCTAAGCACCAGATCAGCGCGGATACGCCTCTATCCTGTTTGGTACGATATTGTTCAGGTTCCATTTTTTCTGCCTCCGTCTGTCACACGCTTGAGCGTGTTGGCTTTTTCCAAAGTAAAGGTGAACTGGGTTCCCTTGCCCCGGGCGCTCTTCACCGTGATGGACTGGCCGTGAGCCTCGATGATCTTCTTCACGATGGCGAGTCCCAGCCCGGAACCCACCTGCGGAGAGGGCGTATGGGCTTTCTCCACCTTGTAGAACCGGTCGAAGATATGGGGCACGTCCTCCGCCGGAATGCCCACGCCGGTGTCGCGGATGGTAACGTAGACCTCCTTGCGCAAGGTGTAGGTGGATACCACCAGGGTCCGGCCCTCCGGGGAATACTTGATGGCGTTGTCGATCAGATTTCTGAGGACCTGAGAAATCTGATTGCTGTCTGCATACACGTAAGCCTGCTCCGTAGAGAAGCGCACGTCCAGCTCCATCTGCTTTTCGGAGATGCGCGCCTCGAAGGTGATGAGGGTGCGGCGTATGAGTTCGTTGATGTCGAACACCTCATAGTTGACGGTGATGATCCCGCTTTCGATCCTGGCGAGGTCAAGCAGGTCGTTGACCATGGCTGTCATACGACGGGTCTCGGACAGCACGATGCCGATATAATTCTCATGCTCCTCAGGTGGTATGGTCCCGTCCATCATGGCTTCCAAAAAGCCCTTCATGCTGGTCAGCGGGGAGCGCAGCTCGTGGGACACGTTGGCTACGAAGCTCTGACGGGTGACCTCCAGGTTCTTCAGCTGGTCCGCCATCTCGTTGAAGCTTTTGCCCAACTGGGACGCCTCGTCCCGCCCCTGAACGGGGATGCGCTGGGAGAAATCGCCCTTGGAATAGCACTGGACGATATGGTTCATGTCCACGAAGGGGTTGATGATCCGCTTGGCTGTATAATACGAGGAGAACAGGACCACGAAGGTGGCCACGACGCAGATAGCCAGCGTCCACAGCGCCACCTGACGAAAGGTCGTGTTCCAGCGGGTGATGTCGCTGTGGACCAGCAGCACGCCCTCCCGGCTCCCTTCACCTACGCGCACGTAGACGGTGTATACGGGAAACTTGGCGCCGGAGAAGTACCGCTCCATAGTCTCGGGCAGATTGCTGCTGCGGCGCAGCACCTCTGCCGCCCGGGTCTTTTCTGCCGGCAGATCCGCCAAGGGCGCCCACTTATCGTCGGCGTATGCGGACACCGTTTCCTGAGGGTAGAGCACCTGAATAAGGAGTTTGCGCTCCTCGGTGAGGGATTTCAGCTCCAGGGCGGAACCGCTGGTTTCCAAAAGACGCGCCGCCTGCTGTCCTTTCTCGACCAGGATATCCTTTTCCATGCCCAGACTCTGCATACGGGTAACATAACCAATCCCCACGCCCAAAACGAGTAGCAGAGAAAGGACCGTCACGCATTGCAGAAACAGCATACGGTCAAATATGGATTTGAAACGGATCTTCGCCATGAAGAAGAAAAATCGTCAGGCGTGAATTTCGAACTTGTATCCCACACCCCAAACGGTCTTCAGTTGCCAGCTCTGACGCTCGCCCAGCTTTTCACGAATACGCTTCACATGCACATCCACCGTGCGGGAATCTCCGAAGAAATCAAAGCCCCAGACCTGCTCCAAAAGCTGCTCCCGGGTGAACACTTTCCCTGCATGGGAGGCCAGGAAGTATAGAAGCTCGATCTCCTTGGGTGGCATCTCCAGCTGAATGCCGTCCAGGATCACGGAATAGTTCTCCAATGAGATGGAAAGATCCGGCAGCACGATCGCCTTCTCCTGATCGGCGGCCGGCGCGCTGCGGCGAAGCACCGCCTTGATCCGGGCGATGAGCTCGTTGCTGTCGAAGGGCTTGGCGATATAATCGTCCGCACCCAGCTCCAACCCCCGGACTCGTTCGCCCGTGTCGCCTTTGGCCGTCAGCATGATGACCGGTGTAGGAGACTCCTGACGGATATCGTTGAGAATGGACCAGCCATCCCGACCGGGCAGCATCACGTCCAGCACCACCAGCGTGGGCTTCACACTGCGGAAAGTGGCCAGAGCGTCATAGCCGGTGGCGCAGGTCGCCACATTAAAGCCGGCCTTTTTCAAATATAACTCAATGATGGAGAGAATGTTCCGGTCATCATCGATCACGAGAATGGTGTTGTTATCCATAGGACCTCCTGTTAGTCTATACCGATTACCTGTATCCCGTTCTCCTTCAGCAGCCGGGCCGTTATCCCGTCTCCCGCTGTCAGCGTTTTGGAGAACGTACCGTCGTATATCCACCCTGTTCCGCAGGATGGGCTTCTGTTTTGAAGCAGCGCTTGCGTTGCTCCGTAGGTCTGTGCCAGGGTCAAAACCGCCTGAGCGCCTCGATGAAAGCTTTCCGTTCGGTCCGCTCCGCTTGTGTCGATGACCCGCCCCGACCGAATCTCGCAGGGTGGCCTGGGCGTGGGCAAACCGCCCAACTGCTCCGGACAGACGGGAATTGCCTTCCCTGCTCTGACCAGTTCGACCGCTTCAGCGCATGGCTTTGCTTTTCCGTCATACCGACAGGGAAATCCGGCCAAACAGGCACTAACGATCATCATGGCATACTACCACCTATTTATAGTCATTGCATTGTACCACATTACCCGATATTTGTCCAGTATGTGAACAGCTCGCAATGAAATATTACATTTGAACTGGCTTTTCCGTGCGATTGCAGTTTTTTCCTGTAATAAAACTGCGCCTCTGGGGAAAAGTAATCGCGAAAAGCAAAGCAAAGGAGGTGAAACGTAAATGGCACGCAACAGCTCTATGGTTCCTGAAAACCAGGATAAGCTCGGCAACTTCAAGTCCGAGGTGGCTTCTTCCCTGAACATCAACCTGAAGCAGGGGTACAACGGCGATCTGACCTCCCGTGAGGCGGGCAGCATCGGCGGCGAGATGGTGAAGCGCATGATCGAGTACGCTGAGAAGAACATGCACTGACGAACGAAACAGATTCGACCCGCGTATGGAAGCATACGCAAAGCAACAACACGGCTGCTCGACCGGCACTGTGATAAGATACAACATGGCAAGAGAAAGGCCGTCCCGGATCGGACGGTCTTTTTCCTCAATTCATGGTGATGATTTCCATGTGCCGGTACCGGTGTCGGGCCGCTTCCATAAGCTGTTCGTTTTCCAGCGTGGGCAGGCTGTAGACCTCCGCGGCGTCCACCGACGCAGCTTCCAAAAGGGACACGGGGCAATCCTTCAAAAAGTTTTCCTCCCGCTCCTCTCCCGCCTGGCGAATACCCATCAGGTCGCCGGCGCCTCTTAGCTCCAGATCACGTTCGGCGATCTTGAACCCGTCGTTGGTGTCCAGCATAGCCTGGAGCCGTTCCATGGCGGTCTTCTTCTGCTCATAGACCACCAGATAACAGTGGGCCTGCTGTGTCCCGCGGCCTACCCGGCCGCGGAGCTGATGCATGGCGGACAGGCCGAAGCGTTCCGCTCCCTCGATGACCATATGTGCCGCCTGGGGCACGTGGACCCCCACCTCGATGACCGTGGTGGAGATGAGAATCGGCGTTTCCCCGGCGTGGAACCTGGCCATGACAGCCTGTTTTTCCGCTTCCGACATCCGGCCGTGAAGTTTTCCCAGGGGCACATCCCCCACCCAATCCTTCACTTCGTCATATACCTCATCCACAGAAAGTCCTTCCAAGCCCTCCGTCTTCTCGATGAGAGGACAGACCACATAGCTCTGTTCCCCTTCCTTCGCTCGAGCGGCCAGATATCGGTACATATCCTTTCGTTTGGAGGGACCGACCAAATGAGTCTTGATGGGCTTGCGTCCGGCGGGCAGCTGGTCGATGACAGACAGATCCAGATCCCCATAGAGTATCAAGGCCAGAGTCCGTGGAATGGGCGTCGCGCTCATGACCAAAACGTCGGGGCGTATGCCTTTCTGCTCCATGGCGGAGCGCTGGGCAACGCCGAACCGGTGCTGCTCGTCGCAGATCACCACGCCCAGGCTGTGGAAGCGGACGTTTTCGGAAAACAAGGCATGGGTGCCGGTGACTGCCTTCCATACCCCGTTTTCCAGCTTCTGCAAAGCTTCCCGTTTTTCACGGGCACTTTCGCTCCCCAGCAGGAGCCCGCATTCGTCCCCGAACATTGCTTTCAGCGCTTCATAGTGCTGGCGGGCCAGTATTTCCGTAGGCGCCAGCAAAGCCCCTTGAAAGCCGTCGCGTGCGGCGGCGTACAGAGCAAAGAGGGCGATGCTGGTCTTGCCGGACCCCACGTCTCCTTCGATCATTCGGTTCATCGGCACGGGCAAAGACATATCCCGGGCCACTTCAGCCAGGACCCTGCTCTGAGCGGGGGTGGGTTCAAACGGCAGCATCCTGAGATATTCCGGCAAAGCTGCCTGAGCGGAAAAAGCTACGCCGTTCCTGCGCTTTCGCTCCGCTTTCAGCTCCTGGGAGGCCAGAAAATAGTACAGGGCATCCTCATAGGCCCTGCGGCGGCGAGCAGCGTCCAGCTTCTGCCGATCCACAGGAAAGTGCAGGGTCCACAGGGCTTCCTCCCGTCCGGGAAGGTCCCGCTTTTCCCGCAAAGTCGGGGGCAGGGTCTCCTGAACACTCGTCCCTTCCAGCGCTGCCCTGATGCCGTCGCGCAGGTTGGTCTGGGTCAAGCCCTTGAGGGTGTCGTATACAGGCACGATCCCCCGCAGCTCTTTGGCAAGCAGAGGGTTCAGCAAGGACGGTGCGCCCTTTTCCCCTATGTGAACTCTCCCTGACGCAATATAGGTTTGTCCCGGTTCCAGCCCCTTCGAACGGTACGGCTGGTTGAAATAACGCAGAGCCACGCGTTTGCCGGTAGGATCACGTCCATAAACGGTGACGGTGGTCAGCCCCTTGCGGGAATACCAGGAGGGGCCGGAGGTCAGCGTAACGCAGATGGAGGCCACCGTCCCGTCCTCCAGCTGATCCACCGGGGTGCAGGTTGAAAAGTCCAGATAACTGCTGGGATAGTACGCCAGTAGATCGCTGAGGCTCTCGATCCCCAGCTGACGGAGCAGCTCTATGCGCTTCGGCCCGACGCCCTTGATGTCCGCAAGTTCCATGATTTGAAAAAAGCCGCCGATGGGCGGCTTGGAAAGTTTGTCCTTAAATCACCGAGAAATAATAGCTGTAGAGGGGCTGTCCACCGTTGCGGCTCATGAATTCGGACTCGGGATACTTCTCCTCCAACCGTGAGACGAGGTTGTCGGCTCGTTCCTCGTCCACGTCCGCGCCGTAGTACACGGTAACGGAGCATTCCTCGTCGCCCAGCTTCTCGATCATGTTCTCCACCAGCTCGAAAGCGGCTTCGTCCGCATCGGGGCTGACGGTGTTCAAATCGCCGTCCAGCATGCCGATGAAATCTCCCTGATGGATGACCTTGCCGTTAAGCTGGGTCTCCCGGACCGCGAAGGTCACGGAACCGGAGATGACCTCCTGGAAAGCTTCGGTCATGTTGCTCACGTTGGTCTCCAGGGATTCGTCCGGATTGAAGGCCATAGCCGCGGCGATGCCCTGAGGGATGGTCTTGGTGGGCAGCACTACCACGCGGCAGCTGCAGAGGGCGGAAGCCTGTGTGGCAGCCAGGATGATGTTGCTGTTGTTGGGCAGGATGAACACGTTCCGGGCGTTCACCTGATGGACCGCGTTCACGATGCTGTCGATGCTGGGATTCATGGTCTGCCCGCCGGAGATGATATAGTCCGTGGACAGGGCCTTGAAAACCTCGTCCACACCTGCGCCGGAGCTGACGGAAATGAGAGCGTACTCCTTCTCATTCTTCTTGCGGTTGGCGGCCAGCTGCCGATTCTGCTCGCGCATGTTCTCGATCTTGATGCGG
>Ga0310697_10000877_pt1 | contig 37898 bp, 30 predicted proteins | sample 172DNAGHGlowgp2_FD_203883 | JGI IMG/M metagenome (GOLD analysis project Ga0310697, IMG submission 203883) | Sheep rumen microbial communities from Palmerston North, Manawatu-Wanganui, New Zealand - 1728 DNA GHGlow gp2 (v2) (version 2) | ecosystem: Host-associated > Mammals > Digestive system >...
CTACTGCCTTTGTTACTCCTTTTCCTAAGTATCTTTCTTTGTCGCCATCACGAAGTTCTAGGGCTTCTCTTTCACCTGTAGAAGCACCAGAAGGAACAGCTGCTCTACCCATAATTCCGTTTTCTAGGTATACATCTACTTCAACGGTTGGGTTACCACGTGAATCAAGTATTTCACGTCCTACTACGTCTTTAATTTTCATAAAATTTCTCCTTCTTTTGACTTAAGTCATTACGTATTCTCGACTTAAGATATTATTATAGCATTACCAAATAAAAAAAGGAACAAATTGTTCCTATTTTTTTCTTTTATTTGGTGCTTCAGGAATAGTAGTTATGGTACTAGTCATTTTAGCAATAATTTCTTGTTCTTCTGGAGTATCAACTTCATAGACTTGACCATCTTTTAAAATCCCATGAAATAACTCTATTTCATTATCAACTGGTTCTAATGTTGAAAAGATTATGTAGTCTTTTTCCGTTGCTTTAGAAGTAAATTTAACAAGAATAGTATATTCGATACCATTAATTATTATTTTATCGTTCATAATTACCTCCTGAAGTATGCTACTGCTGTAGCATTGTCTTTACCTGCTTTTATTAGTTCTACTTCTTCTGATGCTCCTCTTAGTTTTTCGGTAACACTATGATTAATGGCGTGTGCTACTAGGGTATTTGTTAAATCTTCTGGTGCTGTAGTTGCACAGATAAACTTAATATCATTATGTGATAATAAATCGGTAACACCATCAGTAAATAGTAATAATTCATCGTATGATTCATTATCTATTACATATGATTGAATGTACTCTAGATTTTTTTCACCAATACATCTTGTAATATAATTACTGCGTTCATCAAATCTTAAACTATCTATTTCATCATCAGTCATGAATGAACCAATGGCTGCTTTTCTTTTGGCCATTTCTTCCCAAACAGCAGATTCATCTTTAGTTATTAGTTTTAAATCTTCACCACTACGAGCATAAGCTCTAGAATCTCCTACTGTAGCAATTACTGTTTGGTCTTCAGTAACAATTGCACCAGTGAATGTTGCTCCACCAACTAATAAATCTCGATCAGAACCTAATTGGTTATATAATCCTTTACTAATTGTTTGTAGTACTTGGCAAAGCATCATTTGTACTTCTTGTGGTCTTTCATAGTAATAGTAATCAAGGTTTTCAAACCAAGCACTTAGTTTTTCTAAAACATAGGAACTTGCTACTTCTCCTTTTTCATGACCACCCATACCATCAGCAACAGCCATTATTTTAAAGTTCGGATTAGTTGGATGTTCCATAATTAGAACTGAATCTTCTTGATTAGATCTTCTTTTACCAATATCTTGTGTAGCATATAGGCATTTGCCTAAAGCATATTCACTATGTTTTTGTTTTATTTGACGACCAAGTAAAATTTCACGGCGACAGATATTTATACCTTCGTAATTAATATATAAATTTTTAACACCTTTAACCGCTCTAGAGTTTAGTTCTTTTCTTAAGAATCTTCTTAATGTTCCAGCTTCTTTATTATGACCAGATGCTCTTTCTAGTTGAGAGCGAAATTTACTTCTAGTGTCGTTTTCTATATTAGTTCCAGTGTAGAATCCTTTTTTGAAGGTAGTTTTGCAAACAGCATCGATAAGTTCAAATAGTTCTACACGATTGAATAAATAATAAAGTATTGTATTACTTTCTTTATCTTTTAAGACATCTATTGCTCTAACTATAACTGGTAGTTTAGGAAATAGTTTAGATAAGTTTTTCTTTTCGATATCTTCCAAATCAAAACCAGATAGTTCTTCTGCACTAGTATAAATTGTTATTGCTTCTTCTAAGATATAATTAATGAAATCTACTTGTCTTGCTGTACTAATGTAGTCTCTTACACTTGTTGTGAAGTTAACGGGATTAGTACCGTTGTAGATATTCTTATAGATTATGTTACTAATATATGATGCAAATTCTGGGTGAACATTTAACGTTTCAGAAATCGCATAATCTAGTTCTATCTCCTTTTCCATACTAATCACCTATTGTAATTTTACCATAAAAAAAGAAGAATAACTATGATTATTCTTCACTTTTTTCTTTTTCCCAACGAGCATAGATTCCACAAGGAAGAACTAAGTCTGAATCCTTCATTGGAAGACCTATTTCGTCACTACTAATATATCCTTTATTCTTTTTATTTATAGTTAAGTATAAAACATTTTCTAAAACTGTTTTAGATAATCCAGTTGTATAAGAATTGATTAAGAATAGGATTGGATCATCTGATAAGATTTCCATACATTCTTGAACTAATGGATATAAGTCTTTTTCAATGTCCCACACTTCGCCATTAGATCCTCTTCCAAATGATGGTGGATCCATTAAGATAATATCGTATTTATTACCTCTTCTTTGTTCTCTTTTAACAAACTTTAAGCAATCATCTACTAAGAATCTTACTGGTTTATCTTCTAAATTAGAACTCTTTAAGTTTTCTTTAGCCCAATCAACCATTCCTCTTGAAGAATCAACATGAACTACTTCGGCACCAGCAGATGCTGCTGCTATTGAAGCTGCTCCAGTATAAGCGAATAGATTTAAAACTTTAACTTTTCTATTGGCTTTTTTTATTTTATCTCTAATTAAATTCCAATTGTAAGCTTGTTCTGGAAATAAACCAGTATGTTTAAAGCCCATTAGTTTAATATTGAAAGTTAAATCTTTATAAGATACTTGCCAACTTTCTGGTAGCTTATTATTTTTGATTTCCCAAGAACCGCCACCTTTATTGGAACGATGGTAAACGGCATCAACTTTATCCCAATACTCTGGATGTTTTTTATTATTCCATATTATTTGAGGATCTGGTCTTAATAACTCTTTACCATTCCAAGTTTCTAGTTTCATGCCTTCTGACATATCTAAGATTTGATAATCAATAAAATCTCTAACTAGTTTCATTTAATCACTCTTCCTATTACAGTTCCAACAGTTACTTGGGTTTCTATATCTTCTTTAGTAGCATTCATGATTTCTTCATTAATTTCTACTACATCTTTTTTAAATAATTGAATTATTGTAGAACCACCAAATTCGAAGTAACCTTTTTCATCATATCTTTCAAATTGTTGAACATCTAGGTTTTTAATTCTACCAACACATAGTGCTCCAACTTCTATTTGAATTACTTGATCTAAGTGAGTTGTTTTTAAAAAGGTAACTTCTCTTTTATTTTCGGTAAATACTTGGTATTTATCATATACTATTGGATTCACGGTATGTAGTTTACCATTAATTTTTTTGTTAGACAATATTATTCCATCATCATTAAATATATAATGATGATAATCTTTTGGTTCTAGACGGTAGATGATACAAATACCATCTTCATACTCGCTACCTACTTTGTCTTTGATTAGTTCTTCTAATGTATATTTAGAGTTTTTTATATTTAAGATTAAATCTTTTTCTATTTTATAAACTGATATTTTGGAATCACAAATAGAGATTAAATCATTTCTATTATCAGTTTTTTTGATTTCTTTTAATTCTCTTTTAAAGAATTCATTGAAACTTTCATATTCAGTTTCTTTATAAAGGTTCATATCTATGTCATATTTATTTATATATTTTTTAATCATTGGTTTTGATATTTTAAGGTTAAGAAAAAAACCTACCATATTAGATATCCATCTATTATAGATAAGTTTTAGTATAATTCTTCCTAAGGTTGTATGATAAAGGAAGTTTAATGATTTATTATTTTCATTAAGATAAACTTTATCACTATTTAAGAACTTGTATTTCATTATTTAAGGATTCCTTTAAATAACATAAATACAACTACTGCACAAACGATAAATCCTATTACTGACCAAATTGTACGTTGTTGTAAAGTTGGTTTTTTGATTTTTACGTTTGTTACATAAGAAATAGATAATAAAGCAAATGCTGCCATTAACGCAATCATGAATGACAATGAATCAACTGAGTTTCTAAATACGAAGTATACAGCAGGAATTAAGAATGCTGATACAGTAATTGGAACTCCATTGAAGTATTTTTTGTCTGATGAGTTAACGTTATAGTATGTTAATCTTGTAATACCACACATAATGAATAAGATATAAATAATTAAATTATACCAATGTGTGAATCCTAAGGACATTGCAATTACTACTGGGAAGACACCTGCACAAACAATATCTGCTAGAGAGTCTAATTCAACTCCATATTCTGATGATTGATTTGGTTTTCTTACTTTCTTTGCAAAGTAGCCGTCAAAGCCATCACAGATTCCTGATACTGTAAGTAATACTGCAGCGAATCCTGGTCTTCCAATCATACATAGTAACATTCCAGAGATTGCACATACAACTCCTAATAATGTAATTATGTTTGCTTTAACCCATATTTCTTTACACATAATATCACCCTTCAATAAAACCATTATACCATAAAAAAAGCACATTAACTATGTGCTATTAAACTTTTTACAATCGGATCGAATATTTCTAAGATTCCATTAACTAGAAAGAAGAAACCTACTACTAAGATTTGAACATCGCCAGGATATGCCAAGTTGATGCAAGCGATAATTCCTGCTAGCAAGAATAGTACTAAATCTAAGATACCAAATTTATACATTCTATCTTTTCGATCACTATAGTAATCAGCTTTTTTAAGTTTAGCTAAACTAATTAATGCTATCCAAGTAAATAGTATCAAAGCTAATTCTTTTGAATAAATATTTTTAATAACAAATAACTCTACGATACAAACTGCTGAAGCAAAAGCATAATATAATCCTTCAAAATCTTTTGTTTTTCTTAGAACAAAGAATCTAATTAGATTTATTAATGTATATAGTGAAAATATTAAGATATAAATATTCTTTGTCTCAACTATATTAAATGAGGGAAGTATTAAAACTACTATCGCAATAAATGTTAATAATAAACCTGATATTAAATCTACTCTTTGTTTTTCTTTCATAAGAACCACCTAGTCTTATTTTATCACAATCAAAAAGAATTAACTACTAAAGTTAATTCTTAATAGTAAACTTATTTTTTTAAGCATAATTCTTCTAAGATTTTGGCAGGTCCATTCTTGGCTGCTGAATCACAGACATAAGTTGCTATTTCTTTCAATTGTTTATTAGCATTTTTTACAGCTATTGAAGTTCCTACAACATCACACATTGGAATATCATCATATCCATTACCAATTGCTATTGCTTCTTCTGAATCAATTCCTAGGTAATCTAATAGTTCAGTTATACCTGTACTTTTAGCTGTGTTTTCTAATACTAAATCGTGATAGTATTCTTTGCCTTTGGTTCTTTTTTCTTCGATTAAACCAATTGATGAATGAACTACTTTTAAGCATGGGAATTTTTCTCTAAACATATTTGGTAATACTAACATACGATCAAAGTTTGAACTTAAGATTATCATTTGGTTAATATTGTTTTCTTTTAAAACTTCATTAATGTTATCAAAGTAGATAGCAGGTTCATTATTATATTTGTATTCTCTTATATTAATGAATCTTTTTTCCATACTATTTAGGATTAAAGTCATGTTGTATGTTGCACAGTATTGATAAACATCTTTGATAACGTCTTTAGGTATTGGTTTTGAGAATATTTCTTTTCTTTCGTAATAGTCATATACTTCTGCTCCATTGGAAGAAATGATATATTCTGATAAACCAGCTTCTATACTTTTTTCTATTGCATATGAAGCACTTCTACCACTATCTATAACAACCTTAATTCCCTTTTCTTTAAGTCTTGCCATGACATCTTTTGTATATTGTGATACTTTCCCGTTGGAAGGATTTAAGGTATCATCTATATCGATAAAAACTATTTTGTATTTTTTCATAAAGCACCTTTTCTCCATAACACTATTATGCCATATAATGTAAAACAATGTATATGTTTTACTAATTTATTTACTAAATTTGACAATCATAAAATTGCTTTAAAAAGCAAAAAGGCACGTATCATAATACGTGTCTTTATCTTTTTCTTGCACCATTTATAGCGCTTTCTTCTATGATTTTTTTAAATGGTTCAAACAATTCTTCTACTTCTCCATTTTTTGCCGAATCTACTTGTTTAGTTGGTTCCCACCAGCGATCAGGAGGTTTAAACGAAAAATCTGTTTGATATTCTTTAATATTTTCATTATCTTTTTTGACTTTTTCATTTATTTTTTTTAATTCTTCATCTTTTATATCATCCATTATATTGGCATTGACTTCTAAGGACTCATCTAAATTAGCGAGAGTTTCAGTAGCTATCTTCTCCATTACATAATGAATTCTTTGATTGTTTGTATCTAGTATTCTTTGAACCATTTCGGCGGTTTCAATTTCTATTCTTTCAGCGATTTTTTGTTTTTTAAAATCATCTAAAGATATGCTACTTCTTTCTTCTTCTCTTAGTAGATCATATTTTTCTTTTAATATAATATCATAGTTTCCTGAATTTACTTTTTTCTCTATCCATTTTCTAATGATTTCTTCCATTATTAATCTTTCATTATATAGGGTAGTACCATATAAACCATTTCCATCAGTACTTACAACTAGAGGAATATCATTTGATAAGTAAAATTCTAGTGTATCAGCTAAATCTTCATATTGTCCAACATTTCCTAATAAGTAATTTGAACTTGGATTTATTTCAATTGTTACATTATATTTCCTTAGTAAAGCAAGGTAAGCTTTTTTATCATCGTCATTTACTGGCAACCTAATACCATGTCCTATTCTTATTTCAGGGAGATATTCCTTAAAATCACCATTTTTTTCGATAAAAGCGTCTAATCCTTTAAGATAGTTTAGTGCATTATTATTCATGTTTCCAAATTCGCTAGCATGAATTCTTAATACTCTAAATTTATTTCTTGGATCTTGTGTTTTTTCGGGTTTTATTAATCCTCCTAGTATACACCTCATTTTCATTGTAGCAGTTTCTGGGGTTATTATTTCTTCAGCTCCTGCTATATCAATACCAATAAATCTTTCATCTGTATTAATAAAACTATCAATGGCTTTTAGGATTTCTTTTTCACCATCTTTTTGACGAATTTGATATAGGAAATAATATGCAATTGGGATTTTTTCTTTTGGTGGTAGTTGTTGCAAACTCGGAGCTTTATCTATACTTGTAGTACTAATCTCTGCATATTTTATGCCATATAATCTCATTTCTCTTAATAATTCCTTGAGATGTTCTAAATATATTCTTTGTTTTATTTGTTCTTTCTTTTTATTATACTCATCTCTTTTTTCAATGTAACCTTTTATATCTTTTATTTTTGGAAATTCTCTTATTGCACCCCTCATAATTAAGTCGCTAGTTTCTTTTACTGCACGAGTATAATCACTAAGATATTTATCTAGATCATCACAAAATTTCAAATCAATTATATTAAGTTTTCCAACAACTGTTACCAATCTATATTTAAAGTCTTTTCGTAATCTATCAATAGTCTTGTATTTTTCTTTTACTCTAGTATCTTTAAATAATAAATCAATTACTTTTTCAAAATATTTTTGCAATATTTGGTCATCAAAAGTATCCTTTAATTTTTTAAGTTGTAATCTTTTTAGTTTTTTTACTAGAGTTGTTGTTGCATCATTTCTCCTGCTATAGGCTTTTAGATAATCACTATTATCAATTGTATAATTAATACCATTAACTTTTATTTTGATTTCTCGTTGTTTTGCAAACTTTTTAGACTGACAAAATAAAGGTACTACTAAAGGATTTTTTATTGGTTGATTTGTTTTAGGATCTATTTTTACTTTTCCATTTTCTTTTTCAAATAGTGGAATCGCTAGTAGGCCTGTTATCCCGTTCGGATCTGTTGCTCTAATAGTTACTGTCATATCTTTTGGAGCTGTACCTAACATTGTCTCTATAGCAGCAACAAAATCGACGAAACCAGTCCCTGAAATTATTGCGTTTATATGAGTATGCAATTCAGTTTCAGGCATAAGGCGATTATCATACCATTTAGGTTCTTCTTTCATCAGGATTAACCTCCCTCTTTTATATGCAATTATCTATTTTGTTTTATTGTTTTGATCTTCAAGAGTTATTTTATCACTCCAATTTGAATCATAAACTATTGTTACTTCTTTATCTCTTAATGGATTGTAGTGAGTTATTTCCACTCCATAACCAGTAAACATTGGCATACTAATCTTATCAAATACTTCCTTTGGAATTTCACCAACTAACGGATCAATTCGATCGTTTCTTAATGTTGGTATTGTTGAATCAAAAATATAACATTTACCTTCGAATTCAACTAAATTGAAGGCGTGTGCTTCTTTTTTGCCGTTGATTATTATTTCTGTTGCTTTATATATTGAATTAATTCCTAATGATTTTAATAGGTTTTGTGCTAAGGCTGCTCTTTCAACACACATTGCACTACTCTTTCCTTTTAGTTCTGATATTCTACCATAATCATCTTCTGACTCAGCGTAGTCATAATCTTTATAATATGATAATCTATCTTTAACATTTTCAAATCTTCCAAAATATTCATCAACTACTTCGAATACTATTGAACATAATTCTTCAAATGTACAGCTTTCTCTGCTGCCAATTTTTTCTTTAAGGTTTTTATAAGCTTCAGAAATGTTACCAATTTTACCGAATCTAATACTACCTATATCATATTCAACTATTATATTTTCATTATCAAAAGAACCATCAAAGGAAGTAATACTTTTTACTCCGATTGGTTTTCTCATTGTTCCACGAATAGCTGGGGATTTAAGGATAGTGTCTCCTTGAATAATCGTTCCGTTATATTCTACTATTCTGCAGTTTTCCATTAACATCTTTCCTTTACTATCTTATATAATTAATTATAATATAGATGAAATATCAATTCTATTTTTTTTGTTTTTTTATGTAAAGAGGACTCGTAGATTATACGAGTCCTCTTTGATTAAATCTTTCTTTTATCTTCAACTATAATTACAGCTATATAAGAAGCAAGACCTACAAGAGATACAAATAAAGCAAAGACTTTACCTGGAGCTTTGTACTCTACTTCTATTTTATGATTTCCTTCTTTGATTGGGAAACCAATAAAGCCATAATCTACTTTTTCATATTTAGTTTTTTCACCATCTACTTTGATTTTGAATCCACTTGAATATGGTAATGTTAACATGAAGTAACCATCACTAGTAACGTTAACTTTTCCAACAATTTTATCACCTTTGGTTTTTTCACGATCTATTTTTAATTTATCAATACTCTTTGATGCTTGTTCGATGTATGAATAATCTAGAGCATAAATTTCAAAATCACTTAAACGATATTCACCTTTAGTTAAACTAATGTTTAGTTTTTGTTGATCTTGATAACTTAATACATAATCAAATAAATGATTATCATTATAGTATTTCCAATCTTCTTTTGTTAGTTTGTTTTGAACACCGTTAATGGTAATAGATACATCACGATCTGAACTCTCTTTATTCATTTTGAATCTTATTAATAATATTTTGTTTTGATATTCTTCTGGAATATCATAAGTAATTTTATAAGTTCCTATTGTTTTAAGAGTTATAGATCCATCTTCGTTTTCTACAGCATCTTTAGTTGTAAAGATTGTTTTTAAATCAATGTTAGGTTTTGTTATATTAGAGACAAAACTATTATTTGATTTAGAGTCAGTTACAATAGTATTTAATAATGCTTCTTGTGATGAGAAGAAGTTTAGTTTTTCAAAATCTTCATAACTCATTGTACTTGAATTAGCAAAACCAATTGGGAAAGCATTATTATTTTTATAAATTCTCAAACCATTATTAGTACTTATTTGTTCATATCCTAATAAAGGTTTGTTGTAAGTAATAACATATCGATTACCTGTTAATACTAAATGTAAGATATTACTTGTTGTAGTTGTTAAGGCACGATTACGATGAGCCATATTATTAGCAGCTATATCATAATAATAAGTATTATAGTTACTATTAGATATAGATGAATAGATTGTTGAATTGTTGTATCTTATATTATCAAATACTTTATTAGCATATGTACCTTTTTCTAGATCTGTTGATGTACGATATAAATCATCATCTTGATTAGTAATGATATTTAAACTTTCTTCTAAAACTGTATCATTGTTTTTTGTTTCTAGTTTTAATGCTAAATCGTCTTCTTGATTATGGAAATAAGCATTTCCTAATAGTAAGAAGAACATTGGAATAATGAAAATAGCTTTTTTAGAATATTTATTATAAATAAGAATTAATGCTAAGATGAATATTATTTCTAATAAGAAATGTAATCTTAGATAACTTGATAGCATAATATATAATGTTACTACTATTAAAGCAGGCATTAGTTTATGGAAATCAATTTTATGTTCAAAGATATCATTAATAAATATAGCAATTATATAAACATATAATGGTAAGAATGGTATTAATGATTTTGAATCAATATACATTGTTCCGTTTAAGATAAAATTACATAGGTTAAATAGGAATAAACTTACTAGAATAATACCAATTGTTATATTAGCTTTATCTTTTTTAAAGAAGTTTATTAAAGCTGGAATAACAATTGTTGATAAACCAACACCATAACTATAATATAAAACGTTTTTAAAGTTATCGGCTGCTGGTAAGAATAAATCCCAGAAACTAATATTAACATTGGAATCTAAACGATTGTTTAGCATCGCAAGTAATGTTGGAATAGTAATTATACTAGACATTAAAATACCAATTAAAATAGGTCCTACAATATAGAATAAGGTTTTAAAGAAGGTCTTTGCAGTAACCTTTTTAGTTTTTTGTAAGTATAAGTATAAGGCATAAACAAGTAAGCATAGAATTCCACCAATACTATAGTAATAACTTGTCATTACCATTAAGAAGACTGATAGGATTAATAACCAACTTTTATTTTCCTTCATTTTTTTATCGATACCAAATAGTCCCATAATTAGGAAAGGCATATAGTTTATAAACATGATATGTCTATGTGAATGGAATACTATTGGTGTAGCTAGTAAGAATACTAAACTAGAAATAAATGCTACTTCTTGATTAAAATTATGTTTTTTTAAGAAGTAATACATTAGTATTGCACTTATTAGAACAATTATTACTGTAGATATCATAATGTAATCAACCATTTTAACCATTGGAAATAAATATGATATTAAGATAATTGGACTTAGTAAACCATAATATGAGAAATTATAAATGTTTTGACCATTACCAATGTTCATAGCAAAGTCTGGTAATAAATCTTTTGTATGATAGAACAATGTTCTAAAGTACTCAGGAATGGATACGTGTTGAGCATACCAATCGATTACTGATCCATATAGGTAAGTATTCTTAACGTAATATGCTATTAAAACAATGAATGTTAAGATTAGAATACCAATATAAATAAAATCTTTTTTCTTAGTTTTCATTTTTTACACCATTCCATTCTTCATAAGATAACCAGTTTTCATAAGGAAACATTTGGTTAAATGCTGTTTGAATAAATTTTTGAGTTCTATATAAACCAATTATTTGTTTTTTCTTTCTTAGTGTAGCATCATCCATAGCTACCATTTCATTATATCTTGTGTGAATATATTTTTTACTACTATAACGACCAAAGTAATATAAGTTTCTTTTGTCTTCTACAACATTAGTAGTAATTGCACTAGTCATTTTATGATGTTTATGTCCATATTCTCCATCAGGATTATGAACAACGATAAGTTGCCATTTTTTTAGATGAACGATTGCGTCAATATCTTTTTCAATATCGTCTTTAACTGTTTCCCAGTCATCTCTAACTCCATTAGTTTTGTCTGGATATCCTAGCATAATATATTTATCATTTGTTGCATGCATTACATCAACAAACTCATTTACTCTTAACCAATTAGTTCCACAAGTAACACAAACTACTAAGTAGTTATCTTTGATTAATTGTTCTCCACCCCAAAGAATCTCATCGTCTGGATGAGCTACTATCATAAGCTTGTTTACTCCTTTTAAGTTTATTTTATTGAAATCAGGATGTATTTCATGTGTTTTTTTATAGTATAATATACTCCCTGAAATAAGGATAATTAAGCAAATTAAAAATATTGTTACAAATTTTTTGTACTTTAGTATAAATTGTCTAATTTTATGCATAATCTGCCCTCTTTAAACTTATTTTTCTCCTTGTTTGTAATTATACTACAATGGTGTAAATTGTCAATTAAAGGCCCTAAAACATGCCAAAAATCTTCACTTTTTTGTTATTATGTGATATAAGTATGGTGAAAAAAAGAAATGAAGAGGAGTGATATTATGGAATTAGACAAATTAAAAGAATTATTAGAAGAATTATTAGAAGAAAAGAAGTTTGCTGAAACGAAAAAAATCTTCTTAAAAATGAATGAGTATGATATCGCCTCGTTAATTCAGGAGTTACCTGAAGATAAGATTATTCAAGCTTTTAGATTGCTTCCTAAAAATATCGCAACAGACGTTTTTGTTAACATGGAAGATGAAGTTCAAAGAAACTTAATTACTTCATTAACTAAAGAAGAATCTAAAGGAATTATTGAAGATATGTTTACCGATGATGCGGCTGACTTGTTTGAGGAAATGCCTGCTATCATGGTTCAAAAGTTATTATCAAACGTTGATAAAGAAACAAGAACTGATATTAATAGATTATTAAAGTATCCTGATGATTCAGCTGGTTCTTTAATGGCTATGGAATATATTCATTTAAAAAAAGGTTTAACTATTAGAGAATCGATTGAAAGAATTAGAAAACAAAAAGAAGAATTTGTTACTTATGATTCTTGTTTTGTTACGGATAATGTAAGAAAGTTGCTTGGTTATGTGACTGTTAAGGATTTAATTGTTAATGATCCTGAAACTATGATTGATGATATTATGCAGGTGTGTGAACACCCTCTTACAACAATGATGGACCAAGAGGAAGTTGCTAACATTTTCCAAGATTACGATTATAGTACTTTACCGGTTGTTGATTCAGAAAATAGATTAGTTGGTGTTATCACTGTCGATGATGTTATCGATATTATGGAAGAAGAAGCAACAGAAGATATCGAAAAGATGGCAGCCATCACACCTACTGATAAACCATATTTAAAAACTGGTGTTTTTGAGACTTGGAGAAAAAGAATTCCTTGGTTATTAATATTGATGGTTAGTGCAACATTTACCGGCGCTATTATTACTCATTTTGAAAGTGCTTTAGCAGCAGCTGTAGTATTAACATCATTTATTCCGATGTTGATGGACTCAGGTGGTAATGCTGGTTCCCAAGCTTCTGTATCAGTTATTCGTGCTTTATCATTAGATGAGATAGAATTTAAAGATACTTTTAAAGTTATGTGGAAAGAAGTTAGAGTGGCATTCTTATGTGGTATTGTCTTATCTCTTTGTAACTTTGCGAAATTAATGTTAATTGATAAAGTTGGTTTACCAGTAGCAGGAGTTGTATGTATTACGCTTTTAATTACCGTAATATTTGCTAAGTTTATTGGTTGTACATTACCGATTCTAGCTAAAAGAATTGGCTTCGACCCAGCAGTAATGGCTTCTCCATTTATTACAACAATGGTTGATGCTTGTTCATTATTAATTTATTTTAAAGTTGCTGGTATATTATTAGGCATTTAAAAAAGACTCAATTGAGTCTTTTTTTTATTCATCTAATTCTTCTTTATTGGATAGAATAGCTAACATAGCAATTGCTATTATTAGAATACCTACAATAGAGACATATTTAACAATTTTACTCTTGCTACTTTCAGCTGAAGCTATTGGTGCTGGTTTAGCAGATGCAGTTTGAGCATCAGCTTCAGCAATAGCTTTAACTTTATCTAAGTCAGTAATATCTCTTTGTTCATATTCTTTTTGCAATTTAACAGAACTAGAAATTCCAATATCATAAACTATATTGAAAGTTAGTACTCCTAATAATATTACTATAGCTAATTTTATAACGTTTTTAGTTTTTTTAATCATATTAAACACCTACTATCTATTTAATTATATCATGAAATTACTTTTTTGGTAGTAAATATTAATTTTCTTTTGCCATATACTAATACTACTAGTGATGTGATAACACTTAGTACGATAGCTGCGATGATATATTTAGCTGAAGTATTTGGGTTATAAACAATAAATGTTACTTCAACTAAGTGGTCTTCTTTAACGTCTTTAAAGAAGTCTACAATCATTTCATCTTTAGCTGTTACTCTGATTTCTTTTCCATCTACAATAACTTTGTCTATGGCATATCCCTTTTTAGCTCTTATAACAATGTTATCTTTAGTAGAGTTTTCACCCCATGGAACTAATTCGTTTCCAGTGATTTCTCCACCTTCACCTCTAACAATCGTTTTAATATTGAATCTGATTCTTTCGTATTTATAAATAACTGTTTGTGGATCGTCTTCAAATGTATATTCTTCTGTTTCAGGTTTTTCTACTAGATTGTAACCTTCTATTTCAATTGCTTCAGTTACTAATGGTTCACCTACTAAGTCTTCATTTTCTTTTTCTTCAAGAACTTTTTCGTTTTCATCAATGTATTTAACTGTTATCTTTCCTGGGATATTAATTATGGTTTCTTTTTGATTTTCAACACTTCTTTCGTTGTTAATTAAAACGATGCTTGCTCTAGCTGTATTAACCATAATTCTTTCTCTGCTGTTAATATCAGTAAATACTAATGAGATATCACGAACTATTTCTTTTTTAGCAGTTTCATTTTCTTCATTAAATGAATTAATACCTGTCCAAGTTTCTTGCCATGTAATAGTTTTTTCTTCGCTATTATATATTCCACCTGCTAATGAAGATTTTTCTTCATCTATACTATATGGAAGTTTGTCTACAATTGTAATTGTAGCATCACCTATATAATCTTTAACTTCGGCATTGAATTTAATGTTATATGAAACTTTATCTTGTTTACTTGTTATTTTATCAGTACCAGTTTTCTCTATTGTTGTTGATAACTGACTATCTTTTAATTGATAGTAGTAATAAACATCAACTCTTGGACTTCTTAAAACATCAGTATAGTTATCTGTTTTTCTATATAGTTCATAATTTGGTGCTACATCAGGAGAAATCTCAGTAGTATATGTTTCGGTATAGTTATATGTATGACTTACTGTTGGTGCTAATTCGGTAGTTGTTTCTTCACCATTATATAGTAAGTGATGTGTATATACTGTACCTTTCTTCAACTTGTAGTTATATATTATTTCATAACTATCTTTGTTTACTACTCCACTTGGAGCATCTCCTGTTTGACTAGCAAATTCGTAATCCAAATCTGTTGTGTTGATTTGACTTGTTGAATAATTCTGAGTGTATTTTTTATTTATTGTTTCATCTGGTGCAAGTTTATCAGTTGTTCCTTCAATATAGTGATGAACAGTAATTACAGATGGTTTTAATGTATAAACATAAGTTACACTGACAGAGTCTTTTTCAATTATTCCACTAGCTGCATCTCCACGTCTTTCTACGAAATCATAGTTAGGGAAAGTATATTGTTCAGATGTATATTCATCTCCCCAATGGACATCTTCACTTCTGTTTTTACTTGAATCAATATTATTTCCGGATTCATCAACGTATTTGATTGTTAGTGTTGCTTCTTTTAAATGATATACGTAAGTTACGTTAATGTTATTTTTTGAAACTGTTCCTGATGCAGGATCACTATCATTACTCATTCCAACGAATGAATAATTTGGAATAGTTTTTTGTTCGGATGTATATTCTTCGCCCCAATGGGTTGCTTTTGTGAAGATTGGTTGAATATCGTGATTGTCTTCATCAACATATCTAACTGTTAAGACTGAGTCTCTTAAATGATAAATGTATTTAACTTCTACATGATCTTTAGCTATTGTTCCACTAGCTGGATCACCAGTTTGAGAAACGAAACTATAATTTGTGAATTCTAATTGTTCACTTGAATATGTGTCGCCCCAATGTTTTTGGGCATTGATTGTGTTCTTAGTTGGATCAATGTCATGATCATCCTCGTCAACATATCTAATTGTTAGTGTTGCTGGTTTAATGTTGTAATGATATACAACTTCAACATGATCTTGTGCTATTGTTCCAGAAGCAGGATCTCCTGTTCTTCTATCGAATGTATAATTTGTGAATTCTAATTGTTCACTTGAATATGTGTCACCCCAATGTTTAGGTGCATTGATTGTGTTCTTAGTTGGATCAATATCATTACCATCTTGGTCGACATACTTAATTGTTAACGTAGCTGGCTTGATATTGTAATGATATACAACTTCAACGTGATCTTTAGCTATTGTTCCACTAGCTGGATCTCCTGTTCTCCTATCGAATGTATAATTTGTAAATTCTAGTTGCTCACTTGAATATGTGTCGCCCCAGAATTTTGGTGCGTTGATAGTGTTTTTACTTGAATCAATATCGTTACCATCTTGGTCAACATATTTAATAGTTAACGTAGCTGGCTTGATATTGTAATGATAAATTACTTCAACGTGGTCTTTAGCAATAATTCCTGAAGCAGGATCACCTGTACGTTTATCAAATGTATAATTTGTGAATGTTAATTGTTCACTTGTATAACTATCGCCCCAATGTTTTGGTGCGTTAATAGTATTTTTACTTGAATCAATATCATTACCGTCTTGATCAACATACTTAATTGTTATCGTAGCTTCTTTTATAACATAATGATAAATAACTTCAACATGATCTTTAGCAATTATTCCACTTGCAGCATCGCCAGTTCGTTTATCAAATGTATAATTTGTGAATTCTAATTGAGTTGATGTATACTCGTCTCCCCAGAATTTTGGTGCATCGATAGTATTTTTACTTGGATCAATGTCATTACCATCTTGGTCGACATATTTAATAGTTAACGTAGCTGGTTTGATGTTGTAATGATAAATCACTTCAACGTGGTCTTTAGCAATAATACCAGATGCAGCATCACCAGTTCGTTTATCAAATGTATAATTTGTGAATGTTAATTGAGTTGATGTATACTCGTCTCCCCAGAATTTTGGTGCGTTGATTGTATTCTTTGAAGGATCAATATTCGCTCCATCTTGGTCAACGTATTTAATAGTTAATGTTGCTGGTTTGATGTTGTAGTGATATACAACTTCAACATGATCAGCAGCAATTGTACCACTAGGAGCAGCACCTGAGCGATGATCAAATGTATAATTTGTGAATTCTAGTTGTGTTGATGTATAACTATCGCCCCAATGTTTTTGGGCATTGATTATGTTCTTACTTGAATCAATATCATTTCCATCTTGATCAACATATTTAATAGTTAATGTTGCTGGTTTAATGTTGTAATGATATACAACTTCGACATGATCAGCAGCAATTGTTCCACTAGGAGCAGCACCTGAACGATGATCAAATGTATAATTTGTAAATTCTAATTGTTCACTTGAATATGTGTCGCCCCAATGTTTAGGTGCATTGATTGTGTTCTTAGATGGATCAATGTCATTACCATCTTGATCAACATATTTAATTGTTAAAGTAGCTTCTTTTAAATGGTAAATGTATGTTACAACAACATGGTCTTTACCTACTGTTCCACTTACTGGGTCGCTACCATCTGCAACTTTAACAAATGAATAATTTGTAAATGTTTTTTGTTCTGTTGAATAACTATTACCCCAGAAGGATTCTACAGTTATTGGACTAATAATGTTATTTCCATCTTCATCAACATAGTTAGCTGTAACATCAGCACTTTTTACTTGATAATGGTAAATAACTTCTATATGATCTTTAGCTATTGTTCCACTAGCTGGATCACCTGTTCTTCCGACAAAATTATAATTTGTGAAAGTTTTTTGAGTTGAACTATATTGATCTCCCCAATGTTTTGGCGCATTGATAGTATTTTGTGTCGAATCGATATCTTCACCATACTGATCAACATACTTAATTGTTAAAGTAGCTGGTTTTAAAGCATAATGGTAAACAACCTCTACATGATCTTTAGCTATTGTTCCACTAGCTGGATCACCTGTTCTTTCAACAAAGTTATAGTTTGTGAAAGTTTTTTGAGTTGAACTATATTGATCACCCCAATGTTTTTGGGCATTGATTATATTTTGTGTTGGATCAATATCTTCTCCATCTTGATCAACGTATTTGATTGTTAAGGTAGCAGGTTTTAAAGCATAGTGGTAAACAACCTCTACATGATCTTGTGCTATTGTTCCAGAAGCAGGATCTCCTGTTCTTTCGACAAAACTATAATTTGTGAAAGTTTTTTGTTCAGTTGTATAAGTATCATCCCAATGCATTCCTTGGTTTATGATATTTTGTGTTGGATCAATATCATTTTCATCTTGATCAACATATTTAACTGTTAAGGTTGCATCACGGTAAGTATAGTAGTAAATTACTTCGATGTTGTCTTTATTAACAACTCCAGATACTGGATCTCCATCATTTGAATGGAAAACATATTTTTCTGGAATAGTTTGTGATGGCGGAGATGTTGTGTAATTATCTGTGTAATAAACCGTTGTTGATACTGGATCAAATAAGTTTGTATTTGTTCCAAAAATCAAATATTTAGTTGTTAATGTTGCAGCTTTTTTACGAATACCAAAGTTAAAGTTTCCTTTTTCCATTACTGCTTGGAAAGGATTGTCTTCGTGATTAATTAAATCGGTTTTGCCATTTTCATTAACTTTACTTGTTTCTGGAACGTTGATATTTCCCTTTTGGACTATTTCATATCCATTTTTATTTGTAAATTTAACAATATATTTTCCTGGAAGATTTAATGAGAATGAGTATTCACCATCGGCATTTGTTTGTTTTGTTTCAATAGGTGTTTCAACATCTGGTTGTCCATCGCCACCTGGTGTTACTTTAATTAATTGAACATTGATATTCTGTAAAAGATTATCTGTATCAGTATCATAAATATCATTTCTATTAACATCTTCAAATGCTTTACCAGAGATTATTCTTTCAGCAACAGTTATCTCTATTGCTTCAGTATTTATTGCACTTTCAAGTGTGGTTGATGAAGCATTTAATACATAAACGTATTTGTCTCCACCGTTGTTACCTGTAAAGTGTACCGAATATTTGAATTCTACGTCATCCATTGATGAAATGCTCGGTATGAATGAAGCAGTCATCGTTGCGTTTGATGGTATCGTATCACCAACAGATACTTCAATAAATCTATTATCGTTTTCTAAATCAATGTTTTTTATAGATTTATTACCTAACTCATCAATTGTGAATTCAATACTATCAGGATTAACTGTTGTGTAGTAGAATTTTTGGCCTTCTGATAATTCCAATAATGTATGAGTAAATGATCCAGAGAAACTAGATCCCTTATCATCATTGTTGTTAGGTAGTATCTCAAATGTTTTAATATTTTTTAATTGTGTTTGAGAAATGTTATAGATGTGGTCTGTTATTTCAAAGCCACCTTCTCTATCAACAAATCCTCTATTCATTTCTTTTCTTAGAGATGCTCCAGCAAGGTTGGTTATTGTCATACCTTTTGTAACATAAACAGAAGAAACAAATTTATTAACATCATCATAAATATATGAGTAGAATGTTTTACTTGCGTTATTTGTCGCGTATGCCGAAATAGTTGCTGAATAATTAATAACTGGCAAAGGTACAGTTATATCCCAGTCTTCAAATATCCAAGTAACTGATGTTGTTCCATCAGAATTCTTTACTACAGAGTTAGGTTCAATATTTGAACTGTTTTCTTTGTAGTATATTTCTGAAGGAATTTTAGCTACAACTCTAAATGTAGATGTTATAGTATCGTTCGGTGTTGCACCAACAGTTATTGTTGGAGTTATTTGGAAATCTATTTCTTCTCCTTGAACATTATAATTAGTTTTTTCTGATCCATTAAATAGCTGAGTGAATTTGTTAGTGATACCCAACTTATAGAAACCTAATTGATAAGTGTGTCCAATACTAGTAGGAGTTCCGCCTCGAATTCTTCCTTCTTCTTCGTTATAGTAACCCTTAAAGTAATCTTGATCATAACCTTTTTTATAAACTATAGTTCTTTCTTCGTCAGCATATAAATTAGTTTGGCATTTAACCATACCATTATAACCAATTACATCTGCTGCAACTCGGCCTTCAATGTAGAAGTCTAAATATGAACTAACAACTCCTTCATAGTCTGGTTCATTAGTATAGAATGCAGTTGGTTCACCATGTTCTTGTGCTTCGGCAATTGAACTATACCAATCAAAGTCATCATATGTAGCATTGTTTATTTGTTCGTCAGTCCTTAGACCTACTTCAGGATTTGCTTTAAGTACTCCTATCTTTTTGACTACGTTAGCCTGTGTAGGAGATGTATATCCTGTTTTTGTAGTATAAGTTGTATATATATCTGTTGTTGAACTATATGGAGATAATTTAACATTAGTCGTATCTAGTTTACATAATCTCTCTAGTCCACCTTTATAATTTCCTTCGCTAGAACTAACATCGGCATATAGTTTTAATCTTGTTCCAGCTGGAAAAACTGCTATATCGTTGCTATTATAAACGGTTCCATTACTATATGCAGTAACGCTTAATGAGTAATTTCCTGTTGCATTTGGTTGATATGCAGGATCTCTTAATGTTACTGCTTGAGAACTTATAGGAGTTGTTACAGTAACTTCTTCTCCTGTTTGATCAATATATGATAAATTTACTGTTTTTATAGTTATTTGATATTCATAATCTGCGTTTGGATCTGGTTTGTATTCTGGAACAAATATTTGGAATCCATTAGAAATAACATAGCTACTGCCAATATAACCATCATAGGTATTTCCTGTCGTAACGAAGCTAATTTGATTTCCATTTTGAGATGCTGTAAATGTACCAGAATCCCAAGAGTAGAATCTACCATCACTGTAATTTGATCTACCAGAAGCACATGTATAACCAGTGTTACTTGTTTCAGTTGGATAGAATCCTGGTGTTGCTTCACATGGGCGACCATAAGCTACCAAACTTGTGCCATTAATTGAGTCTGGAACTGTTGGATCATCAGTTGGGAGACTAATGTATCCAGTATTTGTTCCTAGTTGATGATATTTATAATCTATTTCTAGTGTTGATTTAATTGGAGCTTCTGGGAATAAAACACCTTTTGTACTTGTGTATGCAGATACTTGTGCTGCAAATTTAACATAATAGCCCTTGACCCCATTTAATTCTCCAGGTGTTGTAGTACTAGATACTGATACAGTTTCACGAGCACGTGGAAGTCCAGTTATTTTTAATTCTTCATCTTCTATTAGTACAGATTCGGCAGTTGAATCAGGATTATCATTTTTGTTTCCTTCCATCCATACTTCAAACTTTGGAGTATAGTCAGGAGATAGTTCTTTTTTATTTCCACCGGAATATACTGTGAATGTTAATTCTTGAATACCACCTGCAGCTCTCTTTTCTGAAGGGATTTCGTAATAACAAGTAAGTTCTGATTTATCAGAATTGTATCTAGCATCTTTCATCCAAGCGTCTTTGCCAAGGAAAAGATTGTGTTTTCCATTTTCGTCAGGTGGAAGTGTAACTTTAACTTTAATTACACCACCTTTTAAATCTTCCCCTGGTTCTGTGGTAGCAGGATTTCGATTAATACCAAGTTCTAGTACATATGTTATAGTATCGTGAGTTCTAACATAGTTATCGAACATTGAAACGTCGTTTCCGTCCATGTCAGAAACAAGTGAACCATCATCAACACTTTTTCCACTTGGTGTGTTAAAACTTTCAGTTCCGGTTTTTCTTTCTTGAATAGTTCCATAACTAATTAGCATTTTATCGTAATTATCTTGTCTCTCACGAGTAAGATCATAGTATGCTTTACTATTTAGACCATGTGAAAAAAGATTACTCTTATTAGTAATCAATACGAATAATGTAGATAATACAAAAAACAATACTATTGAAGCAACTACAATAGTGATTCTATTTTTACGTAGATTTCTTTGCAACTCAATCACCACAAATTATACTATTTATTCTTATATATAAATTATAGCATTTGTCAATGATTTTAGCAATGAAATATGTAAAAAAAAGACAAGTATTTCTTGTCTATTTTATTAAGCATTTTCCAGTCATTTCTTCAGGTATTGGTAAACCTAAAATATGTAGCATTGTTGGAGCGATATCAGCTAAGATTCCATCTTCTATTTCTACTCCTTCAATGGTAATAATACAAGGTACTGGATTAGTTGTATGGCTTGTTACTGGATTATGGTTTTCATCCCACATCATATCACAGTTACCATGGTCAGCTATTATTATTAGTGTTCCACCTAATTCCATTACTTTTGAATAAATCTTATCTAAACATTTATCCATGTCTTCAACGGCTTTTACTGCAGCTTCATAAACTCCTGTATGACCTACCATGTCACCATTAGCTAAGTTCATGATTGTTACATCAAAGTTACCTACTTCTTTTAAGAAATTATCAGTAACTTCATAAACTGACATTTCTGGTTTTAAATCGTATGTAGCAACTTTTGGTGATGGAATAAGAATTTTTTTCATATCATCATATTCAACTTCTTTTCCACCATCAAAGAAGAATGTTACATGTGGATATTTTTCGGTTTCAGCAATACGAAGTTGTGATAATCCATTGTTATGTAGATAATCTACTAAAATGTTTTTTAAATCTAAATCATTGAATGCATGAGGTGATTTAACTGTTTCTGTAACTGGATACATTGTCATAGTAGCTAAGTTGTTGAAATGTTTTACTTCAAGTCCTTTTTCATTAGCTTGTGGTTCATATTCAGAAGGATTAGATAGTAAAGTAAACATTTCTCTTAATCTATCTTTTCTGAAGTTGAAAGCCATAATAGCATCATTATCTTGTAATGGACATTTATTTATAATACCTGGTATTACGAATTCATCAAAGACACCATTATTATAATTTTCTTCAATTAGTTCTTTATAAGAGTTATAAACAGGTGCTTCACCATAAACAATTGCATCATATGCTTTCTTTAAACGATCAAAGTTATTGTCTCGATCCATTCCATAGTATCTACCTGAGATTGTAGCAATTGTTCCAATACCTAATTCATTTATTTTTTCTTGTAGTTGATCTAAATAAGTTAAAGCACTTTTTTCATAAGTGTCACGACCATCTAAGCAAATATCAAAGTAAACATTTTTAACATCTTTTTCTTTTAAGATATCTAAAATGGATAATAAATGATTAATATGTGAATGTACTCCACCATCACTTAATAAACCAAAGATATGAAGGTTAGAATTGTTCTTTTTAACATGATCAATAATCTTATTTAATTCTACATTATCATTTACTTCTTTGGATTCAATAGAAGCTGTTATAGCTTCTAGAGGTTGCATAGCAACTCTTCCGGAACCTAGATTCATATGCCCTACTTCACTAGTTCCCATTTGACCTTCAGGTAAACCAACTGCTTTTCCTGAAGCTTGTAAGATTGAGTGTGGATATTTATTCATTAACATATCTAGTGTTGGATGATTAGCATTTTTGAATGCGTTACCATCTGAAGATTCTCTTACTCCACAGCCATCTAATATACATAAAACTAAAGGTTTAGTCATTTTAATACACTTCTTTCTACGTATTATATTTTATCATAAATACAAATAAAAAGAACTAGATTTTATCTAGTTCTTTTGTTATTTCTTCTTTATCTATACCTTGACCTATAAATACTAGTTTAACCATTCTATCACCATAGAATTCATTCCAATCTTTTTGTAGATCTGGATTAGCTTCAAGGATTTGTTTTTGTAGTTTAGGTTCTGCTGTTGCTAACCAAGGTCCTGCTTCAGTTAGGTCTTTTAGGGTACCAGCTTGTTCAAACATGTATGACATATCTTTATCATCACTAAAGTAAACAAGTCCTTTTACTCTAATTATTTTTTTAGGCCATGGTTTACCAATGTAATCAACAAATTTAAATCTATCAAATGGTTCTCTTCTGTAATATACAAAAGTATTGATACCATATTCTTCTACTTCGCCTTCTTCATGATCATGATGGTGATGATGATCGTGATGATCTTCATGATTATGGTCATCGTCGTCATCTATTTCATGTTCAGGAGTTTCTTTATCTAGCTCAGCATACCAACCACTTGATGTAGCAGCTTTATCAAAATCAAATTTATGAGTATTTACTACTTCGTCTAAATTAACTTTAGAATAGTTAGTCTCAATAATATCAGCATTTGGTTGTAATGCTTTAATAATGTCTTTTACTTCTTTTAGTTGTTCTTTTGTAACTTCATCTACTTTATTTAAAATAATTGTGTCACAGAATTCGATTTGTTGTATTATTAAGTTTTCAATGTCTTCTTCTTCGATGTGATCATTTAATAGATTACGTCCATTAGTAAATTCATCTGCTAATCTTTTGGCATCTACTACAGATACTACTGAATCTAAGTAGCATAGTTTAGGCATTTTATATTGAACATAAGCATCTTCCATTGCACAAATTGTTTGAGCGATTGGAATTGGTTCACAAATACCTGATGCTTCAATAACAATGTAATCAAATTTTTTAGCATCAATTATTTCATTTATTTGTTCAATTAAATCTCCTTTTAATGTACAACAAATACAACCATTTTGTAATGGTATTAATGATTCGTCTTTAGCATTAACGATACCACCTTTTTCAATTAAGCTAGCATCGATGTTTACTTCACCGATGTCATTTACTATTACTGCAAATTTTTTGCCTTCTTGATTTGATAATATATGATTTAGTAGTGTTGTCTTTCCACTTCCTAAATAACCTGTTAATAATGTTATAGGTAAACTTTTATTTGGTATTTCCATAGTTATTCCCTCTTTCATTCATTAGTATTATATATTTTTTTGGTATTTAAAACAATAGAAAAAGGATTATAAAATCCTTTATGCTTGATCTGTATTTTCTACTTTAACAATACTATCAAATAAGTAAGTGTCACCATTCTTTTTGAAACTTACTTTATAACGATCAAATTCTTTATAGTTATCAACTGATAGTTTGAAGTTACTAAAGTCTGTAGTAGAAATTGTTTTATAAAGATTTTTTTGTTCAACATCTTTATAGATTGATACTGTTCCATCTTCATTTTCTTTATAAGTATCAATAGTCATATAAACATGATAGTAATCATCAATTGATGTTATTTTATAAACAAAATAATCCATTGATAGTTTATTGCTTTGAATCATACAATCTGAATCTAAATAGTATTTTTTATATGTATCGTTATAAACAAATACTGGACATGTGCTATCGATAGATGAATTTGTTAACCCTTCACCAAAGATAGCTTTGTATTTTTCTTCTACAATACTTGCTTCAACATAAGTTACTTTATCTTTTTTACTGATATCTTTTCCTGGGAATACTGCTTTAAATTCTTCTTCTGATTCAATGTTTTTGTATGCTTTATCAACTGTATGAAGTCCAGTTATTATTGCTTTTAATTTATCGGTATCTGATAAATCACCTATTTTTGTTTCTTTGGTAAATATAGGACTTATAACGTTATTAAAGTTAACACCAATATTACTTATATAATAGGCTTTGTTTGTGTATTCAATATTTATTTTTGATTCTGTAACAACAGATTCTTCTGGAGTTGGTTCTTTTTCTTCTTTTTCGTCTTTTTTAGGTTCTTCTACTTCTTTAGCTGGAATTAAGTTATCTAGAAATTCAATATGAATATAACCTTTATCATTTGCTATGTATAAACATAAGAAAACGATAATAAGGAATTCTAAAAATGCGAAGAATCCTCCACCTTTTTTCTTGCTACTTTTGTAAACAGTGTTTTCATTACTATAACCATTGCTTGATGTTTGTGGTAGATCTTGACTAAAATCATAAAGGTTTCCACCAGCTGCAAGACTGCTTTGATTACTCATTTGTTCTTGCGCTTGAGGAGATGGAACTTGTTGATTATAGTTGTTGTAAACATTCCCCCCACTGTATTGATTATTAGGATAGTTACTGTTAGTATTGAAACCGTTATTATAGTTATTCATGTTATTGTTCACACTATCACACCCTATTATGTATTAATTATAACACAAAAAAGAAGAATTAAAAGGCTAATTCTTCTTTTTTTGATCTTGATTACGAGAAGCTAATTCTTCTTCTAAGGTACGATTTGTTGCCTTTAAGTTCTCTTTAAGTAGTTTGTTCATTTCTTTCTCTAGTTTATCTTTATAAACATCATAGTCATGAGACTCTACTTTGAATGGTTTACCAAAGCGTAACATTAAGTTTTTGCTGTGTTTTACATAGTCGCCAGTTATTACCGCTGGAACGATAGTTGCTTTAGTTTTGTAAGCCATTGAAATAGCTCCATATTTTAATGGTAAGAATACTTGATCATAGGTTTTATTTCTAGTTCCTTCTGGGAAGATTCCTATTGATCCACCATGTTCTAGAATATCTAGTGCTGTTTCTGTAGCTGAATCATCATGAATTGATCTATCTACAGGAATGCAACCAAACATTTTAAAGAACCAAGCATTATGTCCTTCTGGATATTGTTTATCAAAGTATTCTTTTTTAGCCATATAATGTAATACTCTTTTTGTAGACATGATAATTGGACATTGATCCATTACATGTTTATGATTACAAGTAATTATTATTGGGCCTTCTTTTGGAATTACTTCTTTATTAACTATTTGTGGACGATAATGTAGTTTAAATATTAATCCTAGTATAGGAGAAAATATTTTATACGGTAGTTCACTACCCATTTTAATTTTTGCCATGTTTTTCCTCTGCTCTCTTTTCCATATTTTCTTCTTGTAGTTTTCTAAAATCTACTTTACCAACAATAGTTTTTGGTAATGATTTTCTAAATTCCCATTCTTTTGGAATAGCATATTTAGCTAGATTTTTTTCACATAGATTTAGTAATTCTTTTCTTAATGTTGGTGTGTCTTTATATCCTTGTTTTAAAGCTATGTATGCTTTACCTACTTCTACTTTATATGGATGTGGAACACCAATTACAGTAGCGTCTAGTACTGCTTCATGTTGTTCTAAGACTTCTTCTATTTGAGATGGATATACATTATATCCAGATGTTACTATCATACGTTTAATTCTTTGTTTGTATGAGAAGAAACCATCTTTATCCATTGATCCGATATCTCCTGTATGTAACCATAAGTTACCATCACTATGGAAACGTAAGGCATCATTAGTTTCTTTTTCATTGTTATAGTAACCTAACATTACTGATGGACCAGTAACAACGATTTCACCGTCTTCACCTACTGGCATTTCTTCATCTGTTCCAGGTTTAACTATTTTTAGATAACTTCCTGGCCATGGAATACCAATTGTTCCAGGACGAGATGCATAACGTAAGTCTACACAAACGGCTGCTACTGCTTCTGTCATACCATAACCTTGAATCATGTTTGTTTGAGCTCCGTGTTCATGTAAGAAATCATTAATCTTTGTTACACGGGCTTTATTTAAGGTGTCTCCTCCACCAATTACATATTTTAATTGAGATAGAGATACCCCTTCCATTCTTTCGTTTGTAGTTAAAGCTTCAAATAATGTTGGAACTCCTAAAATAACTGTTGGTTTATGTTTTGTTAATAGTTTATCAAATTCGGCTGCTTTGAATGTTGGAATAAGTACTACTTCTGCTCCAACATAGAAGGCATCATTAATACCAACTTCTAATCCTAAACCATGGAAGATTGGTAGTATTCCTAAGATAATATCATCACTACATAAATCAGGATAAGCATGTGTTGCTTGTACTGTTGCAGCGTTGAAGTTACCGTTTGATAAAACGATTCCTTTAGGTGTACCAGTAGATCCTCCACTTTGTAAGATTACGGCTGGAGTATCACGATCTACTTCAGCTTCATAGTCATCTTTTGTATAGTTTTCTCCACGTTCAATGAAAGTTTTCCAACTTTCAAACATTTTATTATCTTTGTATTTTGGATGTTCATATTTACGACCTGATGTGAAGTCATAACCTACTTTATATAAGAAAGGCATTGAATCTTTAGCAGAAATGATTACAGTTTTATAAACATCTGTATCATTTATAATATTTTTTACTTTGGAATAAGTTATATCCATAGCTACTAGCATTACTGATTTATAGTTTTGTAGAGCTTGTTTTATTTCGTTTTCAGATAGTAATGGATGTAACATATTTGCTACAGCACCTAGTTTGTTTAAACCATAGAAAGCAAATAAAGCTTCTGGTACGTTAGCAGATAAGATACTTACAATATCTCCTTTTCTGATACCTTGTGAACGAAATGCTTTAGCTGCTAAATCTATTTGATAATAGAATTCATCATATGTATATTCATTACCAAAGTAAGAAATAGCTGTTTTGTCATGCCAAGCATGGCTGCGCATTCTATTTAGTTCTAGAATAGAAACATTAGGAGGATTAATCTCCATATCTTTTTTTGAATAGTATTTTTTCCAAGGAGCTTTTGGTTTTCTTTTAAAGCCTAGGAATTTAAAAAATTTCATATCTAGGATTCCCATTATTCATCCCTCGATTCTTCTAGTTTTTTACTTATTATTTTCATTAATTTTTCGTTATCTTCTGTTAGGTCTTCTTTTTTAGAAACTTTTATTGGTTTTAAGAATTCTATTTTTAAATTCTTAGTTCCAAATTTGTATTTTCCCGTTATTACGAATGGTACGATTGGAGTATTTGTTTCAGAAGCCATCTTAACTGCCCCTATTTTAAATGGCATTATAATGTCTTCTGTTCTATTTATTGTACCTTCTGGGAAGATTGCTATTGCTTTATCCTCTTCTAAGGCATTTATAGCATTATTTAAGGCATTTTTATCATGAATAGATCTGTTAACAGGTATTATTCCCATTCCGCTAAAAATAAGCTTTTTAGCACCTTTTAGAAGGGAGTCTTTAGCTAGGAAATGTAATACTCTAAATGGTACGACACTTACCATCATTACACTATCCATATCATTGGTATGATTTCCTGCTAAAACGATTCTTCCTGACTTAGGAATATTTTCTAAACCTACTACTGTAGGATGATACCAAAGTTTGATGAAAACCCTTACGACAGGCCTAGCAATAAAACGATAAAAAAATGGTTCTTTCATCATATTCCTCCTAGTCATATAAACTCATAATTATTTTACCATTTTTTTTGTAATAAAAAAAGATTGATATTAATCAACCTTTTTGAATTCATATCTTTCATCTAATGTTTTATTGTAACCAATGGCATTATTATCATCTTTTACAATTAATAATAACCACCATTTAGTATTACTCTTGATAACTTTAGATTTATCAACATTGTTTATTACTCTTTTCGTTGGTGTTAATTGAATTGAGTAAACATTATCTGGATTAATGTTATCACCAAATTGATTTTTTATATCTTCTTCAGTATAACCCATTTCTTCTAAGGCTTTTTTTCCATTAATAGATTCATATGATCCTGAATAGTAATTCTTTTCTGTGTCATAGTAAATAAATGTTTTATCTTCATTAAAAATATATTTTTTATGGTTATAAACCCATGTTTTGTTTTTGATATCTTTAGCTTCGGGTTTTTCATTAACGATATTAATATCATTAGTATTATCATCTATTTGTTTTTTGTTTAGTAAATCAATTACTAAGAAGACATTTACTATTAATAAAACAATAACAAGAACTATTTTTATAGTAAGAAAAATTCCTGAAGATAGTTTGTTTTCTTTTACTTTTAAAGGAATAGTGTTTTCATCTGTTTTTTTCTTTGTCATAGGACACCTCTATTCTCTATTTAATATATTATCATTATCCAAGAAAAAAATCCATTAAATAAATGGATCTTCGTATTCTTCTTCTTTGTGATATTCACCATCGAAATGTTGTTTAAGAATGAAGTTGTAACTGTCTTCACACATTTCATCTAAACCTTTTTCGGCTTTCCATCCTAGTTTTTGTTCAGCATATGATGGATCTGAATAACAAGCTGCAATATCACCAGGTCTTCTACCTACTATTTTGTAATTAATTGTAACGTTATTAACTCTTTCAAATGCTTTAATAATATCTAGAACACTATAACCGATACCAGTACCTAAGTTATAAGCATCTATTTCTTTTGTACTTAATACTTTTTCGATAGCTTTAATATGTCCTTTTGCTAAATCAACTACATGGATATAATCTCTAATTCCTGTTCCATCCGGAGTATCATAATCATCACCAAAGACATTTAATACAGGTAGTTCACCAGTAGCTACTTTCATTATGTAAGGCATTAGGTTATTTGGTTTACCTTTAGGATTTTCACCAATTAGGGCACTTTCATGTGCTCCTACTGGATTAAAGTATCTTAAGATAGCTATTGACCAATTGTTGTCTGATGCATAAACATCTTTTAGAATTTGTTCAATCATGTATTTTGATGTTCCATATGGATTTGAAGTACATCCAGTTTTAGATGTTTCTTTAATTGGAAGTGTTTCTGCTTCGCCATAAACTGTTGCAGATGATGAGAAAACAAATTTTTTGATATTGTTTTCGTTCATTACTGTTAGTAAAGAAATAGTTGAACCAATATTGATATCATAGTATTTAATTGGTTGCTCTACTGATTCACCAACTGCTTTTAAACCAGCAAAATGAATAACTGCTACAATGCCTTCATTTTCTTTGAAGATTTTTCTCATAGCATCTTTGTTATCTACATCTTCTTCGTAAAAGATAATATCTTTACCTGTAATTTCTTTTATTTTATCTTTAACTTCAATTGAAGAATTTGTTAAGTTATCAACAACAATTACTTCGTATCCATTATTTAATAATTCTACAACGGTATGACTTCCAATAAAACCAAGTCCACCAGAAACTAATATTTTCATATGTTCACCTTCTACATTGATTATAACATAATAATTTATTTGAAAAAAGATAGTTTCTATCTTATAATTTATTTGTGTCCTCGTAGCTCAGTTGGATAGAGCAATCGCCTCCTAAGCGATAGGTCGGGAGTTCAACTCTCCCTGGGGACGCCAGTTTTACATATTAGCCTTTTATAAGGCTTTTTTTTATTGAATTAATTGTTATAATTAGTATAGATAGAAAGAGGTATTAAAATGAATAAAGAAAAAACAATATATACTATTATTCTTTTTCTATTTATTTTTTTAGTAGCTAGTTTTTTTGGATATTATGTAGGTAACAAAAACGCTTCTAAAGATGAAGATAAAAAAATTGTAGAACCAAAGAAAGCTAAGGAAGAAAATGAAGAAGAAAAGCATTTTGGTATATCTGGTATCTTAAGTGTTAATACGGATATCTCTGGTGCAAATATTAATGATGTATTAACTAAAATTGGTATTCGCGCTAGAGAGAGCGATAGTATTTTTGGTTATTTTGAATATGAAAAACTACCTAAAGGCAATTTAGATTATATTTCTAAAAAAGATAAAAGGTTTATTATTTATTATTACGCTGTTAATAATAAATTGTATTATAAAATAAACAATAATGCTAAGTACTGTAATGATTCTTATGAGTATTGTTATGGTATTACTAAACGTTTCTATAGTATTGCTGCTGAAAATTATAATATATCTGATGATTTCGAAGAGCTATATTCTGGTTATTATATTTTTAGACAAGATCAAAATTCAGAGCCAATAGCGGTATATGATTATGATGATTTTGATAAACCATATATATATAAGCATACTAAAATAGAGATTTTAAAAGAAGGTAATTTAATCGTAAGAGATACAGTAGATGTTTATGAAATAAGAGATGAAACTACTCCTATTGCAACGTTAAACATTGAATATAAGTTTTATATATTAAGAGATGGTAGTTATGCATTGTATAGTATTGATTATTAAAAAAAGAACTAAGTAATTAGTTCTTTTTATTTTCTTATCCACATATAGACGCCGTCTTGATTTTCAGGTTTATATTTTAAACCACACTTAATATAGAATTCTCGATTACTGGCAGTTGGTGATGCTTCTAGTTGGAAACATTCTCCTTCAGGAATGTAATTATAGAGTTTTGATATTAGTTTATTAACAATTAATTTACCTACTCCTTTACCTTGATATTCTGGTCTTACCATAATATCTGTTAGCATTCCTTTTAAGATATTATCTCCTACTATACGACCTACTCCGATACAAAAGTCGCCATCAAAAGCTGAAACATTAACCATGGAATTTTTTAGTGCTCTACTTATTTGATCATAGTTTAATTTATTCCAACCGACTGATGCTCTAACACTTTCAAAATGCTCTGGTATTATATTATAAGTAATCTTATAATTCATATATTCACCTTCTAATTGCATTATATCACAAAAGTGATTAAAATATTTATTTGACGGAGGAATAATATGAGTGTTGAAGAAGATATTAGAAGCGCTGCCGATCGTTGTAATGGAAGGTATAATGTTATTCCTGAATTTTGGCATATCTATTCTTTTAATACCGAAAATATTAAAGAGTATATTGAATACTTTGACTTAAATAATAAAAGTTTATTAACAGTTGGTTCCTCTGGTGAACAAGTTATTAATGCTCGTATAAAAGGTGCTAGTGATATTACTTTATTTGATGCTAGTCCTTTTGCTAAGTATTATACTTGGTTAAAGATAGCTGCTATTATTAAGTTAGATTATCGTGAATATTTAAGTTTCTTTATGCAACATACCAGTACTGTGGCTGGTCATGGTGGAAATGTTTATCGTTTTAATAAAAGAATATTTGATAAAGTTGCTCCTGTTTTAAAGAGTTTGGATTATGAATCATATTACTTTTGGGTAGAACTATATGATCAAATAAAGCGATCTGGCGATATAGCATCTATAATAAAAGATGATGAAACAAGACCTAAAGTTATTAAAGGTTATTCTCTTTATTTAGATTCAGAAGAAAATTATTATAAAGCTAGGAAGGCTGTTAGAGAGATAACTTTTAAATATGTTCATGGTGATTTGTTTAAAGATAAAGTTGAAGGACATTTTGATAATATTTGGTTATCTAATTTATGCACTTATCATAATGTTTATAAAATGTATGATTTAGTTTTAAAATTAGCTGAAAATTTAAATATAGATGGTCGTATGTTATTTGCTTATCTATATGAGACTGATCCAACTTTTGATTGTGATGATGAAAATAATTTAATGTATCGAATGAAATTTGTAAAAGAATATTTTAAAGATTATTTAAGCGAATATCATAGAGTTAGAACTGCAAGAGAAATACAGTGGGATGACAAAAGAGATAAAGAGGATTTAGTTTTAATGTATCATAAAAAATAGTTACTTATTAGTAACTATTTTTCTTTTTAATAAAATTAAACTTGGTAGAATCAAGAAGATTAATGATCCTAAAGAATCAATTAAAACATCAACTATTGAAGGACCACGATCTGATACAAATATTTGATGTATTTCATCAGTACAAGCATAGATAAAACAAAATATTAATGTATAGATAATGGTTACTGGTTTTAGTTTATAGAATCTATATAATAACGCAAATGATAAGATACTTAGAATAAAGTATAAAAACATATGAGCTAGTTTCCTAATTAAAGGACCATATTTTTTTATTATTTCTTCTTTTTGTTCTTGAGTTAGTTTTTCTTTTTTTACTGTTTCAACAACTCTAATAAGTAAACGATCACTCTTATGGGCAGATACTGATCCTATATCACTAGAAAAATTAAAAATAACACCCATCCAAGTTATTAATAGAATTATATTTATTATTAATGTAATTTTTTTCATAATATACCTCTTAATAATACTAACATATTTTTTAAAATAAGAAAAACTAAGATTGCTCTTAGTTTTCTTGTGGAGTATGAAGGCATAGAATATTAGAACTGTTCTTTTTTTCGATTGTAAATTCAATCAGGGTATTTTCTTTTATGATTTGATGACGATCAGCATTTTTTAAATGCACAAATAAAGACTCATTATCATCAAGTCGAATGTATCCATAGCCTTCGTTACTCCACCATTCAACTCTACCTTTTAACATTTCAATACCCTTTCTATGTTTATATTATATAATACATTTGTTCGTATTTCAAGAATTATTTTTAAAATTTTACACATAAAAAAAGCTGGCAACTATCTATTTTTGCTCAGCGCTATCTTCGACGTGTACGTGCTTGACTTCTCTGTTCGAGATGGGAAGAGGTATTTCCACGTAGCTATCATCACCAAAACTTTTTTTCAACTGAAATTATATTAACAAATAATTATTTATTTGTCAAAGTTTTTTCTAGGTATTCCCCTAGTTCTTTGTAAGCACTATCATCCCAAAGTGAGAATCTTTCATCATCTTCGAAATGTCCTAGTGTTACATCTTTTCCATCAGGTATAAAGACGAAATCCCAACTCCAACCATGAGTACCACTTTCTTCTAAAGCAATGGTCCCTCTTGTTATAGATGAGAAAACTATTGGTTCTTCTCCTGGCTTACAATAAGCAAGTGCTTCTCTAAATTCAGCTTTACGATTTGTTTCGCCTTCCATCATTTTTAGAAGACCTTCATTACCTATTGTATCTTCACAATAATGTGTATAAGGTCCAGGGAATCCTTTTAAGGATTCTACATATAATCCTGAATCAATTTTTAAAATGTCTTTTTGTAATAGATCAGCAGCATATTTAGCTGAATAAGCTGCTACTTCTTCAGCTGTGTCTGCTTGAATTTCTATTGTTTCCATTTTGATGTTATCAACATCTATTCCATATGGCTTTAGTTTGTTTTGAGTGTTAACAAGTTTCGCCCAATTACCTGTAACCAATGTTATTTTTTTCATAATAAACTCCTTAACATGTTTGTTTTATATCTGCGATTCTTACTGCTGCCCAGTTCTTTGTTCCATGCATTTTGCCACTGGCAATATCGCCTTTCCATTTGAAGTTTTTATTATTAGTAAAGTAACTACCACCATCATAACCAATTACATAGCCTTCTGTTTTATTGACTTCACCAATGTATGCAACGTGGTACCAGTTATTCCATGTAGAAGGATTGTTTCTATCAATGCTTGCTCTGAAGAAATGCATTATATCTCCTACTTGTAGATCTCTAGGATCAGAAATAACTTTATATTTATTACCCATACTTCTAAATGATGCTGAACTACTTGGTTGACCTGGTCCTCCGAATAATCCGGCTTTGTAATAAACCATATCAACACTCCAGTTACAGTTAGTAGTCATGTTTAGTTTTTTAGTTCCAGCGATAAGTTTATCGAAATCACTTTTTGGACTTGATAATCCTTTACCAGTTTCTTTTACGCCACTTGGATAGAAAGCATCTGGTGCAGCTTGGGAACCGCCACATTCGCCACCCCATTTACAGTATTTTTCACCATTGTAATAATCAAAACCAATTAGGTACATCCACCCATAGACATATTCAGATATTTCTTGGAAGTCAGATGCACATTCAACTCCAGGAACTTGTTTACCATAGTATTTTCCAAATACTCCACCAATATGTTTGGCATACCCTTGCATACCACCATATTGGTTCATTACTTGATTAAAGTTTCGATAGTTGAAGTCATTGGCATGTGCTTCAATTATTCTCTTTGTTTCAGGTGTGAACATTTCACCATTAGCAATACTTACGCTATTTTGATTTCTTCTAAATCTTTCACGCGCTTCTTCAAAGATTACTTTTCTTTGGGCACGTCTTTGAGCTTCTACTCGCTCATTTTCTTGTTGAAGACGTAAGTCTTCTGCTTCTTTTTGTTTTCTTGCTGCTTCGCTTTCGGCTTCTTCTTTAGCTTTTAGTTTTGCAACTTTTTCAGCTGAGGCAGATTCAAAGCATCCTAGGAAAGTTGTGCTTTCACTAGACACAAAATTATTTAAGGCAGCTGAAAGAATGGTAGGTAAAAAGAATACTACCAAACCACCTATAATTCTTCTAACAGTTATTTTAAATGTGTCTTTTAGATCATCATCCTTACCAGATGTTATTGCTTTAAACAAATTAATGATAGTTGCAATAATAACTATTATTGGTACTACAGCACAAGCAATTTTAAAGAAGGTTTTTATAATAAGTAATATTTGTACTATATAAGATTTATCACACATGCTTAATAAATACATATCATCAACCTCTATTCTCTATTTTATTATATAATAATTTTTTTCATTTTAAAACTACCAACTATGCTGGTAGTCCAATTTTGTTTGCACGATAGTTATTAACTTTAGCTATTCCTTGTGGACAAGCTAGGTATAAATTACCATCATTATCAGCAAAAGCTGATTCTACTTCATCAGAAATACTACCAAAACCACTACCGAAGTCGTGTTTTTCTAGTTTTTTTCCTTCTAATGAATATGTATATAAAGCTTTTTTGCTATCCCAAGGAGAAGAATCAGCAATAAAGATGTTAGTTCCATCAGTTCCTATTCCTTGAACAGCATTAGCTTCATATCCTTCAAGATTTACTGTTTTATATTGTTCATAAGCTTTTGTTGATGAATTGTATTTATAGAAAATGAGTTTTCCATCATCTTCTCCAACTAAGGAATGAATCTTAGGAACATAAGCTATACCAGTATGACTTCCTGACATTTTAGAGTAGCCTTTCATACTCATTGAAGCATTATCAAATTCAATTAGTCGGCCACCACTAGCTGTTTTTAAAACCATTCCACGATCATTATCGTAAGCAATTCCATCCATGTGGCCTCCTTCAGCACCGACTTCAACGCATTTAACTTGTTGACCTGTTTTTAAATCAGACCAACAAACACGACCGCCTTTACTAGAACTTTCAATGCTACCATAGTTTTTGTTTTGAGCATAGACAGTGTATTTACCAGTATAAGCTGCTGTTTGAACTGCACGGTATCTATTTCTACCATCACCTAATCCAGAATCTGGATTATTAATATTTGTGTCAACAACTTTTGTAACATTTAATGTTCCATTACTATAATCTGTTTTATCGCTAACACTATTGGCTGCTCCCGCAGATTCGCCACGGTTTGCTCTTTCTTTTTTCCATTCTTCGAAGGTTTTCTTTGCTGAGGTTCTCTTCTTTTGATCTGCTTCATAGGCTGCCTTTAATAATTTCTCATCTTCTTTTTCTTTGGCTTTCCTCTCAGCTTCTTCTTCCGATTCTTCTTTCGCTTTTAATCTTTCTACCATTTCTTTTGATGATTCGTTAAAACAAGTTAAAAAGTCTAGTTTATCCCCGTTTGTAAAGTTGTTAAAGACATAAGAAAGTACAGTTGGTAGCATCATTACTACTAAACCTGCTATGATCTTTCTTACCCCTACTTTAAAGGTATCCTTTAAATCTTCATCTTTTCCACTTGTTATTGGATTAAACAATTTTGCTATTGTGGTGATAATAACGATGGCTGGTATTATGTAGCAAGCTAGTTTAAAGAATGTTTTTACTATTAACATTATTTGTACTATGTATGATTTATCGCAAAGTGCTAGTAAATAACTTTCCATCCTTATCACCTCTTTTTCTTTTTTATGTTGATATCTATTTATATTATATAAAAAGATGTTTATTAATTGTATGAGTTTTGTTGCTTTTTAGTGATTGTTTGACATTTTTCGCAATATTTTCGCAATAAAAATGCAAAAAAAAAGCTGGCAACTATCTATTTTTGCTCAGCGCTATCTTCGACGTGTACGTGCTTGACTTCTCTGTTCGGGATGGGAAGAGGTATTTCCACGTAGCTATCATCA